>Ga0255139_1000299_pt1 | contig 16619 bp, 15 predicted proteins | sample Law_Colum_RepB_8_FD_188549 | JGI IMG/M metagenome (GOLD analysis project Ga0255139, IMG submission 188549) | Freshwater microbial communities from St. Lawrence River, New York, United States - Law_Colum_RepB_8d | ecosystem: Environmental > Aquatic > Freshwater > River | place: USA: New York...
GGTCGGTAATATCAACACCATGATGCAGCTCGTAGCGTTCCTTCAGGCCACGCAGAATGGCCACGGTATCTTCTACGCTCGGCTCATCCACCAGCACTTTCTGGAAGCGACGCTCCAGCGCGGCATCTTTCTCGATGAACTGGCGATACTCGTCGAGCGTGGTGGCACCGACGCAGTGCAGGTCGCCGCGCGCCAGCGCAGGCTTGAGCATATTGCCGGCATCCATAGCGCCATCCGCTTTGCCCGCGCCCACCATGGTGTGAATTTCGTCAATGAACAAGATGACCTGCCCTTCGAGCTTAGACAGCTCGCTGAGCACGGCTTTCAGACGCTCTTCAAACTCGCCACGATATTTTGCGCCGGCAATCAACGCGGCCATATCCAGCGACAACACCTGCTTGGACTTCAAGCTGTCCGGCACTTCGCCATTCACGATGCGCTGCGCCAAGCCTTCAACAATCGCAGTTTTACCCACGCCAGGCTCGCCAATGAGCACGGGATTGTTCTTGGTGCGGCGCGACAGCACTTGCAGCGTGCGACGAATCTCGTCATCACGCCCGATGACCGGATCGAGCTTACCGGCAGCGGCGCGGGCGGTGAGGTCAATGGTGTATTTGCTCAGCGCTTGGCGCTGATCTTCGGCACCGGCAGATTGCACGGATTCGCCTCCTCGGGTGGTTTCGACGGCCTTGGCCACGTCAGCTCGGGTCACACCGCAGCGCAGCAGCAACTTGCCTGCGGCAGAGTCGCTATCAAACAGCGCCAGCAAAGCCCATTCACTGGCAATAAAGCTGTCTTTTTTTTGCTGCGCGAGTTTGTCCGCCAGATTCAGCACTTTGACTAATTCAGGGCTGGGCACCACATCGCCGGTGTGGCGGATCATGCGCGGCAGATCAGTCAGTGCAATTTCCAGCTCTTTTTGCACTTGGGGTATGGGCACGCCAGCCTGGCGCAACAACGGTGCCATCACGGCATCCGAGGGCTTCAGCCAGACCGCCAGCAAGTGCAGCGGATCGAGTTGGTTATGGTCGCGGCTGATGGCCAGCGATTGGGCATCGCCCAGCGCCGCTTGCAGGGCTGCGGTGAGTTTATCGAGACGCATGACAACCTCCTAAATAGACTAAAGGTTAGGCACCGGCGAGCAGTGCTGCTTCATTGCTTATTTAGGAGATTGGGGAGATTAGGGAAAAAACAAGGGGCGTTAGTGCGCGCCCCGAACCCAGCGCTGCGTGCACTGGGCAATATGCCGGCCAAAATGCTCTGCCGTGAGTCGGTCACCGGAGGGCGGCGTAATGGCCGCGGACTCGTTATCTGACTGTGTCATTAGGCCGCCATTCGCGCCCAAGCGGTTTAAATCTTGTGGCCCTGTACCCGTGGGCTGCAGGGGGAAGCTCAGCCAATGCATGCCGTGTTGCGCAGCAAAGGTTTGCAGTTGTTGCAGCGCCACTTGTTTATCGCCACTGAGCGCGCCGGAGTTGGTAAAGCCAGCCGCTAACTTATCTTGCCAACCCAGTTGGAACCAAACCTTGGATGAGTCATCCATGAATTGCTTAAAGGCGGCGGAGACACTGCCCATGTAAGTGGGTGCGCCAAAAATCATGGCATCGGCTTGCGCCAATACAGACCAATCAATGTTTGCCACAGACATGAGCACGGTGCTGATGTCCGCCACCGACTCAGCGCCTTTCACAATATGCTGCGCCACCTGTTCGGTATGGCCGTATCCGCTGTGGTAGAGCACCACCATTTGAGTCTTACGCAATTGCGTCATGCCGGCCTCTTAGGGGACATCCAAATCACGCTGGCCATGCGTCCGGTGCGGCCCTCGCGACGATACGAAAAAAATGACGCAGACTCCGTCCACGTGCAGTGCGTGCCACCACTCACTTGGGTTACACCCACACGCGCTAGGCGTTGCCTAGCCAGCACATATAAGTTCGCCAGCCAGTGCCCCGGCTTTTGCAGAACCGGCGTAAAGGCCTGAGCAGCCTGCGCGTCTATGGCGATGAAGGCAGTACGCACCTCGTCGCCCACTTCAAACGCTAGGGGTCCAATTGCAGGGCCCAACCACGCCATGACGTGCTGAGCATTGGCAAACTCTGCCACCGTCTTTTCCAAAACACCATCGCACAAACCGCGCCAGCCCGCATGAGCAACGGCTACTCGCGAGCCTTCTTTATCGGTAAAAAAAACCGGCAGACAATCTGCTGTCATCACCGTCAGTGGAACTGCTAGGTCTGTCGTGGTGGCGGCGTCCGCTTCCAGTATTTGCGCCTCGCGTTCTGATGCATGAGATGACGGCGTAATGACCCTCACCCCATGTATTTGCTTTAACCATTGCGGCGCCTCAGCAGGTGCCAGCTGATTCAATGCCCGCGCAAGTGTTTGTCGATTTGCCGCAACACACTGAGGGTCATCGCCGACATGGTCGCCGAGGTTCAGACTGTCAAAAGGTGCAGTGCTACAACCCCCCAGGCGCGTGGTGACCAGCGCATGCACATGGGCAGGCGCTGGCCAATCTGGGCGAAGGCAGTGCGTCAACACGGTGGCGTCGGCCATAACACGATCTCCGAATCGCGACAGGAACTCGATGGGGGTTTAGAGCGTGGCGGGCTGGGCATCTGCCTTAATGGCATCCAGCAAAGACACAAAGTCGGCAGGTAACTCACATTCCCACAGGCAGCTTTCGCCGGTGCCCGGATGCACCAGACCGAGACGGCGGGCATGCAGCGCCTGTCGCGTGAAGGTCTTGAGCTTTTCATTGAGCTCCGCACTGGCTCCCTTAGGGAAGCGCAGACGGGCATATACCGGATCGCCCACCAGCGGATAGCCAATGTGCGCCAAGTGCACACGAATCTGGTGTGTACGACCCGTTTCGAGTTGCACGCGCACATGCGTGTGATTAGGGAAGCGCTGCAAAATTCGGTAATGCGTTACGGCGGGTCTCCCACCGGGCACGACAGCCATTTTCACGCGATCATGCGGATGACGATCAATCGGAGCTTCAACCGTGCCGCCGGCGGTCATGTTGCCGTAGCTAACGGCCTCGTATTCGCGATAAACGCGTTTATCTGAGAGCTGCGCCACCAAACTGGTATGCGCCGTGAGGGTTTTGGCAACGACCATCAATCCGGTGGTATCGCGATCTAGACGATGCACAATGCCCGCACGCGGCAGCTGCGATAACAGCGGCTCATGATGCAAAAGCGCGTTCATCAGTGTGCCCTGTGAGTTCCCTGCGCCAGGATGCACAACCAGACCTGCCGGCTTATTCAGCACGATGAGCTGATCGTCTTCATGAATAATGTCTAGGGGAATGTCTTCAGCCAGCGCAATCGTTTCATCTTCTAGAATCACAGCGACGTTCAGCGTCTCGCCGCCCATGACTTTTTCTTTTGGCTTAGCCTGCTGTCCATCCAGCGTTAAGGTGCCCTCTTGTATCCATTGTTTCAGTCTTTCACGGGAATACGCCGGGAATAATTGGGCCGCCGCTTGGTCTAGCCGACTACCGGCTAACTCAGGGGTGACGATGGCGTGCAGGGAAATCGCTTCAGACATGGTTTGGCGGGCTCGTCGCGCTAGTGTTTAATAGGCGACATTGTACTCGCGCACCACGCTCGGTGCTCATTGTTGGATGAATCCATGAAAATGCTGCTTGCACGCTCGTTAATTATCGCTATTCCCGTGGCCTTGGCTGGTTGCGCAGTGACCCCCAAAGTCACTGTGAAGTCCGAAGCACAGTACTACCAAGAAGCCAACGCCTCGCTGAAGTCCGGCAACTACACCGGCGCGGTCACAGCCTATGAAGCACTGGAGTCGCAATATCCGGTCGGCAACTACACGGAACAAGCGCAGCTTGAAGTCATCTACGGTAAGTTGATGCAGGCCGATTACAGCGCCGCCATTGCTGCCGCAGATCGTTATTTACGCCTACACCCAGAGTCATCGCGCCTTGACTACGTGCTGTATTTGCGTGGTTTAGCGAACTACAACGCCGATCAAGATGGCTTGCTCAAGCGCCTCCCCATCAACATGTCGCACCGCGATCTGGGGCAGGCCAAGATTGCTTTCGATGATTTCCGTCAACTGATTACGCGCTACCCCAGCAGCCCTTATGTGGCTGATGCTCGTCAACGCATGATCTATTTACGCAATCAATTAGCTGAGTCTGAAATGCATGTGGCGCGTTACTACCAAACCCGTGGTGCGCTGGTTGCCGTTATCAATCGTGCCCGTTGGGTCGTTGAAAACTATCCCGAAAGCAGCGCGGTTCCTGAAGCGCTCAAACTATTGGCCTCCAGCTACGATGCCTTGGGCATGAAAGAGCTGGCACAGCAAACCCAAGAGTTGCTCGCCGCTAACACTCAGTCATCTGCACGCAACTGACGTTGTTTGACCCGCTGGCGATAGCCCACAGGCACTGACACACGGCTTGACGCACTGTCGCTAGCGGGCACGCCCAACCAGCCCAACGCTCCCGCCTCTGTTACATAGGCCTCGCCCACCGGCAAGCCGGACACGGGCAGGTCTGCAGATGCCGCCAGAGTGAACACACCATTTTTCTCGTTTCGCCAAGGCCAGCGATAGAGCTTGGCTCGCCAAGCCCATTCCGGGCAGAGACTCGTCGACTGCGCGGGTTGCTCGCTGGCCAATATCACTTGCTCAGCAAACCAACGCGCAGGCTGAGCAATTTGCTCGTTAGGGGCAAGCTCACGAAACCAGCCTACGGTATGTGTGGGTGGCTGTAAGCCGCTACTCCACTGAGTCAAATCGGACTTGGTCAGGGCTGTTCCACTCGCACCAGCAGCATCCAAGGCCAGCGTATCGAGAAAGGCAAAAACAGCTGCAGGACGACGTGATGCCTCGTCAAGTGTCGCCACAGCCGACAGCGCCAGCGCCGGAACCCGCAGGCCACGGCTATCTCGTAGCCACGTCAGTGAGGGCGCATGCGTAAACAAAACCCGACTGTCAGAAAAATCAGCAATACGATTTAAGCTCACCTGTAGCGCTGCCACATCAGTCGGAAAAGGGGCTATTCGCAAACGCCACACATTGCCCACCTCATCAACGCCATAGGCCAATAAAGCGCCATCTTGAGTAGGTAAACTTTGCCAAGCTGCACGCCACGGTGCCGACAAGAGAGCGTTCTGACTGGAGCTTGCCTGCCAAAGCAGGCCGCCATTTCGGCCATCGATTAACATAAGTTGAGATGACGCGTGTGTCGTTGCTGCACTGAGCAAGATGAGCGGGTATTGCTGACCCTCACTGAGCCTTAGCGGTAATACACTCAGGCTGCCCCAGCGCAGTTGTTGGGCTCTGTGTGGTGGCGTGTTGCCGTTCAGCAACGGTAAAAACCCTGACCTTGGCTGATGCGGCTGCGCTAAATTCAATACCACCCATTGCTCATCCACGAGACCATAGAGCCATCGCTGACCGAGTGCGTCCAGGCCATCTTCGAATGTCGCATCAGATGCTGTTGGCCAATGCGCCCAGTGATTGTTCGTCGTCGTATACGTTGCATCCGCCAGCAGAATAGTTTGGCCCTCATCTCTCATAAGCTCCGCCCAGCGAGAGGCACTTTCGCGAGGCCGCCATGCCCACAGCCACGACCCTGTATTAGCCTCTTGAGCCTGAACACTGCCATCACTACTGAGCCAAAGGAGCAGACCCGTCCGCCCCGTTGGCATCGCTGCACTCGCGCCGGCATCTACGTACAGACTGCTGCCCCGTAGCGAGATAACCGGCGGAGGCTCTGCCAACCCTTGCCAATCAGCGTGCAACGCCTTGAAGCTGGACCACTGATCCTGCAGTGCCACTAAGGCCTGATGTGGATTGGCATCCGTCAACCAACGTGCCGATGGCAGCGATTCGAGTTGCGCGGGTGCTAGTGGCGTCCGCTCACACTGCTCCACGGTACTGCACAACTGCATTTGAGGCCCACCCAACCAAGCTCGACGCCCCGGAACGGCTTGCTCCCACTGTCTGTCCACACCAATAAGCCCGGCGCTTGCGTGCCGTAATTTCTGCCGTACCACCACGGCGGGTAACACCAAGCTCTGATCCCGCCAACGCGAAAAGGCTTCGGCACTGACGGGGCGGTTAGGGGCCAGCGACAACAGGCTGCTTCGTTCGCAACCCGTACTCGCGTTCAGCAGCAACTGCGATTTTTCGTTCAGGGTTGGCGCATCGGCAGGCAACTGCACACCCTCGCCGGGCAGCAAGCTATTCAGCCTGCGTACGAGCTGCTCTCGCCCGGTTCGCGATGCACTGGGTTCGTCCCAGGTAATGGCGACAACAGCCGGTGTTGTTGGTTGCCAAGCCGCCCATGCGCCTTGTTGTGAAGGCGTGTTCGCCTGCCAGCGGAGTACCCACGGCGGCTGCGGCCAATCGTTAGAGTGTCCATTGTGTTGCCACGCCTGCACAGCGTCCTGCAAATGAAAACGAGCGATGGGACCGCTGACGCTGTTGATACTCTCTGGAGCCGCCAGCGCAGAGGAAGTGCCATCTGCAAATTCCAACCAGAAGCTCGGCCACTGCGAGGGCACTTGGGCCAATGGCAGATCTAAGCTCAGCGCAACCAGCGCAACAGGCGGCTCGGGGTGTGGCCATTGCAAAGCCAGTCGGTGTGGCTGGGCGATGGGCCAGACCACTGTGTCGCTGGCTGATGCCTGCACATTTCGCCGCAAGCGCACTGTGCGACTGAGCTGTTGGCGAGGCCAAAGCACTTTTGCCTCAAGGCCGACACTGGGGTGTAAAAGCTCAGCAGGTGCATCGGCCTGAGTGACGGCTATCGCCCCTAAAACGACGCCTTCAGCAGGCAGTGGGCGCTGAGCCTGCCAAGGACTACTCAGGGCCGCTTGCAGCACATCCAATTGTTCGCGCAACCACTGGCTATCGCCGGATGCACTTGAGCTCGCTGTATCAATGCTCAGCCAGAGTTTATGTGCTGGTATCACAGCGCTTTCATAACGCGAGACAGGCTCCGCCGCTTGAACAGCAGACCACTGCAACAGTAATAAGAGCCATACGAAAAGCAGGGACACGCGGCCTCCTCCCTGAGGCTTAGTTCCCTATAAGGCTAGACCACGCTGCGCGTTTTCGCGACGGCATTGCCGCATTTTTAGACGCCGATTTTCCAACCATTCACGATCGGGTAGCGGCGATCTTTGCCAAAGCCGCGCTGAGTGATGCGCGGGCCAGTTGCGGCTTGCCGACGCTTGTATTCGTTGATGTCTACCAGCCTGAGCACACGCAGTACCGTCTCGCGCTCGAAGCCAGCGGCAATGATGACTTCGGCACTCTCATCGCACTCCACGTAACGACGTAAAATCTCGTCGAGCACCGGATACGGCGGCAGCGAATCTTCGTCTTTTTGATCGGGAGCGAGCTCCGCTGACGGCGGCCGGTCAATCACGCGCTGCGGAATCGGTGGATGCTCTGGCGACTGCGCGTTACGCCATTCGCAGAGCTTGAACACCAGCGTCTTGGGCACATCTTTGAGCACATCGAAACCACCGGCCATATCGCCATAGAGCGTGGCATAGCCCACCGACATCTCGGATTTGTTGCCGGTGGTGAGCACCAAATAACCGAGTTTGTTGGAGATAGCCATGAGCAGCACACCGCGCGAGCGGGCCTGCAAATTCTCTTCAGTCTTATCGGCGGCCATGCCCGAGAATGTATCCGCCAAAGTCGCACTGAATGCTTCCACCATAGGCGCAATACTCAGCACGGAGTAATGTACGCCCAGTGTCTTGGCCTCTTCTTCGGCATCATCCAGGCTGATCTGAGCCGTGTAGCGATAAGGCATCATGACCGCACGCACACGGTCGGCACCCAACGCATCCACCGCGACCGCCAGCGTTAGCGCCGAATCAATACCGCCGGACAGCCCCAGCACAATGCCTTTGAATCCGCACTTGTGGGTGTAGTCGCGCACAGCCAGCACCAAGGCCTGATAGACCGAGGCTTCCAGTGTTGGCATGGCGGCCTGAGCCGCTGGCAAAAAACGCTGCGTGGCGGTATCGAAATCAACACAGTAGAGGCCAGACTCGAACCACGGCGCCTGTAACGCGGCCGTGCCATCGGCTTGCAGCACAAAGGAGCCGCCATCAAAAATGAGCTCGTCTTGCCCCCCCACGAGATTGCAATACACCACCGGCAGGGCCGTTTCCTGACAACGCTGAGCAACCACGCGCTGCCGTTCACTGGCCTTGCCGGCGTGAAATGGCGAAGCATTCAAATTCAAGATCAAGTCCGCACCTGCCGCCTGAGCCGCACGAGCAGGGCCCGCATGCCAAATGTCTTCGCAAATAGTCAGTGCCAAACGCAGTCCATTTTGCTCAAACACCACGGCATCATGACCGGGAACAAAATAGCGGCGCTCATCGAACACCTGATTATTCGGCAACTGCTGCTTGGCATAACGTGCCAGCACGACGCCATCGCGTAGCGCCCAAGCGGCATTGCGCAGACCATCCGCATGTGATTCCGGGAGACCAAAAACGAGTGTGATGCCGCGCACCGCACTGAGCTGCGCCAGCGCTTGCTTAACGCGAACCGCGAGGCTGGGGCGTAGAAGTAAATCTTCCGGCGGGTAACCTGTCAGGCTGAGCTCGGGAAAGACAATAACATCAGCGTCGTCTTGGTCGCGTGCCCGTTCGGCCGCTTGGATTAATTGCACGGTATTGCCGGGAATATCACCGACTAAGAGGTTGAGCTGAGCTAGTGCAATGCGTAAGGGCATGATTTTAGTTTGCAGTCGTGTCGAAGTTGCCTAGGATAGACGAGGACAGGTTCAAGCTGAAGGAAACACTGATGGCTATGTTGATTCGTTTTTTAATTTTTGCAGCCATTGCGTGGTACGGCTATCGCTTGGTGAGAAAGCTGCTCGACAAACAGGCATCGCTCCCACCCACATCCCCGACTACGGAAAAGTCGCCGGAAGCGATGCTGGCGTGTGCCTATTGCCAGGTCCATATCCCCGTAGGCGAGAGCACACAATCGCGCGGCAAAGTCTTTTGTTGCGAAGCGCACCGCGACAGTTATTTCCGCGAAAACCCACCTCAGGATTAAGGCAGTATTTGGTAGGGGGCGGCATCTAAAGTGCCGGCCCTCCCCAACAGCTGATCGCATAGCAATTGCGCGGACGCTGGTGCCAGCACGAGACCATTGCGAAACTGCCCCGCGTTCACCCACACACCGGGGTGATTGGGCACTTCGCCAATAAACGGAATGCCATTGGGAGAAGCCGGACGTAAACCGGCCCACTGCGCCACACAAGGCGCCTGCGCCAGTGCAGGCCACAAGCTCAGCGCGGCGGCTCGCAAGGTGGCATGCGCCGTCTCCGTAATGGACTTTTCGAAGCCCGTATCTTCCAGCGTCGAGCCACACAGCACGAGGCCATCACGGCGCGGAATCACGTAATGACCTTTCCGCAATATCATGGTTTTCAACGCACCCGGCGCAAGCTGATACAGCTGCATCTGGCCCTTTATAGGGCGAATAGGCAGAGTCAAACCTAAGTCACGCAGCAAGTGTTGCGTCCACGCGCCGCCCGTGAGCACCACGGCATCAGCCTCCAGCTTTTCGCCATGGGCTAACACCACCTGCGGTTTCGGCTGGCTCGCCACCCGAACCACTTCTGCTTGCTCCCGCAGTGTGACTCGTTGCTGGCCAACCAAAGCGGCACGTAAGGCCTTTAGCAATCGTGGGTTTCGTACCTGCGCTACGTCAGGCAAATAGACCCCATGCTCAACATCGCCCGCTAGCCCAGGCCAACGCCGATGCAGGGCATTCGTCTGCAACAGGTCACAGGCAACGCCCTGCTGCTGCGCCCAAGCCTGTGCGTCGCGTGCATCCAAGGTATCCAGAAAGAGCAAGCCGCTGCGTGTGAACTCAGCATCCAGTCCGGTTTCATCTAGGAGTGCCTGAGTTAATGCGGGATACGCTGCCTGCGCCCATCGCGCCAGAGCAGTGACCGCTGGTGGATAACGCCAAGGATACAGAGGCGACACGATGCCGCCACCGGCCCAAGACGCTTCCTGGCCGATGCTTCCGCGCTCCAGCAGCGTCACGTCAACGCCCGCAGCGGCTAGCAGTCGCGTGCTGAGCAAACCATTTATTCCGCCACCCACTACGATCACACGCATGTCATAAAACCTAAGCACCCATCCACTATATTGCCGCACAAATGGCGCGCGCCGCACTGAGCGTACTGGCGGAGCTGGCCGGCATGACTAATCGCACTCGGCCCGACTTACTGATTATCCACTGACGCAGGGAGGAATCCTGCGCTTTTGGGGCACAGAGGGTCAATGTGCCATTGGATAACGCCGCATCGCCCCATTCCGACCAGACGATGCCCGTACTGGGTCTAAATCCTCTCCAGACTATGCGCCAATTCGGCGGGATGGGCGGACCGAAAACCATACGGGGCTCGTTTGGCTGTCGTTGGTTGTCTCCGTTGGTATCGGCGAAGGCCAGCCAAGATGCATTCCATACGCTTTGACAAACCTTGCCATCGGCACTGGTGCACAGAGTCCACGCCCGAGCATCCGTCAGTGCTCGCTGGCGCAAACGCATCAGCGCCAATTGCCATTGCACACCGAGTTGGCGAGCCGTGCTGGCTTGCTGCCAGCTCGACCAACTACTCATCGCCAGCACGAGCATGAATGCGCTTAACGCGAGCACAAGCATGTGCTCCGCGAGCAACGCGCCACTCTGCTTGACCGAACGGGATCTCATGGTGATACCTGCACATAGCGTAACCAAAGCCCTTGTGGGGATGTGCCAGAGCGGCTCCCCGAGATCAGCTCAAGTTGCCAAGCTTGCGCCTTCAGCATGGGGAAGGCCGCCAGATCAGTGCCTTCCTGAAGCTCCGCCTCGTGACTCGGCAGGTCGCTTAATCGCCACTGCCATGTTGCGGGTTCATGCACTGCTGACATCAGCGGTTGATGAATCGCGGTGCAATTTAGCCGCTCTTGAGTCAACAAGGCGCGCTCCATCCGCCCACATCCTTGACTGGGTGACGCACGCAAGGGATGCCAGATTTGCTGCTTATCCGCATCTGTGCGCGATGGCACAGGCAAACGCTCTAATTGATGCGCCATGAGAGCCAGCCATTGGGCTTGTTGAAAACGCTGCTCGGTGAGGCGCACGCCTATGCCCTCGTGAGCCGCCACCTGCAAGCTCGTGATCGCCAATTCCGTCATGACACCGAGCATGACCAGTAGGCCCCACAACACATAACCCTGCTGAGCACCTGCATGCTTAGCCATTGGGCAGCTCCAGCGTTTGGCTCAGGGCGCGATGCGCGCGTGCATCGGTGATGTCTCCCAGACTGATGCCTAACCAATCCGCAGGAGGCTGCCAACGGCGTTTGCGTGGCAACAGCTCACTGCCACGCAAGAAAAGGCCAATCCTTAAGCTACGCACGCGCGTTGCTGGCGACATCGACCTTAAGGCCGAGGCGTCAATATAAGCGCCCGCCAAAGTGTCGCTGGGCGCAAGGCCATAAAGCACCTGAAAGCTATCAACATCGGCCAACAGCGCGATACCGGCATCGCCTAAGCGCGAGCAGGTATTGGCATCGCACTGCCCCGCATCACAGGCCAACACCCAGCCAGAAGTACTGCTATCGGCTCGGACAAAATAACGCTCAACAAGCACTTGGCCTGACAGGACGCGAATGCCTTCACAATCCAGCACCGCACGATCCGCAAGAAATTGCAGCATCAGCTGATCGCTGAGCGGTTTACCCAAGCCCCGGTTATTGTCACTGAGCCACGCACTCACCCGCGCATTATCAAGCGCCAGTGGGTGTACCCCACCGAACCCCGCCCATTCGGCCCGTTGACGAAGCCGTTGCAGCGCCCATTGCCCGGCATTAGCCGTTTGCAGGGCTTGTCGTTGTGCTAACGCGAGCTGCCAGCTGCTGCTTAACCACGCCACAGCCGCCATCATGAGGATGATCCCGATCACGCTGGCCAACAGCCACTCGGCCAATGCCACGCCTGTTTGTGACTTCATGGCAGCAGCAAAACCGAACAATGCGCCTGCGCTAGGCGTACGCCGCTCGCATCCAGGCAGCCCCCCTCCGGGCCGGCACTGGCTTCTGTGCCAGACCATGCCACCAGCAAGCAGCTACCTGGCGCATCCAGACAGGGCTGCAACTGCCATTGCACGCGGGGCAGATCCCGGCGTAACTGCAGGGCCAGTGCGCCCACATCGGCTAAGGCTCGCGCCTCGGCATCGCAGGCTTGCGACTCGCAGGCATCTACCGTTGTGGGATGGGGTAAGGGCTGGGCAAGGGCTAGACGGTAACGGGATTCGCCGCGAGGATTCAGGCGCCAGCGTGCAGCAAAGTCTTGTAGGGCTTGCAGCGCCAACAGCCGCGTCGCCGCCGATTGCTGTAGTTGCCTAGCTTGCCATTGCGCCGCCAGCAGCCCATTTAGGGCTACCGCTAACAGTGCCAAGGCCACTAAAGCCTCAGCCAAGCCCATACCGCGCTGATCCCTGCCCGTCATGTTCGCCTCCGCCACAGACATCCTGTCTGTCACAAAGGCTAGATCAGCAATGCGCTATTCGCGACCTCCGCTGACGACCGGCACGACCAACGGCGAAGACTTAAACCGCTTTAACGGGAATCCGCAGCTCTTTTGGCATGGAGAAAACAATGTGTTCAGGACGACCCGCCAGTTCCTCTGGCACATTGCCGCCCCAATCGCTGAGGCGCTGAATCACTTGCGCGATCAGCACTTCCGGGGCTGAAGCACCGGCGGTGACGCCAACGGCCTTCACATCCTGCAGCCAGCTTTTTTCGATTTGCTCAGCATTGTCGATCAAGTAAGACTGAGCGCCTATACGCTCCGCCAATTCACGCAAACGATTAGAGTTTGACGAATTCGGTGAGCCTACCACCAGTACAACTTGGCACTGCTCCGCCAGCGTTTTCACGGCGTCCTGACGATTTTGCGTGGCGTAGCAAATATCATCTTTGCGAGGTCCCTGAATGGCCGGAAACTTGGCGCGCAGGGCATCGATAACGCGTGCGGTGTCATCAACCGACAGCGTGGTCTGCGTGACAAAGGCGAGGTTCTCGGGGTTACGCACCACCAGCTTGGCCACATCGGCTTCATCTTCCACGAGGTAGATATCGCCACCATAGTGACGCTCATACTGCCCCATGGTGCCTTCCACTTCCGGATGGCCTTCGTGACCAATGAGAATGGCTTCTGTACCGCTTCGGGCATAACGAGCAACTTCCATATGCACCTTGGTGACCAAGGGGCAAGTCGCATCAAACACCTTCAGGCCCCGCGCAGCAGCTTCGCTCTGTACCGTCTTGGACACGCCGTGCGCCGAGAAAATCACAATGGCATCGTCGGGCACTTGATCCAGCTCATCAACAAAGACGGCTCCGCGATTGCGCAGGTCATCCACGACAAATTTGTTATGCACGACTTCGTGGCGGACATAGATCGGGCGGCCAAAAACCTCCAGCGCGCGATTAACAATTTCGATCGCGCGATCAACGCCGGCACAAAAGCCACGTGGATTAGCAAGTTTGATGTCCATGACTGGCTCCTGTCTCGCTTAATTCAATGTCACGGCGGTAGCGTCGGCATCCATGACCCGCAGGATATCCACGCTAAAAACGAGCTCACGTCCAGCCAAGGGGTGGTTAAAGTCCACCACCACTATCCCTTCTGGCAGATCTTTGATGATGCCCGGCAACTCGGCACCACTGGCATCGGCAAAATGCATGACCATGCCCGGCTCAAGCAGCTGCTCGCCAAACTGGTGGCGGGGAAAGTGCTGAACACTGTCTTCGTTCCACTCACCAAAGCCATTTTTAATGACAAAACGACCTTGCTCACCCGCCTGCATGCCCTCAATGGCTGCCTCGAAGGCTGGCAGTAAGCTGCCATCACCAAACACCATCGTGGGCGGATCATTGCGCTCGTGCGTACTATCGAGCTGTTCGCCAGAGCTCAGCGCCACCGAAAAATGCAAGCACACGCGCTTGCCCGGACCGACGGCACTCATGACTTATTCTCGCGGCGTGCTTCTAAAAACAAACTGTCGATGATTAGCATGGTGGCCCCAATTGAAATCCCAATATCCGCGATATTAAACGCCGGGAAATTCCTGCCTGCCCAGTGCACATGAATGAAATCGACAACATAACCCTGCAAGGCTCGGTCGTAGAGATTGCCCCAGGCACCGCCTAGCAACAGCACAATCGCCACCGGCAACCAACGCGAACCGGCAGGCAGGCGTTGCAACCAGACCAACAAACAGATGCTGACGATGACGCCCACTGCCACGAAAAACCAGCGCTGCCAACCACCCGCATCATGCAGGAAACTGAATGCCGCGCCGGTATTGTGCGCCAGCGTCCAATTGAGCCACGGCTGTACATAACGCGGCCAACCATAAACCAAGGACTCGCTCGCCCAGACTTTAGTAAAATAGTCGGCAATAAAAATCGCGACGGCAATCCACAACCAACCCCACGGGGCCGCCACCAGCTGACGCCCGACACGTTGCAGTACTGAGTCGTTACGCATAACTACGTTCCTCGCCTTTTCCGGCCACGTTAACGACGCAGCGGGCACAAATATCGGGATGATCTGCATGGCTACCTAAGTCGGCACGGTAATGCCAGCAGCGCGCGCACTTGCTGTGCGCTGACGCCAATACCGCCACGCGCAAGCCCTCTACATCGGTTTCGCTGCCACCGGCCTCTTCACCCGCGCGCAGGCGGGCCGCCGAGGTGATCAAAACGAAGCGCAGCTCATCGCCCAGTGGCGTCAGCAATTCATGCAGGGCTGGACTGACAAAAAGTTCGACCTCGGCAGACAGGCCCGAGCCGACTTCCTTGCGATTGCGTGCCTCTTCGATCTGCTTGTTCACCGCCGACTTCACCGCCAACACCTGCGTCCAGTAATCACGCGTGAGCAACGGCTGATCTTCCGGCAGACGCGCCAGGCCCGTGTACCACTCGGCGAGGAAGACCGAACCGACGCGCTCACCCGGCAGCACTTCCCAGATTTCCTCGGCGGTGAAGCTGAGAATGGGCGCGGCCCAACGCACGAATGCCTCAGCAATCTGCCACAGCGCGGTCTGCACCGAACGGCGTGCTAGGGAATGTGCCTGCGTGGTGTACTGACGATCCTTGATGATGTCGAGGTAGAAACCGCCGAGCTCGACCACGCAGAAATTGTGCAGCTTGTGATAGATCTGGTGGAACTGCAGATCGTCGTAGGCCACACGGATGTCATCCTGCAGACGCGCGGCGGCATCCACGACCCAGCGATCCAGCGCCAGCATTTGGTCAGCTGGTACAGCATCGCGCACCGGATCAAACCCGTTCAGGTTCGAGAGCAGGAAGCGCAGCGTGTTGCGGATGCGGCGATAGCTATCGGACATGCGCGTGAGAATTTCATCGCTGACCGACATCTCGCCACGATAATCGGTGGCCGAGACCCAGAGGCGGATGATGTCGGCGCCCAGCGTCTGCATGACCTTCTGCGGCGCAACCACATTGCCCACCGACTTCGACATCTTGCGGCCCTGGCCATCGACCGTGAAGCCATGCGTGAGCACGGTCTTGAACGGGGCCGAGCCATTGGCACCGACAGCCGTCAGCAGCGATGACTGGAACCAGCCGCGATGCTGGTCCGAGCCTTCCAAATACAGGTCAGCCGGATACTGCAAGCCGTCGAAACGCTTGAGCACACAGGCATGAGTCACGCCGGAGTCGAACCAGACATCGAGCGTGTCAGTGGCCTTGTCGTACTGATCAGCCTCATCACCCAGCAGCTCGCTGGTGGCCAGCGAGAACCACGCCTCGATACCCTCGGCCTCGACGCGCAGCGCCACTTGCTCGATCAGCTCGGCCGTGCGCGGATGCAGCTCGCCGGTTTCCTTGTGCACGAACAGCGTGATCGGCACGCCCCAGGTACGCTGACGCGAGATGCACCAGTCCGGGCGGCCGGCGACCATGCCTTCGATACGCGCCTGACCCCAATCCGGCAGCCACTGCACCTGCTTGATGGCCTCCAGCGCGGTATCACGCAGGCCATTCTGGGTCATGCTGATGAACCACTGCGGCGTGGCACGGAAGATGATCGGTGTCTTGTGGCGCCAGCAGTGCGGATAGCTATGCTGAATCTTCTTGTAGCAGAGCAGCGCGAAGGAGCCGTCGGCACGCGGCTCGCGCAGGGCATCGAGGATGGCATCGTTGGCCTTGTTCACGTGCAGGCCGGCAAAGCGCGGTGTGCTGGGCAGGAACACGCCGTTGCCATCGACCGGATTATCCACCGGCAAACCGTAGACGCGACCGATGACAAAGTCGTCCTGACCGTGACCGGGCGCGGTATGCACAGCGCCGGTACCGGCATCGGCCGTGACATGCTCACCAACAATCACCGGCACCACGCGCGCATAGAACGGATGCTGCAGCTGCAAGCCTTCCAGCGCCTGGCCTGCGAATGTCGTCAGCACCACGGCATCGCTGCCTTCATAGCGAGCGACAGCGGCTTCCCACAGCGACTCGGCGAGCACGAGATGACGAAGGCCGCCAGCGACACTGACACGTACCAGCACATAAG
>Ga0255139_1000301_pt1 | contig 16540 bp, 17 predicted proteins | sample Law_Colum_RepB_8_FD_188549 | JGI IMG/M metagenome (GOLD analysis project Ga0255139, IMG submission 188549) | Freshwater microbial communities from St. Lawrence River, New York, United States - Law_Colum_RepB_8d | ecosystem: Environmental > Aquatic > Freshwater > River | place: USA: New York...
CAATCGCGCCGTGGTACCGGTCAGCCCAGAGGCCTGGGCGCTCTATGCCGGCAAGCGTTTGATGCCCGGCGTCATGGATGCCATGCAGCGCACGGCGTGGTTCCGGAAGCTGAAGCCGTCTTGAACCGAACCGGAATTCAACGCTTTCATGCCGAGTTGCGAGTAGGTGGCCTGAGCGACCGCCATTCCCGCGCTTTCAGCCAATCACACCGGTTGCTGCAGTGTTAGTCTCGCCATGACCAATCAGTCACAGAGTCCCACATGATCGACATCGCTGCTTTCTGGCAGGAACTTTCCGCGCGTCCCGACTTCTGGGGCTTCATCAGTATTCCCATCGTGGCCGCCATCGTGACCTGGGCGCATGTCTGGTGGGCGGTGAAGATGATGCTGTATCCGATCGACTACATCGGCATCCGCACGCCGCGCCTGCGAAACCTGTTCGGCATCAATGTCGACCTGCTCGGCTGGCAGGGCATCATCCCGCGCGGGGCACGCCGGATGTCCGATATCGTGGTCGATAACGCGATCAGCAAAATGGGCTCGGTCAGCGACTTTGTGCGCCAGATGGAGCCAGAGAAAATTGGCAACTATGTTGCCCAGCATGTCAGCTCGCGCATCGAGGAATACACCGACGAAGCCATGACCGAGCGCAACGCGGTGTTCTGGGAGAATCTGCCGCCGCTGGTGCGCAAGGGTGTCTACCGGCATGTCCGCAACAATCTGCCGAAAGTCATGCAGCGCCTGATTCACGCGGTTATCGACGACATCGACAATCTCGTGGATGTGAAAGAGATGTGCGGCCGCCAACTCGAAGCCGACCGCGCGCTGGTGGTGCGCCTGTTCAGCGAAGTCGGCGATGCCGAGTTCCGCTTTATCGTCAATGTCAGCTTCTGGATAGGTCTTGGCTTCGGTCTGCTGCAGATGCTGCTGTTCTACTTCCTGCCCTGGCACGGCATGCTGCCGCTCTATGCCGCCGTGCTCGGCCTCGCCACCAACTGGCTGGCACTGGCGATGGTATTTCGCCCGCTCGACCCAGTGCGCCTCGGCCCGTTCAGCTTTCAAGGTCTTTTTCTGCGCCGCCAGGCTGCTGTCTCCGACAAGTTCGCTGAGCTTTGCTCGCAGGAAATTCTCACCATCCACCGCTTTATGAGCGAGATGCTCATTGGCGAAAAGTCCGACCGGGCGCGCCGCCTGATCAAGCGCCACATCAGCACGCTGGTGGATGACTCGCCCATCGCGCGTACCGGTGCTCAGGTCATGATGGGCGCTGCCGGCTACTCCGAGTTCAAGACCCGCATTGCAGATCAGGGCGCTGCCTTTGCCCTGCTGCCGCTGGCCGACAAAGACTTCAATCGCGAACGCTCGGCCGCACTGGCACAGCTACTGGCTGGCAAGATGAAAGAGATGACGCCCGCCGAATTCCAGGGCTTGCTGCGGCCGGCCTTTCAGCAGGATGAATGGATTCTGCTCGTACTCGGCGCTGTCACCGGCCTGCTCGCCGGTACGGCGCAGCTGCTGCTCGGCTTTGCCTGACGCGGCAGTAAGCCACACTGAACCTCAGACAGCAAAAAGCCCGCACTAGGCGGGCTTTTTGTTACCACAATATGGCTCCTCGAACTGGACTCGAACCAGTGACCCACGGATTAACAGTCCGTTGCTCTACCGACTGAGCTATCGAGGATCGGTGAGGACGCGAATCATAGTGATGCGCCCGTTACGGGTCAAGCCTCTGCGCGACTGTTTGCTCATAAAAAAGCCGCTCACGGGAAAACAGCCTGTATCGTACTGAGCAGGCGGCCTCAGGGCAGTACCATGCTCCACAAAGGCACTGTCACCAGCGACAATAAAATGCCAATGCCCAGCACGGCATTCGCTAGGTCAGGCTCCAATTTAAATTGTTCCGCTAAGATGGCAGCAGAGATCATGGGTGCCATGGCTGCCTGCAATACCGCAACACTCAAGATCGCACCGGATACACCTAAGGCACTACCCAGACTCCACATCACCACCGGTGCCAATGCCATTTTCCAGCCCAGTGCCACGCCCACAGGCAGCCACTGATGACGAGCCAGTTGCAACTTTAGGCGTAAGCCCACCGAGAACAACGCTAAGGGCGCCAACGATTGCGCTATCCGATGTAAGACGCTTTCCACTTGCGATGGCCACCCGCCCAATTGCCCTACCAACAATCCGATGATGAGGCAGACAAACGCGGGAAACAGCAGCACTCGCTTAGCCACAGCGGCGGGGGTGGCGGCTTGGCCGGCATAGATCACGCCGACCATAACACCGCCCAAGCTGAGCATGACAAAGCAACCCAACTGATCCGCCACGACACCCAGAGCCAATTGCTCGGGACCGCGTAAAGCCTCCAGCAAGGGGTAGCCCATAAAAGAGGTATTTCCCAAGCCACACACCAACGTCAATGCGCCGATCCGGGCATTTGACCAGCTTAGGCGTCTGCCCAAAAAGCGGCAAAGTAGAAACGCGCCGAGAAATACCAGCCACTGCGAAATCACCAAATACCATAGGTTAGGATCGAGATGCAGGCGAGGAATCAGCTCCAGTACCATCGCTGGTAAGGCAATTTGAACGACCCACCAGTTCAGGCTAGGAGCCAATGCTGCCGGCGGATTGCCATAGCGGCGCATAAGCACGCCCAGGAACAAACAGACGGACAGTAATAACAACGCACTCATCACAGCTCCGGGACAGATGCTTCAAAGGGCGTTAGGGTAGCCGATTCGGGGCTGAGGAAAATATCCCTTAAGTGTTGTAGCGTTTCAGCCGCCAGGGCGTCTAAAGCTTGTAACCCTGCTATGACGAGCATAAACCATCATGAATCGAAGACATTTACTGTTTGGCGGATTGGCTGCCCTTTTGGCTACGCGTTTCGGCCATGCCGCCTCGGTCGCCGCCGAAAAAACCAACCGCTTTATTCAAGAGCCTGTATTTTGGCGTAAGAAAGTTAGCGATGCCGCATGGGATGTGCTGTTCCAAGAAAACACCGAGTCGCGCTTTTCCAGTCAGCTGAACTACGAGAAAGATACCGGCACTTACCTCTGCGCCGCCTGCTACCAGCCCTTGTTCAATAGCACGGCCAAGTACGACAGTGGCACGGGTTGGCCCAGCTTTTTTCAAGCACTGCCGAAAGCCCTCGGGCGCCGCGAAGATCGCAGCCTTTTCATGGTGAGGATCGAGTATCACTGCTCGCGCTGTGGCGGCCATCAAGGCCATGTTTTCGAGGATGGCCCTAAGCCAACCGGGTTGCGCTATTGCAATAACGGTCTAGCGCTAAGATTCGTTGCGCAAGGCAAGCCGCTGCCCGCACTGAGAGGTTAATCATGGATTTACTCAGGAAGGCATTACTACTCTGCGTCCTCCCCTTTGCCGCGAGCGCTGCTTCGGCCGTAACCCCGGCAGCCAAGACGGAAACAGCCATCTTCGCCGGTGGCTGCTTCTGGTGCAGCGAATCCGACTTCGAGAAGCTGAAGGGCGTAAAGGCCGTTATATCTGGCTATACCGGCGGGCATGTCGATCAGCCGAACTATGCTCAAGTCTCAAGTGGTGCCACGGGGCATTTGGAGGCTGTGGAAGTTCAGTACGACCCCACCGTGATTAGCTATGGGCAATTGGTGAGTTACTTCTGGCGACATCATGATTTTCTCGATGCCGGCGGGCAGTTCTGTGATCGCGGCGCACATTACGGCCCAGCCATTTTCACGGCCAATGCCGAGCAGATGCGTATTGCCGAGCAGAGTAAATCGGCGCTGCTGAAAGCACGCGGACTGAAACAAATCGCCACGCGCATCGTGCCCGCGAGCACATTCTTTGTGGCGGAGGACTATCACCAGGATTACTACAAGAAAAACAGCTTCCGTTATCAGTACTACCGCTTGTCTTGTGGCCGCGATGCCCGTATGAAGGTGCTTTGGCCCAACTGATGTTCTCGAGCTTATGCAACTGCCTGCCAGCTATGCCCTCTACCTGCTGTCACTCATGCTCGAACGCGGGCATTCCACGACGGATGTACTGGCGGGAACTGGGCTAAGCGAAGCCGAGCTGGGCACGCACAATCGACGTATCGAAGGGCAGCAATATGCTCGAATGCTGGCCAATGCGCTGCGTGTCAGCGGGGATCCGGCCTTGGCCTACGAGCTGGGACTGCGCAGCCAACTGACGCAGCATGGCTTTGTCGGCTTTAGTCTGATGAGCAGCAGTACGCTGGAAGAGGCTGTCGCCCTCGGTCAACGCTATCTGCAGGCACGCGCACCGTTGTTCACCAGCACCATCCACTACGAGCATGAATGGGTCGTTGTTGAATTAGCAGAAACCATTCCGCTCGGCGTATTGAAGAGCTTCACCTGCGATATTGTGCTGGTCGAGCTTTGCTGCTTGTTCAATCGTCTGCTGAGCGGGCAACCAACACCATCACACTGGCGTAGCGAAATTGCCGTGCCCTACCCTGAGCCGCCACACTATGCCACTTGGCGGGATCGCCTGCCCACCTTCCATTTCTCGCAACCGAGCATGCAGATCCGCTTCCCGCGGCAATTACTCACTCAGCGCATTGCCACAGCCAACCCCGTAACGGCACAGCTAGCCATCGCCCAGTGCGAGCACGAGCTCGCTGAAATGGCGGCGGCAGAAGCGCAGGATCCCTGGGTGGCACACGTTCGTTCGCAACTCAGTGCCTGCGATGGTCGCTACGATCGCCTCCATGAGCTGGCAGACAAACTACACCTGTCCGAACGCACCCTGAAACGTCGCTTACAGGATGCCGGCACGTCCTACCAACGCTTACTCGACGAAGCCCGACAGCATCATGCCAAAACACTGTTAGCTCGCCCCGATGCGACGATTGCACAGGTAGCCCACGCTTTAGGCTATCAAGACCCGGCCAACTTCACGCGAGCATTTCGTCAATGGACGGGATGCTCGCCCTCGGCGTTTCGGCGTCAACCTTTTGATACACGCTATAACTGACCCCCGAGATTGGCCTAATTTGACAGATATTAGGCACAACTACCCCTGACACTCAGCCAACCCTAAGCCCTAATCTGATGGGGTCGGACTCTCCTGTCCGTCGTTTTCAACGAGGCATCGCTTCATGACGTCATCTCATTCCAACGCATCGGCCATGACCGATGCGCAAAAATCAGAACACATAAAAAATACCGTGCTGGCCGCGGGTGTCGCGCTTCGCGAACGCCATCGCTGGTTGCGGCATCAGGATGCTATCGGCGCCGGCATCATGATTGTTTCCCTGCTCGGCATGATCGCCAGTGGCACGCTCTATGTTCAGGGCGTTATTCCGTGGTGGCTCTGTGTGCCTATCACCGCCATTTTTGCGTCGTTTATTCATGAGCTGGAACACGACCTGATCCACATCATGTATTTCCGCAAGCAGCCCAAAGTCATCAACTTCATGTTGCTCATGGGCTGGATTGCCCGTGCCAGTACGGTCAGCCCGTTTGTCCGTCGCAAGCTGCATCTGCATCACCACAAGTTCTCCGGCACCGAGTCCGATCTCGAAGAACGTGGCATCACCAATGGCGAACGCTGGGGCTTACGCCGTCTGCTCATGACCGGCGACAACATGCTCGCCGTTTACCTGCGCCCCATGACCATGCGTAACGCCACACGCGCCTATATCCAGTCGCAGAAGCCGAAGAGCAAGGCCGAAGTGCGCGCCATGATCAAAGAACAAGTCGGTGCCTACTTCCCGCTCGGCAATATTTACTATGCGCTGTTTCACACGTGGGTGATCTGGCATCTGGTGAGCTTCGGTGCTGACCTCACGGGCTATGCCATTACGCTGCCGTCCTGGGCCGAAGCGGGCGTGGCGGGGCTGAATATTTTCGCCGTGGTTTACATGCTGCCGTCTTTTCTGCGCACCTTTTGCCTGCACTTCATTAGCTCCAACATGCACTATTACGGTGATGTCGAGGCAAAAAACGTCATGCAGCAGTGCCAAGTGCTGAATCCTTGGTGGTTGCTCCCGATGCACCTGTTCTGCTTCAATTTCGGCAGCACGCACGCTATTCACCATTTTGCGGTGAAAGAGCCGTTCTACATTCGCCAGTGGAATGCCAAGATCGCGCATAATGTGATGCGCGAGATGGGTGTGCGATTTAACGATTACGCCGCCCTGAAGCGCGCTAATCGCTTTTTCACCACGCCAGAGACTGCTCGCTCAACATGAAACTCAATGCACGACACCTGATACTCGATCTGCTACTAGCCAGTGACCATCATCAGGTGTCCGTGCGTGAAGCCATTACCGCCTGCGGCATTTTCGCGATCAGCGAGAACTCGGTTCGCGTTGCACTGGTGCGTTTATCTGCGGATGGTTTGGTACAAGCTGCGGGCCGTGGGCATTATCGACTCGGCCCACAAGCCTTGGATTTAGCTGGCGATGTTGCGACTTGGCGTAGCGCCGAGCAACGCCTCAGACCTTGGCATGGCGACTGGATGACGGTGTTCACCGCTAATCTAGGGCGCACCAATCGCACTGCACTAAAGCGTCGTGAACGTGCGTTAACCATGTTGGGTTTTCGCGAGCTCGAGCAAGGCCTGCATGTTCGGCCAAATAACTTAGAAAGCAACCCAGAAGCGGTCTTAAAGCGCCTGCACACGCTCGGCCTGGAGCCGGAAGCACGCTTATGTTTGAGTCAGCAATGGAGCGACGAAGCCGCGCTCACAAGCCTTTGGGATACCACTCGCCTCAATGCAGACTACCGGTATTGGCAGCAATCGCTAGAAACCTGGATGCAAAACGCACAGGAGCTCGATGCCGAAACAGCGGCACGTGAATCATTCTTGCTCGGTGGCCAAGCCATTCGACATGTTGTTTTCGACCCCTTACTTCCCGATAGCTTTATTGATAGCCAAGCCCGACTGGCATTTGTTGCCAGTGTCCGCAGGTTTGATAAGGTCGGGCATCAAATCTGGCAAACGCTTTACGCCTCTATACGGTAATCCGCGTGCTTCTTCGCGTCTGGATGTACTAGCAATCACCTTGTAGGGCTGTGACTTAAGTCGCAAGTCGTGTACTTTTCTCTTGTCACTTACTTAATGAGAAAAATCATGACCCTATCCCCCGCCATTTGTGCTCTCTTGTGCTTTGCTGCTCTTACCGCTCTCTTAGCCCTGAGCTATGCGAGTTATCGCGTCGGCTTGGTATTAACCGGCAAAGCGTCTGCCAATGCGTGGACACGCGGCGCGCAAACCTGGAGCGATCCAGCCTTCTTTGTTCGTCTTCAACACGCGCACCTAAACTGTGTTGAAAATCTGCCCGTATTCGCCGCCATTGTGCTGGCCGCCTATGCCACCAATCAGCTCGCGATTGTGGATGGCTTAGCCATGGTATTTCTAGGCCTTCGCATTGGTCAGGTCTTGGTTCACGCCATCAGCACCAGCCCCACCATGGTTTTCATTCGCGCCAACTTGTGGATCGCGCAAATGCTTATCGTGGCTTATTGGATCGTAAAGCTCTGCTCGGGCCTGTAATGACCTGCAGCTTCGGCTAAATCGATGCGCAAAAAAAACCCACCAACAGCGCACTGTTGGTGGGTTTTTTAATCCAGGGCTAAATTAAGCAGTCATTTCCAAAATCTGCTTAAACAGAGCCTTCATTGGCTCGCTTGGACGAGCGGACTGCATAGCCATGATCTTGCTCATGTCGCCTTCAACTTTCAGTTGACCGGTCATGAAGCCTTGCATACCCGCGCTGGCATCACCTTCGAGGAAAATGCGACGCAGCAGCTCAGCCGACAAGATCAGCTTAGTGCCCGCTGCGGCGTTGTGACCCAGCTCAAACTTGCCGCCATTCAGGGCGAGATCGACTTTGCCTTCCGGAGCGTCGTTTACAGTGACGTTAAGCAGCAGGTTAGCTAGGCCAGCCGGTACATTAAGGTCGCCTGCAGCGGCGGTCAGTTCAGCGACTTTTGCAAACCATTGTTGCGACAGGAAAGCTGCCATCTTGTTCTTCTCCAAAAAGTAATTGTGTAAACACCGGTCTAGTGAATCGCCGGAGGTTGAACCTACACGATGACCGTGACACTGGCAACCAGTCAGTCACGAACTTTGTTGGCGCCCAAACGCTGCAACAAAATGGTGCAACAAAGTCGCGCCGCGCACCAGTTTGGTGATCGCGGCGGGACCTGCCACATTAGCGGATGTCGTAACCCTTCTCATCATGTAAGACGAGATCCAGACCTTCCGTTTCTTGTTCAGCCGAAACACGCAGGCCGCCAGTCAGCACACCCGTGAGCTTCAACAATACCCAAGTCACGGCCGCGGTATACACAACCGCAACGCCAACGCCCAAGGCTTGAGCTGAGAACTGATCGGCAATGCTGGCGTTACTGCCACCGAAGCCAAAGCCCGAGAAGATACCCAGATCCGGGCTGGCCAGAACCGCCACAATCAAGCTACCCAAAATGCCGCCCACGCCGTGCACCGGGAAAACATCCAGCGAATCATCAATTTCCCATTTGCGCTTAACGATTTGCGTCATATTGAAGCAGACCAAGCCCGCGAGCACACCAATGATCAACGCACCCATGGGGCCTACGCTGCCAGCGGCTGGGGTAATCGTGCCTAAACCCGCCACCATGCCAGTGACAATACCGAGCACAGAGGGCTTACCGAAACGCTTCCACTCACACAGCATCCAGACCAAAGCGCCGGCGGACGCCGAAATGTGTGTGACCAGCAGCGCCATGCCTGCACTGCCATTTGCAGCCAGTGCCGAGCCGGCATTAAAGCCGAACCAACCGACCCAGAGCATGCCCGCACCGATGACAGTCATCGTGAGGTTGTGCGGAGGCATCGGCGTTTTGGGGAAGCCACGACGCGGACCAATCACAATAGCAGCAACCAATGCAGCGATACCTGCCGTGATATGCACGGTGATCCCACCAGCAAAATCGATGACGCCGCGCTGAGCCAAGAAACCACCACCCCAAACCCAATGCGCTACTGGCACGTAGACAGCAGCCGTCCACAGCAAGGAGAAGATCAGCGTGGCGGAGAACTTAACACGCTCGGCGAACGCACCAATAATGAGCGCTGGAGTGATGATGGCGAATGTCATTTGGAAAGCCGCAAACAGTACTTCCGGGATATCACCCTGCATCGAGTCGCGATTTATTCCAGCAAAGGCAGCCTTGCTGATACCACCTATCCAGTCTTGCGCAACGCCGCCGTCGCTAAAGGTCAGCGAATACAGGCCTAAGAGCCACAGCACACTAACGCCACCGGCAATGGCAAAGCACGCCATCAGAATGGACAGGACGTTTTTACTGCGGACTAAGCCGCCGTAAAACAACGCTAGACCTGGCAAGGTCATAAACAGCACCAACGCAGTCGCTGAAAGAATCCACGCAGTGTTGCCGGAATTCAATGCGACTACGTCGGATGCAAACGCCAGGTTTGGTAGTAGTAATAAAAGGCTAATAAAACCCGCCACGCGAGGAAGCATGGTGCTCTCCTAAAAAGTATAGATTTAACGTTAGAGCGCGTCGTCGTTGGTTTCGCCGGTGCGAATACGAACGACTTGCAGCAGATCAGTCACAAAAATTTTGCCGTCGCCGATCTTGCCGGTGGCTGCGGCCTTGGTAATCACCTCAATGACGGAGTCCAATTGGTCATCACTAACGGCGAGGTCCAAACGCACTTTTGGCACAAAATCGACCACATACTCTGCACCACGATAGAGCTCTGTATGACCCTTCTGGCGACCAAATCCCTTCACCTCGGTCACGGTCAAACCGGTTACACCGATATCGGAGAGTGCTTCGCGAACATCATCGAGCTTGAATGGCTTAATGACTGCAGTGATCATCTTCATAACTAACCCCTTGATTATTAAACAGATCGAAATTCAGTACGTGTGATTTAAGCGGCACCTTGAGCCGGCATCTTACTGGCTTAAAGGTATCCGCTCCAAATCGACAAGAAATGACGAACTGTATTTGGGCAGACGACTCGTGCCGCCCTGTTTTAGAGCATGCACAAACTAAGCCAATTTTTCCCTGAAGCCGAAAATCAGGCTAAAAAAGGAATACGAGCTGTACTTGGGTCAAATTATGAAAAAACTGCCTTAATAGCCTTACATTTTCAGTGCGAATTCTTGCGCCAGCGACTAAAATGCGCCCGCCCAGCACCACTATTTGGTGTTGAGTCAGGCGGCCAGAGCGTGTTCACCCTCTGCCTTATGGCAAGCCTCTGTAACTCGCAAGAAACTGCGGAATGCAGGTTGCCAACGCTTAAATCTGCTACTTATACAGGAAGCAATCATGTCCCATGCTCCGTCAGGCGCCGCGCCGGCGTATCACATGCAGGTGGTCAGGCAATTTGCCATCATGACCGTCATTTGGGGAATTCTGGGTATGGCTGTTGGCGTATTAATCGCCTCTCAGCTCGCCTGGCCCGCTCTCAATTTTGACACCGCCTGGTTTTCCTTCGGCCGCTTGCGCCCTCTGCACACCAACTTGGTGATCTTCGCCTTTGGTGGCTCTGCGCTGATGACAACTTCGTTTTATGTCGTGCAACGCACCACATTAACGCCGCTGTTCATGCCCAAGCTGGCTTCATTTGTATTCTGGGGCTGGCAAGCGGTCATTGTTGCCGCGATCATCACCCTGCCCATGGGACTGACTTCCGCTAAGGAATATGCCGAGCTGGAATGGCCCATCGACCTACTCATTGCCGTGGTTTGGGTCGCTTATGCTGTGGTCTTTTTTGGCACCTTGGTTAAGCGTCAGACATCGCACATCTATGTGGCGAACTGGTTCTACGGTGGCTTCATCATCACCATCGCGCTATTGCACATCGTGAACTCGATGGCGATGCCCATTGACACCTTCAAGTCCTACTCAATGTACTCGGGTGCAACGGACGCCATGATTCAGTGGTGGTACGGACACAACGCCGTGGGCTTCCTGCTCACTGCCGGCTTCCTCGGCATGATGTACTACTTCGTGCCCATCCAAGCGGGCCGTCCGGTTTACTCGTATCGTCTCTCGATCGTGCACTTCTGGGCGCTGATCTCGGTCTACATGTGGGCCGGTGCGCATCATCTGCACTACTCGGCACTGCCAGACTGGACACAGTCCTTGGGTATGGCGTTCTCGCTGATTCTGATTGCACCGAGCTGGGGCGGCATGCTCAACGGCGTACTGACACTTTCAGGCGCTTGGGACAAACTGCGTTCCGATCCGATCATCCGCTTCCTCATCGTTGCCCTGTCGTTCTACGCCATGGCCACGTTTGAAGGCCCGATGATGTCGATCAAGACCGTTAACTCGCTGTCACACAACACCGACTGGACCATTGGCCACGTGCACTCCGGTGCTCTCGGCTGGGTTGCCATGATCTCGATTGGTTCCTTGTATGTGCTGATTCCGCGTCTCTGGGATCGTCAGGCCATGTACTCGACCTCGTTGATCAACCTGCACTTCTGGCTGGCGACGATTGGCACCGTGTTCTACATCGTCTCCATGTGGATCTCGGGGATCACCCAAGGTCTGATGTGGCGCGCTATTAACGCCGACGGCACGCTGACCTACAGCTTCATTGAAAGCGTTGTAGCCAGCCATCCGATGTATGTGGGCCGTATGATTGGCGGCGCGCTCTTCCTCACCGGCATGTTCATCATGGCCTACAACGTGTTCAGAACGGTCCGTGGCGATACGCCAAAAGACCTGCCGGCCGCCTAAGGAGAATGCACCATGGCTTCTAAGCATGAATTAGTCGAAAAGAATGTTGGCCTGCTGGCATTCTTTACGGTCATTGCCATCAGCTTTGCAACGCTGGTCGAAATTGTTCCGCAATTCTTCCAGAAGGAAACCACTGAGCCGGTCAAAACTTTGGTCAAGCTCAGCCCGCTGGCCATGGAAGGCCGCGATGTTTACATCCGTGAAGGCTGCCACGTCTGCCACACCCAGATGGTGCGTCCGCTGCGCGCCGAAACTGCACGTTACGGCCACTACTCGGTAGGCGGTGAGTCGGTTTGGGATCACCCCTTCCTGTGGGGTTCCAAGCGTACTGGCCCAGATTTGGCTCGCGTTGGCGGTCGTTACTCCGATCAATGGCATCGCGCTCATATGATCAATCCACGTGATGTGGTGCCTGAGTCCATCATGCCAGCGTACCCTTGGCTGGAAACTACCGCGTTGGATGGCCGTTTGACCGCCAAAAAGTTGGAAACCTTCCGTAATTTCGGCGTGCCTTACACCGACGCGGAAATTGCCGGCGCAGCAGAAGCGGTCAAGGGTAAATCCGAACTGGACGCCCTCGTGGTCTACCTGCAGCAACTCGGTCATGCCTTTAAAGACAGAGGGGTACGGTAATGATGGACAGCGGGACTTTGCACGGCATCGCCACCCTCTTCGCTATGGTGGCTTTCTTAGGGATTTGCTGGTGGGCCTACAAGCCTTCCAATCGCAAGCGCTTTGAAGAAGACGGACAACTCGCGCTGGACTCTGACCCGATCTATCAAGCACGCGCTGAAAAGACGAAGAGTGGAGAAACGAAATGACTGATTTCTGGAGCGGTTACATCATCGTTCTGGCACTGGCCAACATCGTGGTCGTGTCTTGGCTGTTGATGTGGACTCGCAAGATGGACCTGTCGGAAATGGCCGAAGACGGCACCACAGGCCATGAATACGATGGCATCAAGGAGTACAACAACCCCCTGCCGCGCTGGTGGTTGATCTGCTTCTGGGGTTCCATCGCCTTTGCGTTGGGTTATCTGGCCTTGTACCCAGGCCTAGGTAAGTTCCAAGGCCTGCTGGGCTGGACCTCACACGGCGAGTTGAAGGCGGATGAGGCCGCGTATGACAAGCAGTTTGGCCCGCTGTACGCCTCCTTCGCCGCCATTCCGATTCCGGAACTGGCGAAAAACGAGCGCGCCATGAAAGTGGCAGGTCGTATTTTTGCTAACAACTGCGCGGTTTGCCACGGCTCTAACGCTCGCGGCGGCAATGGCTTCCCGAACTTGACCGACCACGACTGGCTCTACGGTGGCGAACCTGAAAAGCTGGTGGAAACACTGACACTGGGTCGCAACGGTGTCATGCCGGCGTGGCTAGACACCATGGGTGAGCAAGGTGTACGAGAAGTCGTTGCTTATGCGTTGTCGCTTTCCGGTCGTAAGGTCAATGCCGACCTCGCTGAAGCAGGTCAAGCTCGCTTTGGCGTTTGCGCAGGCTGTCATGGCGCTAACGGTAAGGGCAACCAAGCACTGGGCGCACCTAACCTGACCGATACCACGTGGCTCTATGGTGGTACACAGAAGAAAGTATTGGAAACTGTCTTCTACGGTCGCCAGAACTACATGCCTAGCTTTGCCAAGACCTTAGGTCCAGAACGTGTTCATTTGATGGCTGCTTATGTTTACTCGTTGTCGAACAAGTAAGTCTGATACGAGCAATCATTAAAATGCGTTAACAAACACAGCCTGCGACCATTTGTCGCGGGCTGTTTTGTTTCAAAAGGTCGTAAAATAACGGACATTGTCGAATCGTCGGAAATAACCATGAGCCAGCAGATTCCAACCCGTGACCTCTCGCCCGATCCGGTGAAAGTGCATCAGCCGCAAATGATGGACTTGTACGCCAAGCGCGAGAAAATTCATGCCCGCTCCATTTCCGGCTTTTTCCAACACATTCGAAATGTCTCGTTGTTTGCCACCATGGCCTTGTTTTTCCTGTTGCCGTGGTTGAATTGGGAAGGCCGTCAGGCGGTCATTTTTGATCTGCCCGAGCGTCATTTTTATATCTTCGGTTGGACGTTTCTGCCCCAGGACTTCTTCTTTCTTTCATGGCTTTTTATCATCGCGGCGTTTGCTCTATTCGCCGTGACGGTGCTGGCTGGTCGTGTCTGGTGCGGGTATACCTGCCCACAAACCGTATGGACCAAAGCCTTCATGTGGGTTGAGGAGCTTGCCGAGGGCAATCGCAATGCCCGCATGCGCCTCGACAAAGCCCCGATGAGTGTCGGCAAGTTCTTACGTCGGACGTTTAAACACAGCGGCTGGGTCGTGATCTCGGTGGCCACGGGGATCGCCTTCATTGGCTACTTCACCCCTGTCCGCGATCTGTGGGAGCAAGTCAGCACCGGCACATTAGATTTTTGGATGGGCTTTTGGCTGAGCTTCTTTTCACTAGCGACCTACCTCAATGCGGGCTGGATGCGTGAACAAATCTGCCTGCACGTCTGCCCCTATGGCCGCTTCCAAAGCGTGATGTTTGATCGCGACACCCTGATTATTTCCTACGACTACCATCGTGGCGACCCTCGTGGCTCACGCAAGCGTGGCACCAGCAGCGAAGAAGTCGGCCTCGGCGACTGCATCGACTGCGGCATGTGCGTGCAAGTCTGCCCCACAGGCATTGATATCCGTGATGGCCTGCAGTTCGAATGTATCCAATGCGCGGCCTGTATCGACGCCTGCGATAGCGTCATGGATCAAATGGGCTATGACCGAGGCTTGGTGAAGTACACCACAGAGAATCTCCTGGAGAAAACCGGCGACGGTCAGTACCACTTTATCCGCCCTCGCCTCATTGGCTATACCGTGGTGCTCAGCCTCATGATGGGCGCGTTGCTGTATGCGCTGATTAGCCGCGTGCCTTTATCTGTAGAGGCTTTGCGGGATCGTGGTCAGCTCTATCGCGAGAATAATGAAGGCTGGATTGAAAACAGCTACACGCTGAAGATCCAAAACAAAGCACAAACGGCAGCCGAGTACGAAATTCGGGCTAAGTCGACGACGTTCCCCGTGCAACTGGATGGCGAACCCATCGTCATTCGCTTGCAAGCCGGTGAACTAGCCACGCGCCCCATCTCGATTACAGCCGACCCGGAAGTGATTACAGCCAGACGAGCCGACATTGAAATTGTCGTGACGCAGCGCGGTAATCCGTCGGTGCGTGCTGAAACGGAAAATACCTTTTTGTCGCCTCAGCTTTGACGCAACCGCGCCGAGCTAATGCCACTCCCGGAGCATTTATGAGTACTGAGCCGAATACCGATGCCGCCCCGATCGTGCCTTGGTATCGTCACCCTTGGCTTTGGTTTGTGATCGCCATTCCCACCTTAGCGGTCGTGTTTTCTCTGCACTTTGTCTACCTCGCCGTAGTGCATCGCGATGCCGTGGTGCGTGACGATTGGTACGAAGATGGCAAGTCCATCAATAACAGTTTTAGCCGAGATGAGGCGGCCTTAGCCTTAGGCTTAGTCGCGAACATGACGTTTGATGACACCACGGGCGAGGTACTGCTGACGCTGAACGCCAAAGCACCGATTGAAGCGCCCAGTATTGAGCTGAACTTTGTGCATAGCACCCAAAGTGGTAAGGACCAGAAATTGGTCTTACAACGCCTGATGGGCAACAGCTATCGTGGCCAGCTCGCGCAGCCACTCGGTGGCGTCTTCCAGATTGAATTATCCACCCGCGATTGGCGCTTAGCAGGCACACGCCGCTTACCGTCACAGGAAGGCATTAGCCTACAACCCGAGTGAGTAACTGCTACCACTGCGACCTGCCTAATCCGGAAGGGTCTGGTTCAGATCATACGCCCCGCTATCACACCCTGGTGTTTGGCGAGCGGCGAGCTTTTTGCTGCCCCGGCTGTGTCGCCGTTGCAGAAAGCATTGTGTCCAGTGGTTTATCGTCGTACTACCAAGAACGAGATAGCAGCAGCCCCACCGCCGCCTTGCCCGAAGTGCTTGAAGACCTCCTGCGATATGATCATCCTGCGGCACAAAGTGACTTTGTACACCGTGAAGGCCGCTATGCCTGCACCGAGCTCAGTTTAGAGAACGTCAGCTGTGCGGCCTGTGCCTGGCTGATTGAGCGTCGCTTAACGCAAGAGCACAGCGTCGCCCAAGCTTCTGTGAATCTCAGTAATCATCGACTGCGTTTGGTTTGGGATGACAGCCAGCGGCCTTTGAGCAGCTTGCTGAAGGTACTCGAAACGGTGGGCTATCGTGCCCGCCCATTCCAAGCCGACACCCATGCCGCCCAGCTCAAGCGTGAGGCAAGGACGCAGCTCATTCGAGTCGCCCTAGCTGGCTTGGGCACGATGCAAGCCATGATGTATGGTCTAGGGCTCTATATCGGTGCCTTTCAAGGCATTAGTGATGAATATCGCGACTACTTGCGCTGGATTTCTGGCATGGTGGCGACCCCGGTCTTTTTCTACGCCGGCTGGCCCTTTTATCGCGCCGCCGTTAATGCCCTAAAAGCCCGCAGTTTGACCATGGACGTGCCTGTTTCCATCGCGCTGATTTTTGCCTACACCGCGAGCTGGTATGCCACCGTGACCCAAAGTGGAGAAACCTACTTTGATTCGGTCTGTATGTTTATTTTCTTTCTACAGACCAGCCGTTATTTAGAGCTGAAGGCAAGACAGCATGCCGGAGAAACTGCGGCCAGTCTGATGACGCTGGAGCCTCGTCTCGCCCAGCGCCGATTAGCGGATGGTCAATGGCAAACGGTGGCCAGCGATGATTTGTTACCGGGC
>Ga0255139_1000304_pt1 | contig 16468 bp, 22 predicted proteins | sample Law_Colum_RepB_8_FD_188549 | JGI IMG/M metagenome (GOLD analysis project Ga0255139, IMG submission 188549) | Freshwater microbial communities from St. Lawrence River, New York, United States - Law_Colum_RepB_8d | ecosystem: Environmental > Aquatic > Freshwater > River | place: USA: New York...
CTCCAAAAGTTGGTGGACCTGCCAGCTGAACGCTGAAATTATGTTGTGTCAAGACACGGGTTGGAGATGCCCTTTCTAGTGAGAAACCAATCTTGGATCACATAAATATGGCCGCAACATAACGGGCGTATGAAGAGCCCTGAGTGTCCACAAACAAAATAGGCCGCCCCTCAGACACCACCATGACACACGCACGGGCGTTGGCAATGGGCAGCGCCATGCACTGCCCATCAAGCCAAGCGTGATCGGCACACAGGTTCCGGGCGAAATGATCGTATCCCAAAGGGGCCATGTCGATGCGCTTGAGCACATAGACCATCTCAGGCGAGCCACCCCCAAGCTCGGAAAGATTGGCTGCTTTGCGAGAAAAGCAAAGTGGCATCGGCAGCTTGAGAAGCGTCACGGGCTGGCCACCGGCCAGGAACGTGACCTTTTCAAGGGCAAGGTGTAAATGGATGGCGTCATCCGACACGCTAATTTGGTACGTCATACGGCCCCCAATTCAGCCGCCACGTCGGCAGCCAATGCGCGCATGTCAATCTGACCGCCTGCGATCAATCCAAGCGTTTCGTCATCCAAATTGGCCAGGATGCGCGTGCAGCGCACCATGATTTCGGCGCTTGCCGCCAAACGCCAGGCCTCGTATTGGACAAGCGGCGCAAGCCGCTTGCCATCGGGGCGTCCGTAGCCACGCAAATAGTCTTTGATGTGCCCGCACAGTTCCTCAATGCGGGGTGCGGGTGTTGTGTTTCCGTTTTCCATGGTTTTCCTCATTCGTCGGTGTTGATGCAGTAAGGGCCAAAAGACAAACGGCCTTTGGCATCCCGTTCGCATCGGGTGGTTTGAGTGAACTCCACGATGCGGCCCATGTTCGTGAGTTCATCGAAATCGGGGCGCTGCTGCGCTAGGCTGATGGGCGTCAGCCCAATCAAGCCAGCGTCCACGGAATATGAGACCCCCTGAGAATCTTCAAAAGTCCCGTCACCCCAGCGAGTGCCGAAAGCCAGCACCTGAACACCTGCCACCGTGCCCACGGGCTTTTCAAACACCTCGCATGAATCCAATAATTCACTCCAAAGGTGTGACGGCACGGCGTAACACGGGTCGCCCAAAAAGTAGGAGCCAGCAGGCACCTTTGCGGTCCACCCTTGTGATTCAAAAGTCATGACGGTGCTCATGCTGCATCCTCCACGGCAGCCGCGTTAGCGGCCTGGCGCTCAAAGTCAACGTATTGGCCCAAGCGGTCTGTGTAGCCCGCAATGCGCTTGCTCGCCACCTCATGAAACTGCGGGTCAAGCTCAACGCCAACGTATTGACGCCCGACACTTCGGGCGGCGATCAGCGTCGAGCCCGAGCCTGCGAAGGGGTCAAGCACCAAGCCTCCGCGAGGGCAAAAGGCCTCAATGAGCGGCGTGAGCACGCTCAATGGTTTTTGAGTGGGGTGAAGCTTGTTGCCCGAATAGCTCCAGTCGATCACATCCCCAATGGGATGTGCAGGCGTGCGAGGGTTGCCCTTGGCCAGCAGGTAGGCGTTCTCATGCGAGTAGCGCATGAGGCGTGTCGTGCTGGCGTAACGCTTGGGGAAAGTGATGTGCCCGACGATGCGAAACCCAGCAGCCTTCCAGGCGGCATAGAACAAATCCGTTTTGCTCCAGCCGTAAAAACTGACGCAAAGCGAGTCGGGTTTGAGGACGCGAAAGGCCTCCCGAAACGCAGGAGCGAGCCAGTCAGCCTCAATGTCGTTTTTTATGCTGCGGCCCTCACGGTCTTTGTAGCCGACAAGGTAGGGCGGGTCGGTGAGGATGAAATCGGCGCTGGCTGCGGGCAAGGTCGGCAAGACCTTGCAGCAGTCGCCGAGAATGATGCGGTTGTTTTGCATGTGAAGTTCTCCGTTGGCGTTGACGGCGGCGCACCCTCTGGCGCTGAACCACCATGCGCCCTTCGTCAACACCATGAATGAGCGCACGCCCGGAGCTGCTCCCGGAAATGGACAGGGGACACAACAGGACAGGTTTAAATAGAGAGTGGGGCCCGAAGGGACGACACGAACGGCTTTAAGGCCTGGACTGATGTGTCAGGCGCACCAGACGAGGCCTGGGGCTGGGACCGGATGCGAGATGATGGCCACGCCATCGCATCCGGGCGACAGACACAGGCATCGACGCGCGAAGCGCTGGTGACGGGCAGCATGCCCGACGCGCCGACCTGGACAGAGCCGGGGGAAGATACGGGCGGGCGCTCATTCCCACGCAAACCACATCCCCCAAAACCCGACTGCGCTCCAGCGCGGCACAAGGTCAGCACCAGGAGAAGCGAAGCGCCTCACTGGTGCCACTCGACGCAAGGCGCTACGCGCCGCCCCAGGAATGCGAAGCCAGACAAGACCGCGACCCCAAACCCGAAGCCCAAAAAAAAGACCCGCAACAGCGGGCCATCAGAAACAAGAAATGGATGGGCGATCAGGACCTCCGCTGATTCGGAGGAACCCGCTGAACTGGGCGCTGCTGCGCCCGGTCATGTCAGCGCAAGATCGCCGGTAACCAGCCCGTGCCCTTGAGCGAGTCCGTGCAACGGTCGAGCACCTCGTCTTTTTTGAGCTTGTCCCAGCCATCAGCCGCCAACGGGCCACCATGCGCCTCGACAACAGCTTCGATCATCTTGGCCTTGGGGACCAGCGCCAGATAGTTGGGCTGGTTGGCCTCCCACCACTGGCGCATATCGAGCGACAAGGCAGCAACTAAAGGAGCCAATGCATCCTGTGTGCTGTTCTTGCCGAGAACACCGTTATCGCTGCGTTAGCCTTTTCTGCTTCTGCGTTTGCTCAAGGTTCCAGCTGCACTTCAGTGGCCACCGAGAAGAAGTTGGCGGGCGCGGCCAAGAACTCATTCCTCGGCAAATGCGAAAAAGACGCGACAGCCACTTGCGAGGGAGCTGCCAAAGAGAAGAAGTTGGCCGGGGCGGCTAAAAACTCCTTCTTGAAGAAGTGCGTCACGGACGCTGTAGGCGCCTGATCCATTGATCGCCCTCACATCCTGGCTATCTCCATCTCTTCCCAGCAGGTGGTGTACCTCGGCGTGAGACGTTCGCGCTTGGTCTGCCAGTTGGGTGCGGCTGACTTCAGGGCCGATCCGACCTGAAGACAGAGCCAAGGCTTGGCGCTAGGTGCGCATCTTTTCTCAAGACCTACCTGGCAGGAAGATGGTGGACCATTGCTTCTGTTCAGTAATGAGTTCGCGCATTCCTATGCGGAGGATGGGCAGGTATGCACGGCCAAGAACTCCCTCTCAATTTAAAAGCTGTGTCGCGGACGCCGTTGGAGGCTGAATCAAGCCTTGGGTCACTAGAGCGGTATTCGAACCAAATCCTGCCTTTGCCCGGTCTCAGCGAGAGTCGTTTTTGCCTCGCGCCTCACAGTCTCATGATCAGATCGCTTGCTTGGCTGGCTGCTACAAGCTCACCTTCGGTGCTTGAACGCGCAGCGGAAGACGTTCTGAAAGAAACATGGCGACATCCGATACACACATCGCTGCGCAGGGAACTTCACGGCTAAAGCCAAAAAACAAATGGGCCATACCTGGGTAAATCCTGAAAAAGTTCAAATTCCCTACATGCGCCAAGCGTGCTGCCATTAAGGCAGAGGCATCCAGAAACACATCGAGTTCTGCCGCGGCAATAAATGTTGGAGGGAACATGTCACAACTCGCTAGTGACGGAATTGCTCTTGGATCATTGCGAGAATCTAAGTCGGGAACGTAAGCGGCAAGCATGGGTTCGATGGCGCTTTTAGGTGGGTACAGCTTGCCACCTCCATACGTGTTCATTGACGCTGTTGCGGTGTCAAAGCTAAACGCTCCGACGATTCCCACTGCAGCTCGCAGCCAAGACTGCGGCCCCAGGTGAATTGTGGTTCCAAAGCTGAGGCAAGCGCCCGCAGACACACCTCCAAGAGCAATTCGCTCTTGATCGAGATTCCAAGAAGCGCCGAAGGTGTGTATCCACTGAAGCAATGCGCTTGCTTCTAGGACAGGTTCTGGGAAAACATGTTCTGGTGTGTGCAGGTAATCGGCGCTGATTACCACGCCTCCCCAGGCGGCGGCGATCTCCCGCATCTGTCTGTCGTTTGCTCGGGGGTTTCCGATCTTGAACCCACCCCCATGAAAAAAAACAAAAACGGGCGCAGGTTCGACAGATTCATACGCACGGTAGAGAACTACGGGTACATCGCGTGTCGGCCCGGGGATCAGCCGTTCACTGACCTCGAAAATCTCTGGTCCACCCTCGTTCCAATAGTTGCGGGCCAGAGCAGCTTTTTGGCGAATTTCGTCAATACCGGGGCCGAGATCGCCAATTTTTCGATCGATTTCAGCAGCTTTGTCAAAAGCAGCGAGAAGATGTGGATCCACGGAGAATTCATTACTGTTATCCATGGGTGTCCACATCCTTCACTTTCACTCAGTCATGGTTGGTCGAGTTCACTTACCCAAGTACTTCCATACCTTTGCATCAACATCCGCAGCCAAGACAGTGGTGGGAATGTGCGCATCACCGGTGTCACGGAAGGTGTACCTATGTGCGCCGCTGAATCCCTTCAGTTTGGTGAACTCTCCACGGATTGCCTCACGAGCCTTTATCGGGTCGGTGGTGCCGTCTAGTTGCAAACGGCGTGCGATGTCAGCAAACAACATTACGCCATCGTAGGAGACGCCCCAGTTTGCAACGTTGAAGGGTTGACCCACTGATGCATCTGCACGTTTCATCGCGCGCTCAACCATTGCCTTGTAGACCGCTGGGTCGGAACCTGCCGGACCTGCGTCGTTGGTGGAAAAGCCGATGACATGCCAGTTGCGACCGACATCGCCAACGTGATTGATAAAAGGACCTGTCCACAGGATGCTGGTGTTAAGCACCGGCGCCGCCACCCCTTGCGTCTTGAGGTCCTTGGCAATCAGCATCGCTTGCGCCGGAAATGCGGCGGCAAAAATGGCATCGGGGTTGCGGCTTTTGATTTGAATCGCTGCAGCTGAAAAATCCGTTGCACGTGATGAGAACTCGACCGTTTCCAGCACTTCAAGACCATTTTGTTTGGCCAGTGCAGCGTAAGCATCCGCGCTAGCCTTGCTAGAGGCTTCACGGACATCTGCCATGATTACGACTTTCTTGGTCTTAGGGAATGCTTTCAGGAATTCTTTAACGCCCTCAGGCATCAGCGTATCGTCCGCCGGCTGAAGTCGTATGGTCCATGGGCGCACCGTGATCCCAGGTTTGACGGCATTGACGCTGATGGCTGGCATCTGGATGCGGTTGGCCAGTGGACTGACTGTTTCCCACTGAGTCCCAGTCATGGGGCCTAGGACCCCAAAATACCCCTCACCTGCAAATTTGCGGAAGAGAAGCACTGCTTGGCCCGGATCTGTTGAGGAATCTTGAATATCAAGCTGAAGTGGGCTGCCATTGATGCCCCCCTTGGCGTTGATATCTTCTACCGCAAGTTTCATCACTAATTCTTGAGCCTTGCCGTATGAAGCAAGTGGCCCCGTCAATGGGGTTATCAGCCCCAATTTGATCGGTGGCTTTTGTCCCTGCGCGTTAGCGCCAAGTGGTGCTAAAGCTAATGCCAGAGCCGAAACGGCGCCAGCCAGAATCACTCGTTTTCCATTTTTCATCGTTGTCTCCTTCTTTGGTTGCTGGGGTGGGAAATCAGTTGTTGATGTGGGTCGCCGAGTATTCGGCCGCCCGTGAAAGCGCTTCTTCAATTCGGCGGTGACGTGTTTCAATGGTCACTTTGGCCGCCGCGTCGGTCAGAATGTAGAACTCCTCGTCCTCGATGGCGCGCCAGATCCGCTGTGCTACGTAGGCAGGAGGCACACCGACACGGGCGATTGCCTCGCGCAAAAAATCCTGCTGAGGACGCTCAGTCGCCCCTCCCAGGCGGTCAGGACGAGTGCTTGCATTCGATAAGTTGGTCGCCACTGCGCCTGGACACAGGACAGCCACCCGCACTTGAGTCGACTTCAATTCGTTTTCAAGCGCCTCACTCATTGCTACGACCGCAAATTTGGTCATGGAGTACGCGCCAGTCAGCCAATTTGGGTTGACCTGAAGTCCACCGATTGACGCGGTATTCAAAAACAATGCTCGCTCACCGTGACGAATCATCCGTGGAAGGATGTGATGAATCGCATGGACGACACTTTGAATGTTGACCTCATTAACCCAGCGCCAATCGGGCAATTTCATTTCATGCATCTTTTCGCCGTGCATGGCAACGCCAGCATTGTTGAAGCACAGATGTACGCGGCCGAAGGTGTTCTCGGCAAACAATCCAAGCGCCTCGACCATGTCGGGATCTGACACATCGCAGACTTTGTGTGCAACATTAAGTCCCTCATCCTTGAGGCGAGACGCAGCTTCAGCCAACGGCTTAGTTTGTATGTCCGACATTACAACGTTCATGCCCTTGCGCGCTAAAAGTTCAGCGGTGGCAGCGCCGATTCCGGATGCAGCACCTGTAACGATGGCAGTTTTCTTGTTCCAGTAATGCTTCATGACAAAGAGTTCGTAGATGGGTTGGAGACTGGTGTTCCAAGCAGGACACCGCCATCAGCAGGGAAGAGGCCACCTGTTAGGTAACTTCCCGCATCCGATGCGAGCAGCAAGGCGAGACCTTGAATTTCGTGTGGCTCACCCAAACGCCCAAGTGGAATGCGGCGCACAAGGCCAGCCTCTACATCAGGGTCATGGAGGCAACCATTTGCGATTCCCGTGCGCACGTAGCCGGGGGCGATCCCATTGACGCGGATACCGAAGGGAGCCAGTTCAAGGGCTGACTGATGCACGAGTTGGATAACTGCTGCCTTTGCAGCCGCGTATGCGTAAGAGACAAACGATTCGGCCTGCATTCCGGCAACTGAGGCTGTTATGACGATGCTGCCTCGCCGAGCCTGCTTCATGGCGGGAATCACAGCCTTCATGGAATGCAATACCCCCAATAGATTGATCTGAAGCACTTGGTTCCAGTGATCAGCGTCCTGATCTTGTAGACGCCCTAGTGTTGCGCCCATCGCAGTGCCGAAGCCTGGACCTCCACTGACGCCGGCGTTTGCGAACACTCCATCGACTGTTCCACGCTTGAATGTGAATTCGTCAACCGCAGCTTGGATTGCGCTTGCATCACTAACGTCCAGCACACATAGGGTTGCGGCCTTACCAAGCGTTGCTGCAGTTTCTTTTAATTTGTCTTCGTCCCGATCGAGTAAAAGTAAATTGGCGCCGTTCGCCGCCAACGTTTGAGCAATTGCTAGTCCTAGGCCGCTTGCGGCTCCCGTCACTACAAAGGCCCGTCCACCCACATCAAAAAGACGGGCAGCTTGTGCTGTTGACGACACGTTATTCATTCTTGGCCCATGTAGCTGGCCATTACGCGCGGATCCGAAGCCAGCTCTTTTGCCGGTCCCTGCAGCGTGATTTCGCCATGGCTTAGAACCATGGCGCGATGAGCAAGCTCCAAAGCTTTTGATACGTTTTGCTCGACTATCAAAATAGAGACTCCCGCATTGCGTATTTCTGCCAATGCCTTGAAGACTTCTTGGGTAAACAAGGGTGACAGGCCCATTGATGGCTCGTCGAGCAACAGCAAACGAGGCCTGTTGATGATGGCGCGCGCGACAGAAAGCATTTGTTGCTCACCGCCCGACAGGTTGCCTGCCAGTTGTTCGCTGCGTTCCGCAAGTCTTGGAAAGCGCGCATACACGTTTTGCAGCGCCTTCTCCAGTGGCTCCTCGGTTGGTCTGATTTCCCAGGCCAATTGAAGGTTCTCTCTCACGCGCATCGTCTGAAGCGTTCCTCGCCCCTCGGGAACGTGGAGCATGCCAGCTCTCGCTAATTGGTGTGCCTTTGCTTTCCCGACTTGAATGCCGTCAAAAGTCGCGCTTCCTCCGGATAGAGGAAGGATTCCGGACAACGCACGCATCAGGCTCGTTTTACCGGCACCGTTTGCCCCGACGACAGCAACAGTCTCGCCTTCTTTTACCTCAAGAGAAACGCCCCGAAGTGCCCGAATCGGTCCGTAACTTGCGGACAAATTACTGACTGAAAGAATTGTGGTTTGCATGGCCTTTTCCTTACTCATCTGAGCCGAGGTAGGCCTTAAGGACTTCGGGGTGACTCAGCACCTCACCGGGTGTCCCCTCCGCAATTTTTTTGCCATAGTCCATCGCGACCAGTCGATCTGACAATTTGCGAATCAGGTTCATGTCGTGCTCAACGAGAAGGATGGCGTCGACCTGCTGTCTGATTTGCTGAATATCTGTAATCAATTGCTCCGTCTCAGATTCGTTCATGCCAGCAGCTGGTTCATCGAGAAGCAGTAAACGTGGGCGACCAGCAAGTGCCCGAGCTATCTCAAGTCGTCTCGCATCGCCATATGACAGGGATGAAGCCAGATTATTTGCTTTCCCAGACAGCTGCAGAAGTTCCAGCAAGTTCATCGCATCTTGTTGCTCGGCCTTGTTCGATCCGGAGCGAAAGAGTGAACGTAACAGGTGAGTCGCATTTCCTTTTTGCGCTACGAGTACGTTTTCCAAGACCGACATCCGTTTGAAGAGACGTATGTTCTGGAACGTGCGTCCAACACCAAGCCGCCCGATCCGATGCATCGGGAAGGATGTGATTTCCTCACCGTTTAGTGCGATGTGGCCTGACGTAGCTCTGTAAAACCCCGTGACCGTGTTTATCAAGGCCGTTTTTCCAGCGCCGTTGGGGCCGACGACACCCAACACCTCTCCGTGGCTTACGTGTAAATCGAGTCCATCGAGGGCGCGTACGCCGCCGAAGTACTTGCACAGACTCTCTACTCTTAGGACATTGCTATTTTTCATGGCTTGTCGGCTAAGTTGGCTAAGCGCTGGTCTACTTTCCAGCGACTACTTAGGGTGCGGAAAGAGAGGAGACCTTGGGGTCTGAAAAGCAGCATGAGTAAGATGGCCAGTCCGAAAACAGTTGGCCGCCACTCTGCCAAGACCCGGAAATACTCGGGAAGCAGTGTCATCACGGTCGCGCCGATCAATGCTCCCCACATGTTGTTTACGCCCCCCAAGACCACATACAACACTACGTATACAGAAAGCAGAATGTCGAAGCTTTCTGGTCGCACAAAACTCATGTAGTGACCGAACAGCGAACCAGCCGTAGCAGCAATAAAGGCACCCGAGGCAAATCCGATCATGCGCACGACAGGTACGTTGATGCCTAGCGAGGCAGCCACACGATCATCTTCGCGTACAGCATCGAAAGTTCGCTGAAGGGGGCTTCGTGAAAGAAGCAAGAGCGCTGCTCCAACGAGCGCAACAGCCACCAGCACTGTCACGTGTGTTGCGCCTTGCATGCCGCCAAACCCGGCTACGCCGCCTACGTACTTAAAGTTTTCTAGCAACACACGGCCGCAAAACGTTATACCGATCGTCACCAAAATGAGGTACACCCCACGCAAGCGAAGCGCAGGCCATCCGACAACTGCTGCGACAACCGATGCGAATGCCGATGCCATTAGCGTCGCCGGCACGAGTGACCAGCCAAAGTTCACGGTGAGTACGCCTGCCGTATAGCAGCCGACCGCCATAAACATGCCTTGAGCAAAAGAAAGGCTGCCAGTCATCAGCACAACGTACACGCTCCAAGCTAAAAGTACGTTTATTCCAGCAAAGAACAGGTGATCGGCGATCATGCGCGCTGCTCCTGAGCGTGTATACCGCCGCCAAATAAGCCATGCGGACGGAAAATCAGCACCGCTATAAGTGCTACCCACGCCGTCATCTCTACCAACCGGCCCAGTCCGAGTTGGAACATCAGAGCCTCAAGCACTCCGATTAGCAGACCCCCTACTAAGGCTCCACGCAGATCACCCATGCCTCCGATCGCCATGATGGCCAGGGATTTGAGTCCAAAAGTGAGTCCAATATCTGAACTCGCGGCACCACCGCGCAATGCGACAAGTAAGCCGCCGACTGCTGCGAGCGCCGATGAGACGAAGAAGACAGTTTGGGTGACCCTACGAACGTTGATGCCAAGGAGGGATGCTGAAACGCTGGATTCAGCGAGCGCTCGGATCTGCCGTCCCATACGGCTTTTTTGCAGTAACAGATGCAGCATGGCCATCAGCAGAAAGGCCACTGCCAGAATGACAATTTGCAAATTCAGTACGGTCGCACCGAAAATAGAGTGGCCTGTTTGAAGCCATTGACTTTGCGTAGTCAATCGCACTGGTTCCGCTCCCCAGCCTTTATGAACCAGGTCTGTAATGATCAGGCCCAGGGCCATCGATGCCAGCGCGGCTGTGATCTTTCCCTCATTTGTCTGGAATCGGCGAAAGGCAATGAACTCGGTGGCAAGTCCCAGTAGCCCACCGACCAGAAAGATGACGAGAAGCGCAAGATGCCAGGGCATGTAGTTCGCCGTCAACACTGCGACAAAGCCGCCGACCATGAAAACTTCAGAGTGGGCAAAGTTCAGTTTGTCCAAAGTTCCGATGACCAGCGAGAAACCGATGGCGACAAGGGCATACATTGCCCCTGTCACGATCCCGTTAAGTAATTGACCAACCAACATAGAGATGCCCTCCAGTGATTACCATTCGTTCGCCATTCATTCGTGCCGATCAAGGACACGAAGCATTAAGCTCATCAACATTCGTCGCTCAGCCGATGAAAGTGGCTCCATCAGCCACTGCTGTGTATCTAGTACTACGACATTGGCTTTTTTCAGCAGCGCATCTCCTTGCTTTGTCACGTTCAGGAGTCGAACTCTTCGATCGTTGGGTGAGGCCTTTCGCTCAAGCAGTCCGCGCGACTCAAGTCGATCCAGTACGCCAGCAATCGTCGATGTGTCGATAAAGATTTCTTTCGATAAGGCTGTCTGGTCAAGTCCTGGCCGTTGCTGTGTCGTCAGCAACGCCGACCACTGGATTGGTGTGAGGCCGAGATCTCCCATCTCGCCGGTGAATCGTGCCACTGCGAATTGATGTAGCCGACGAAAGAGCGCACCTGGAAGTTCCTCAAGAAGAATGGGGCGTGCTGCGGCAGTCTTTTTAGCCGAGGTACTCATAGTCCTCCGGCTTGAACTTCGCGGTTATGTTCCAGTAATCAAGCAGCCCGAAAGGCCATGTCTGAGAAGCGCGACCGTTTTGGTTTTTGTACCAGCTGGTGGTTCGTGCTGCACCCCAAGCCCGCTTGAGGTTTCCTGCATCGACCCAAACGTTATACGAGGCGTACGGATCCTCTCGGCAATCGAGTGCCTTATGGCCAGACGCCAGCAGGTCCCGAATCGCACGCATCGTGTATTCGATCTGACATTCAGATGAAAAGATGGCACTGCCGTTGATAACGACTGCAGTGTTAGGGCCGCCCAGCATGAACAGGTTGGGAAAGCCTGGAATCGTGATGCCAAGGTATGCGCGGCAGTCACCTGCCCAACAATCCTGATGCAGATCTTTTGACTTTCGACCAGTTACTTTCATCGGCGCGAGGAAGTCGGACGCTTTGAAACCAGTGGCAAAAATAATCACATCAAATTCGTGCAGCACTCCATCCTTGGTTTGAATACCCTCGGGCACGATTCGCTCAATGCCTGTAGTGTTCAGCTCTACGTTGGGCTTCTTAAGCATGGCTGCCCATACGCCGTTGTCTCGCAGCATGCGTTTCCCCGCCGGCGGGTAGTTGGGCGTCATCTTTTCCAACAGGTCCGGGCGGTCGTGGTATTGCTTAGCAAGCCATTCCAAACAACCTTGGCGCAAGGCCTCATTTTTTCTTCCGACAGAAATTGGGTGATTCCAGTCGTCTTCCACCTCTGTCAACGGAAGGCGACCCTCCACTGCAATCCAAAATTGCCAAAATCTAAACCATCGACCGTAGTACGGCACGTGCTTTAGCAGCCACTGCATTCCCGCAGGGATGTCGTCGTGATAGGTCGGCGTTGGAAGCATCCACGGTGGGTTTCGCTGGAAAACTTTTAGCTCTCCTACTTCCCCTGCGATTGATGGACCTATTTGGAAGGCGCTTGCTCCCGTGCCGACAAGGGCGACGCGCTTTCCGGTGAGATCAACATCATTGGCCCATGCTGCGGAGTGAACCTTCCGACCTTGGAAAGTGTCTAGGCCCGGGATATCGGCAAAGCTCGGACGGTTGAGGATGCCCACGGCAGTGATGACTGCGTTGAATTCTTCTTGGCTTACTTCCCCTGTACGGTCGCGCACTGTGAGCGTCCAGATGCCGCGCTGCTCATCAAAGCGCATCGCGTCAACTTCACAGCCGAAGCGAATATGGCGTTTCATGCCTGCACTCGCAGCCACTTCTTTGAGGTACCCCAGTATTTCTGGCTGCCGCGAGAACTGCTGCGGCCAGTCTGACTTCTGTGCGAAGGATAGGCTGTAGGCAAAGTTGGGGGTATCGAGGCGACAGCCGGGATACCGGTTTTCCCACCAGACGCCTCCGACCTCCTCGTTTTTCTCGTAAACGGTGAAGTTCAGATCTGCCTGCTGAAGCCGGTGGGCAGCAGCTATGCCGGAGACGCCAGCACCGATCACGGCGACCCGGAAATTCGTCTGCGGCGCTATTTGGTCCAGGGTCCAGCCTGGTGAGCCGAGATCTTGCGATACGCCTAGCTCGTGCTCGAGGAGCGATCGATATTCTTCAAGGTCGCCGCGAATCAGGTACTTAACGCAGGCGTCTAGCAATGCGGGGGGTGGCTTGCCTTCAAAAGCGTTTGGCTCGTCACGGTATTTAATCAGTGCCGCAACTGCTAGTCGCCTTGCTTTGGTCTGTGCCTCTTTGCTCATACCCCCTTGGGGGGCAATTGCAGTGATCATTGGAGGTGTCGGTGGCTTCAGGTCTTCGGAGATCAAGGAGGTATCGCCCGTGATCATGGCTAGAGCTGCCATCAGTGCTGGGAGATCCGCTTCTTCTACGGCTTTTCTGATGAAGTCGTCCGAGGCATCGATCTTTTCAAACCGACTGAACTGCTCCATGACGTTGCTACTGTCGGCCGTCTTGAGGGGGGGCGTTGCAGGATGATTCATTGTGCAGGGCAATAAAATTTTTGTATGTACTCAAACCATTCGTATTCGTACGATTAGAAAAATTTTATTGCCTGGTCGCTGCGCGCGAAATGCGTATTTACCCTAGAGGGCTGCCAGGGTTCTGGATTCATGTAGCCCAGCAAGCAGAAGCGCGCGACCCCGGTGTACCCCTCAGTCCTCTCTCACGTCCTGGCTATCGCCATCTCTTCCCAGCAGGTGGTGTACCTCGGCGTGAGTCGTTCACGCTTGGTCTGCCAGTTGGGTGCGGCTGACTTCAGGGCCGATCCGACCTGAAGCGTGTCGCGCCCCCAGCGCGTATTGACCCCATCGAGGGCTCGCATCAAGCGAGACGCCCCGCGTCCACCATCCAAGCTGTCCGCCTGCGGGTCGTCCAGGTCCAGCCTGTGCTGCCAGACACTCACCGACTGCAATTCCATCAGCATCACGCCTGCCCGCGCAAAGGAAATGCCCGGACGGTAAATCTTCTTCATCAGCAAGCACGCCGTATCCACCAGGAGCCGGGTGTCATCGGTAGGGCTCGGCATGGCCAGGGTGAGTGAGCGGCTGTATTGCGGCTCATTGCGCCTCAGCGGGCTGGAGCCTGCAAACACCAAGATCTGTCCAGCGAGACTTTCCTGATTTCTCAGGCGCTGGGCCGCTCGTGAAGCAAATTCGCTGATCGCGTTTTCCAACTGGCCGAGCTCTCGCACGGGTTTGCCGAAACTGCGAGTGCAAGCAATCTGTTTGCGGGCCTCCTCGTGATCGGACAGCTCAATGCAGGAAACGCCCTGGAGCTCTCGCACTGTTTTGGCCATCACCACGCCCCAACGCGCCTGCACCTGGGCGGGGTTCATCCGGCGAAGATCAAGAACGCTGTGCACGCCCACCTCGCGCAACTGGTCCCGATAACGTGACCCCACGCCCCACACCTCTCCTGCCTCGGTGAGGGCAAGCAAGTCCTCAAGATCCTTCTCGGGCATGGCCCCGAGGTTGCAGACCTGAGCGAGCTCGGCCGAGTAGGCGAAGCATCGCGCAGCGTGTACATCTGGGTCGACAGCGAGATCTTGACGCAGCCATCGCTGTAGCCACGGACCAGTGTGGTACGAGCCATGTGCGCCGCAAGCGAAGCCAAGGCCACTGATTGGTTGGAGATCAAACTGGCCTGAACTGCCGCCGTTCGATGGGCCGTCAAGTTGGTGATCAGGCGGTCTGACATGCCTTCAGCTTGTTGCTCAACTTCTGAGCGCGAACTGGAGGCAGGAGCAGCACCGGAAGTGTCTGAGGGGGAAGATTTTTCGAGCTTGCGCATGTCCTCGATCTGAATCATGGGTTTGTGCACCACGATTTCTGAGCCAGCAACAAAAACGACAGCACCAGCGATCAGCATGTCAACACCTGAAAGATCGACCCGACTCTCGCGCAAGGCCTCAACCTTTGCTTCGAGGGCTTCTGTTTCATTTTGAAGCGTCTCGATAGCGGCTTCGTCACCGTCATCTTCATCGTCCTTGTCCCACAAGGCCTGGACAGCGTTTTCTTTGTCAGAGATCTGCTGCTCCAGCGCTTGCCGCTCAGAGGCTTGTTTGTCTGTTTCGGGCAGGTATGTCGTGGGGTAACCACGGATCTTTTGGCGCTCTTCATATCCGAAGGACTGCAGGATTTCCACCCAAGCCCAACCTTCAGAACGCAGCTGTTCTGCGGTGGCTTCCAGTTTGTCCGCCAGCAGCATTTCCAGCAGCCCCACATCAGTGAGCAACTCACCCTTGCCATCTTCACTAAAGAGGTCTGTGCGCACCGAGCCACCCGCTTTGAGGTAAGCATCCAGCCCCACCAGCTTGACGCGATCGTCATCGACCTTGACCTCGTCCTCGGCCAAATGCTGACGGATCTGCTGGTCGTTGCGCTGCCACACAGGCAAAGACGCCCAGGCTTGCAACTGGCGCTGTTGATCATCACAAGAGGCCAGCGCCATGATTTGATCAAGGTTGATTTTTCCTTCACGGAACTGCTCAAGCAGATCGGGATGAACCTCTCCCAGCTTCATGCGGCGCTTGACCTGTAAAACCTTGACGCCATGAGCCTTGGCGATTCCCTCAGGCGTATAGCCCTTACCCTCCAAACGTTTGTAGGCGAGAAACTCATCCACAGGATGCATGGGTTCTTGCGAAATGTTTTCGATCAGACTGATGTCAAGGCCGTGCGTTGCATCGATCTCGCGCACCTCGACCATGTGATCAGCAGAGATTTTCTTCTGATCACGCAGATGCCAAAAACCTCGTGTACGGCGACCACCTGCATGCACTGAGAAGCAACCGTCTTCACGGCGGCTCACGACAAGCGGGGAGATCTGGCCTGTGCTCTCCAGCATGGCTGCCATCTGCTTGATGCCATCCTTGGTGACAGAGGATGTGCTGCGCACGTTTTCACCTTCTTCCAGCACCAATGCGGACAAAGGGACAAGGAAGGGGGAAGACAACTTGGTTTCAACAGAAACCGGGGCTTTGGACTTCGACATGGATTTCTCCTTAAATCGGCCTCAAGGGGCCAACCAGCAACCGGCTGGCACGGGTTCAGGCATGCGCCCGAATGCTTTTTAGATCAGGACTGGCGCGACCACGGTCGGCGCATTCGCGCTGCGCTTGTTGATCCAGTTGTTTGCGGTGTCGTGGGCATCGACACTGTCATCGGTGTGGTAATCGGCCTCCGCGAGGTAGACGCCGCCCTCAAAGAACTTGACGACAAATTCATTGAACTCGGCATCTCGGTAAATCGACATCTTGCGGCCAGTGTCCTTGTTGTCGATGGTGATGATCTTGCGAAGCTTTGACATGATTTGCTTTCGGTGTGTAGATGTGCGAGTCAGCGGGTTGCTACTTCGTACTTGCCAGCGGTTGTGGTGTACTGGATCTGATCGCCCAGGCGCACCACCAAAACAGCGCGATTGGTGTTGATGCTCCAAACCGCTTTGAGGTTCGCCATCGCGGCTTTCACGGCCTCATCGTCCGTTGCCCCGTTGCCTGAGAAATTCAGACCTTCGTGAGTCGCGGTTGCTGTGTAGATTGCAGACATGGTGTTCTCCTTGAATTCAGGCTGTCATCAGCGGAAGGGCTGGGCTGTGCCAGCCATTGGAATAAAACAACTGCTTGCCGAAGTGCGGGTGATGGACCGCGACACCTGCGCCGTGTTCCTGACGCAGTCGCTCCAGTGCTAGGCCGAGGGATGCGCCCTCCGCAACTTGAACCAACTCCGTGCCAGTCACGGCGGTGTTGAACTTGCAAAAGGTGGATTCAAGGACGAAGTGCAACACGGTTCAACGAGGCGTGAAACACCTCGTGTGGGGTCTTGAAGCCCAGCCGCTTTCTGGGCCTGTGATTCAATCTGTTTTCGATCATAGTCAACTCCTCA
>Ga0255139_1000307_pt1 | contig 16344 bp, 11 predicted proteins | sample Law_Colum_RepB_8_FD_188549 | JGI IMG/M metagenome (GOLD analysis project Ga0255139, IMG submission 188549) | Freshwater microbial communities from St. Lawrence River, New York, United States - Law_Colum_RepB_8d | ecosystem: Environmental > Aquatic > Freshwater > River | place: USA: New York...
AGCCCCAGCAGCGGCCAAAGACAACACCAACATCGCCGCCGCCCAGACCCCCCAAGCCGAAACCGTTCGGCCCGACCCCCTGGCCCGCTGGGGCCGATGGTCATCGCTCGTCAAACAAGTCCCCGAAGGCAGCGGCGCCATCAGCCAAGTCTTTGGCCAAATCAACGACCCACAAATCGTCGCCACCAACCAAGCCTTTGCCCTGGCCCACCCCCTCAAGGCTGACACCAGCATTCCCGCCCAAGGGCGAGTCCAATTTGGCCTCATCGCCTCCGAAGCCTACGTGCAAAACAACGGCCAAAGCCGCGTCGCCACCGTTCAAACCGGCCAACTCGAAATGGACTTTGGTCAAAAAACATTCAAAACCCAAGTCGCCGTCCTCACCGGCCCCAGCGCACTTGAAACCATCAACGCCCAAGGCCAGGTCGACAACTACGGCCGCATGCAATCGGCCGCCAGCCAAAGCAATGCCAACGTCAAAGGCATCGTCCTGAGCAAAGGCACAGAAGCCACCTACCTCTTCGAAAAAAACACCTCCACGGGCGCCATCCTCTCAGGTGCCACCCAATGGGCACGCTGACCGCGCCACACCGCGCCCTTTGAACCGCCTGCCCCCGGGGCCACCCGTGTCCCACGCCTCACGCCCCACGCCAGGCCAGTTCAAGTGAACCACACGCCTCACCCCCGCACCCTTGCCACTCGCCTGCTGCGCACATGGGGCAGCCTGGCCCTGGCCATCGCCAGCCAATGGGCTGTGGCACAAAGCCCGGACACCCCACCCGAGGCCTACCTGCAAGCCATGCAATCGCTCGAACAAGGCCAACTCGACCGAGCAGAACAACAACTCACCCAAGTCATCACCCAGCACCCCGAATGGGCGGGCGCCTGGCTCGACCTGGCCCTGCTGGCCCTGCGGCGAAACCGCTACCCCGAAGCCCAGGAACTCCTGTTCATCCTCGAACAAAAATTCAGCCCCATGCCGCAGGCCATCGACAACGCCGTGCAAAACCTGCAACGCCAAATACAGCAAGAACTCAACAACCCCGCCAAGGCAATCGAAACCATCACCACCGGCAACAGCCAAACCAACCTGGCCGTGGCCATGGGCTACGACAGCAACGCCAACTCGGGCCTGCAAATGAGCGCCATCACCCTGACGCTGCCCACCACACAAACCTCACTCGAAATCGACAGCGCCAGTCGGGCCAAATCGGCCGCCTACACCCGGCTGGGCTGGGCGCACCAAGACAGCCAAGCCTGGGGCACTGGCCGCATCACCTGGCTCCTGCAAGCGCAGGCCCGGCAAAACAAAGGCCTGTCCCAATTTGACAACCTCGAACTGCTGCCCCAACTCACCCACGAAAACAAGCAACTGCCAGGGCAAATCATCACCGCCTGGCAAGGCGTCTGGATCAACGCCAAACAGGTCTACCAAGCCCCCGTGCTGCGCTGGCAACACAGCCAACCCCTGCAAGGCTGCGAGTGGCAAAACCAGGCGCAAGCCGAAGAGCGGCGTTACAGCCAGGCCAGCCACCTGGACAGCCACTGGCTGGGCTACAAAAGTGCCCTGCAGTGCAAAAGCCAACTGCAGCGTCTAAAAGTGCACATCCAGTTCGCCAACGAAAAAGCCGCCCGTGACAGCCGGCCCGGCGCTGACACCCGCCACACAAACATCGGCCTGCAGCAAGAATGGCACAACCTGGGGGGCTTCGAGCAGCACACCCTGCAACTCAAGCTCGAATGGCTGCACTCGCAAGACACCGGCAGCTACAACAGCCTGCTCGACAACGGCAACCCCCGGGGACTGCACCGCACCGAGGGGCACCTCCAATGGAGCGGCCCCATCGACCACAAACCCGAATGGCGCTGGTCCATCGGGCTGCAAATCAACCGGCAAAAAAGCAACATTGCATTCTTCAATCAGCGAAATAATGCTTTGGAAACAAGCATTTGGCGCGCTTGGTGAATGTTGTTTTTAAAGAACAAGTTGCAGAAAAAACAATTGGAAATGTGATTTAAGTCACATTTCTGGGATCGTCCATCGCTAGAATAGCCAAGTGCCGGGTGGTGCATACGTACTTACCTTGTAGTTTTCCCCTTGTTCAATCTGAAGGAGCTTTTAAATGGCAATCACAGTCGCAATGCGCACACAAGTGTCGCAACTCTACGTTTCATTGTTCGGACGTGCCCCTGACACCGAAGGCCTGGGTTTCTGGGTGACCGCACTGGCCGGTGGCATGACCATGGCTGAAGTCGCACAATCCATGTACGACACAACGCCTGCACGCGCTTACTACCCAGCGTTTGCAACCAACCAGGAAATCATTTCCACTTTCTACAAAAACGTGCTCGGCCGTGCTGCTGACGCCGAAGGCCTGGCCTTCTGGACAGCCAAGCTGGACGCCGCCACCAGCAAAGGTGCCGTGTTCGCCGAGCTGATCAACAACGTCGTCACCTACACCGGCACAGACGCTGCTGGCCTGAAGTCTGCCGCACTGTTCGCCAACAAAGTGACCGTGGCCCAGTACTTCGGTGAGACCGTTGGCACCGTCAGCGCCGCCACCACAGCGTTGACCGGCGTGACAGAAGACGCTGCCACCGTGACCACTGCCAAGGCCGCTATCGATGCAGCTGCCACGCCAGTTGTGCCAGCCCAGACTTTCACGCTCACTGCAAGTTCGACAGCCACTGAAGAAGGTGCCGTTGCAACCTTCCAACTTACTCTTGATAAAGCACCTACCTCGGCCTTGACGCTTAATTACGTCACTGCCCCAGGAACCGCAAGCGTCAGCGACTATGTTTCAGCAGCAGGCACGGTTACTTTTGCTGTTGGCCAAACAACCGCTTTTGTCAGCATCACCACGAGTGAAGACAGCACCTATGAAGCTGATGAGACCTTCACGGTTTCCTTCTCCGGTTCGAGCCTGACTGACTCGGTTAGCGTCACTGGCACGATCACCAATGATGATGTAGATACAGCTAATTTGCCGCAGACGTTAACGTTAACTACAGGTGTCGACTCTGGTTCGGCTTTCACTGGTGGCTCGGGCGTTGACGTCTTCAACGGCACGACCGGTACGACCACGCTGAACGCCCTAGATAGCTTGGACGGCGGCGAAGGCTCTGACTACCTGACCTACATCCAGACTGGAACCATCTCCGTCGCCTCATCCACCAAGGTCGTTAACATCGAAACCGCCACAGTCACTTCCGGTGCCGACGTCACGCTCGACGCCAGTGCATGGACAGGCTTGACCAGCCTGACTGTTGCCTCCGTGGGTGGTTCCGACATCAGCCTAGTTACCGGAGCTAACGTCACAGTCACTGACACAAATCTCGCGGCCGCTCTAATCAATGTCGACGGCGCGGCCAATGTCACCATCGATGCTGCCAAAGTGACCACGGGCCAAATCAGCGTTGGTACCAATACCGCCGTGACTGGTGCTGTCTACGTGATGTCCGGCTTGGTTGCGGGTGCTGGTGCCAGTGCCATCACAGTCGTGGGCGGCACAAGTGTGAGCGTTGCACAGACCCTTAAGGCTGGTACGACCAACACCATCGGTGCGGTCGATATCACTAACGACGGTACCTTGACCACCGTCTCTGCGACCGCGACCAAGGGGACAGGCGCCACGATTACCTACAACACCGTGGACGTCAATGGCTTGGGTAGCGCCGACGATGCCGACACGATCACCTCGATCACTGCGTCCGGCTACACCACCATGACCACCGCCAACACCAATAGCCTGTCTACGCTGAGCTTGGGTACAGGTTCTGGCAATATCACCATCGACAACGGTGATGCGGGTGCTGAAACCACTACTCTGGATCTGACCGTGAATGGCCTGACCGGTGGTACTCTGGACGATGATGACGTTTACACCACGATCAACATCACCTCGACCGGTACAGCCTCTACGATGGCCAACATCACCGACTCAGCGCTGACTAACATCACATTGGCTGGTGATAAGAAGTTGACGCTGACCTCCATTGCAGGCGCAACAGTCTTGGAGTCCGTCGATGCATCTGCTGCCACCGGTGGCATGACCATTAGCAGTCAATTGCTGACCACCACCGCCTTCACTGGCGGCTCTGGTGTTGACACCATCACTCTGGGCGCGACCACACAAGCCATCGCAACAGGCGCTGGCAACGACGTTGTGACATTGGCAGCTGGCACAACTGCTCTGGGCACCGGTGGCACAGTTGATGCAGGTGACGGCACAGATGATGTTTTGTCGTTCGCAGACGCAGACGACGCCACAACAGCCTCTGGCGGTACAACCTTTGAAACCAAGATTTCAAACTTCGAAGTGGTAAATCTGGCTGGTGCAGCCGGTGCAGGCGTGACAGTGAATGTGGCCAACCTCGACGACCTTAGCAAAGTGAACGTGGCGGTTGACCTGGGTCAAACTTTGGCGGTCAGCAACATCGCCTCGGGCGGCACAATTACTTATGCAGCTGCTCAAACAGCTGCTAGCACTATTACCGTGAGTAACGCTGCCAGCGGAACCGCAGATGTGATGAGCGTCGGCATTTCTTCCGCTGCGGCTCGCAACGTGAACGGTCTGACTATTTCCAACGTCGAAACCATCAACTTTTTGACGGACGACACCGCAACCACCACGACTGGCATCGAGCACGTCGCCTCACTGACGGCTGCTGCTGCTGCCACGGCTGTCACAGTGGCCGGTGACGCTGGCCTGACCCTGACCTTCACCGGCACGGCTCTGACCTCGTTCGATGCCTCCGGCGTTACCGATGGCGACGTGACCTGGACAGCTGGCGCACTGGCTGCTGCTGCTGCCGTAAAGGGCGGTGCAAGCGCTGACGCCAACGTAATTGTGTTGTCTGCCGCTCTTGACGACATCACTTACACCGGTGGTTCGGGTACCGACACCATCACGATGAATAATGCGACCAATCACGATGCCACGACGAACAGCTTCACGCTGGGCAATGGCACCAACACATTGACCGCTGGCAACAACGACGGTGACAATACTGTGACTGGTGGTACAGGTGTGGACACGATTACTCTGGGTAACGGAGACAACAATGTCAGCACCAGCTCTGGCAACGACATCATCACCGTGGGTACTGGTGCCAACACCATCGACGCTGGTGCAGGTAACGACACCGTCACCATTGGTGCCTCTGCCGGCACCAACAGTGTCGACGTTGGCGCAGGCACTGATGCCATTGTGTTCACTGGCGTGCAGACCGCTGCCGGTTATTACACATCGCTGACCGGCATGGGCGCTGGCGATACGCTGGACTTCAGCGCTACAGCCAACGATGCCGGTGGTTTGTCTACAGGTGTGCTCGGAGCCAAAATCACGCTGGGTGGTGCATCGAGCTTCGCTAACTTTCTCGACGCAGCAGCGGCTGGTGACGGCAGCACTGACTCTGCTTTCGCCTGGTTCCAATACAACGGAAACACTTACCTGGTGCTGGACAACAGCAACGATGCCACGTTCCAAGACGGCGGCGATCAGGTCATTGAGCTGGTTGGACTGATCAGTTTGGCGACTTCTACACAAGACGGTTCTTATGTCGTGACTCTGGTTTAATCCAGAGCAGTTCCTGAGGTGCTTGCTTGCAAGCACGCACGGAAAAATAAAACCCCACCCTTAAAAAGGGTGGGGTTTTTGTTTTGTGCGCCCAGGCCAATCCAGCCCGGGCACGCCTTTCTTCATTGGCGGGATGATCTCGCCTCCCAGGCGGCCATCAAACTGTACCGGGGTTTGTTGGTGCTGCAGCCCTCACACCCGTTGGTGCATGCCCGTTTGGGGGGCTTGTTGCTGCGCTGCGGCAGGCCCGCCCAAGCCATCGCGTCTTTAGAGCAAGCCTTGCAGGCCGAGCCCGCTGTCATGGGGCACTGGGTCAGGTTGCTGTCGGCCTACCAGCAAAGCGACAACATGGCCCGCGCTCGCGATTTGCTGGAGGAGGCCATCGACGTGGGGTTGCCCGCAGAGCCACTGCAAGCGCTGGCGCAGGCCATTCAAGAGCCACCCCAAGTGCGCCAAGAAGGGCTGGTCAAGCTCTACAGCCAAGGCAGCCACTTGAGCACCGAGATTGCAGCGCGCTTGCTGATGGACGACTACCCCAGCCACCCGCTGGGCTGGCAGATACTGGGCGCGGTGCTGCACGATGCGGGCAAGCTGCAAGAGGCCTTGCAAGTCAAAACCGAGACCGTCAAGCTGTTTCCCAATGACGCCAACGCGCACAACAACCTAGCCTTCACCTTGCTGGCGTTAAAGCAATACGCCCAAGCCGCCAACAGCGCCAGACGGGCTTTGATGCTCAGCCCCAGCCACGCAGCGGCCAAGGCCAACGAAGCCAAGGCCATCGCGCTCATGAAGCCTGTGGGGGTGATGCGGTTTTGAGGAGCCTATCTAGGAGGATCTAGCATGGTAAACAGCTAAGCCATAGCAACGCAAGAACAATTCAAGATTTGAGGCATATCAGCATACGGACCTTGATTTTGACTGCAGGAAATTCAGGCATGTAAGGCAGATAAAGCCTGAGGACCCTGATGGCCACCCAAACTCCCCCACTTATGGCCACCTCAAACTCCCCCACCTGAATTGATCGGGGACAGGGTCTCAACGCCGACACCGTCGGCACCTGTGGGCAGGACGCATGTTCTGGCCTTCCTCGAAGGAAGGCCAAGGAGTGAATGTCTTGAAACCCAACCAACGCGCCATCGTCATCACGCTACTGGCGCGCAGCACCCCACAGCGTGAGATCGCCCGCATCACCGGCATCGACCGCAAAACCATTCGCAGCTACCACCAGCGCTGGCTTGCCGATCTTTCAAATTCCCCCGGGGTGGCCACCGGCTCTAAGGCCGTGGCCACTCAAATTCCCCCACCCTGGCCACCGGCTGCTGCCTCCACTTCCTACAGCCTGTGCGAACCCCACCGCGATTTCATTGAGGCCCAGCTGCTCTTGCGCCTCAACGCCGTGAGCATCTACCAAGACTTGGTCGATGCCCACGGCTTTACCGCCGCCTACAACAGCGTCAAACGCTTTGTGCGTGCCTTGCGCAAGAAGGCCCCCGAGCAGTTTGACCGCCTGCGTGATGCTGGAGTTTGAGGGCAAGAGCTACAGGCTAAAGGAGGCGGCGGCACGCTTGGTCATCCAAGCTGACGCGTCATAATCTGACCGCGCTGCCTGGGGGAATTTGCGGTGGCCACGGGTGGGGGAATTTGGACTGGCCATCAGGGATTTGCAGCTGCATTGAGCCTTTTGATTGAATTTGTCAAGCCGCCAACCTCGCTGGCTCAACCACCGGCAGCATCACCACTCCTACAGGTTTCCAGAAATTGACAAGGGGGGTGTCACGTTTTGCCAAGCCGGTCGATGCCGCTGGCAAGGTACACAGTGGGTGAAATCGGGGTTATTGATTTGTAGCCAACAAGCTACAGCACTTGGATGCGGCGCAAAACTGCGTATTGCACTCTGCGTTTATTACTTCGTGCCGTACGTACTGTCGTGATCCGAAGCTACGGTGAGCATTCGCATGAACTGGCCATCTCTAAAAGCCGTGGCCCTGCGTGCTTGAGTGATGCGCAACGAATAAATCGCATCAATTCCAGATGGCGGGCGTACGCTGATGATTTTTTCCCACTTCAGACCATTGTCCCTGTACACCTGCGCCCAGGTCAACTGGCGAATCTTGTTTAGCGTATCCAAGGCTGCATGCCGCTCTGGCTTTTGCAGGCCGAACAAGTTCGCCTGAAAAGTTGGGTTATTCAGGTCAAGCAAGACCTTGTCAATTGGCTCACTCGATGCCATCACTGAGCTGCTTCATCAAGTCGTCGGTATTGCTATCCGTTGCAGGGTTTGCTACGGCCCAAGTCAAGGCAGTGCGCAGGTCAACCGCTGCCTTAGGCTCATGGAGCCAGCGTTCGTTGTCAGGGATAACGGTGGCAGTCCGGACCATCCATACACCCGGCTCCCGCTCTTCGACCAGCACTTGCCGACCGGCGAACTGTTTGCCGAGTGAAATCTGGCCATTGGCTCCAACGACCTTGACTGAGGAATGAGATGCGAGGGCAACCATGATTCGTGCCTTATTAAATTAGTGCAAAAGATATTTTCGTGCAGTTAAGCACCTTTGTCAAGCCGCCAACGCCACAGGCAGCACACGAGGCATCATCGCCGCCCCCAAAGCCACCGTGGCCGAATTGGCTGCTGCCAGCAAGGTGTCTTGGCTCAGGTGCGCGTACCGCTGTGTTGTTTTCACCTGCGTATGCCCTAGGATGTGCTGAACCTCGTACAGCGTGCGTCCCGAGTTGATCAGCAGACTGGCAAATGAGTGTCTAAGGTCGTGCATCCTCACATCGGACAGCCCAACACTCTTACGCGCTGTGTTCCACGCATAGAAGATCGACACATACGGCTTGCCCGTCTCCGGGTTGGCAAAAGCCCACTCACAGTCCGAGTTGCGAGGCATGGTGGTCAAAAGGGTCAAAGCACCGTCTGACAAAGGCACATGCCGGGCTCTGCCCGATTTGCTGATCGGGATGCGCCACGACCGGCGCGTCACATCAAAGTCTTCCCACTTGGCATCCAACACTTCACGCTTTCTGGCACCCGTCAGGATCAGCATTGGAACGATGAATCGCAGCATGGCGTTGTCGCTCTTGCACACGGCCCCATACAAGCGCTCGGCCTCCTCTACCGACAGGTAACGCTCCATCTTGTTGTTCTCCTCCATCAGCGGAATGCCCTTGCAGGGGTTGACCTTGATGCCCGGCACCTCCCACTTGAGGGTCAGGTTGAAGATGTACCTCATCATGATCAGAAGCCTGTTGGCTGAACCTGCCGCTGCTCCTGAGGCTTTTCGGTCGGCGTGCATCTTGACGATGTCTTGGCGGGTGATTTCGTCCATGTAGCGCTTGCCAAAGCGTGGCAGCAGGTGGTTCTTGAGGAGGCTGACGTCAGTGGTCCATGAGCGCTTATAGGACTTCACATAGGGCAAATACTGCTCGTCGATGAACTGGGCAAAGGATGGCACCTTTCTGGATTGGACTTTGTCATGCCGGGGATCTAGCCCGTGCGCCACATCGTGGAGCAGTTTTGCGGCCAAACGACGCGCTTCGGCCAAATTCAAAATCATGGCATCACCCAGCGTTATGCATATCCGCTCACGCCCATTGGGTGCCATGCACCGCAAACGCCACTTGGCACGACCACTGGCCATGCGCTCAAGCTGCAAACCACGCACTCGCACATCGCTGATGGCCATGCGACAAGCGCCAAGCGAAGAACAGAACCTGTCCGCGTCTTGCTGAGTGTTCAAGGAACCAAGCTTCATTGGATAACAAAAAGTTGTTATCAGAAGAATAGCCGATTTTATGTCGCTTATTTCGCTTATTACATAAATTTCAATTGTTCTTGCGTCATCAAATGCGACAATTTGATGCCTATGAACGACTCCTCTCACATCAAACAAATCACAGACGCGACTTTATGCGCCAGCTACGGGACCCTCGTCCGGGCCGGACGCAATGCACTGGGCATTAGCCAAAACGGTCTGGCCGCTCTATTGGGTGTGCACAGAACCACACTGGTGCGACTTGAGCAAGGTACCCCCCCTCTGCGCACAGGCCTGTGCAACTCTGCTCTGGAAGTATTGCGACAAGCAGGCGTTGAATGCGACATGCCCCAAACCACGGCGCTGCAATACACGACTAACGGGGTGGGACTGCACATCCACATCACAGCACAAGCCATCGCCAAAGCGCAGCAAGGCATGGAAGAACAGATGACAGCAGAAGCCCTTGCTGCACACTTCCTGGGATCGGCTTTTAAGCCCCCATTGACAGAAAAGCCACTGCGAAAAAAATAAAACAGCGGCACGTACACATCAGGTGCACACAACAACATTGGCCACTTGAGCGCCCACGCTGCAAAGGCTGGAAACCGATCAGACAAACATGCACACACCATGTACACAAAGCACGCTTGCAACAACGTCAAACACTGTAAATGCTTGATTTGAATAGCGAAATTTGAGCCGTTGATTTGGCCGCTCACTGCAAGTGCACCAAGCGTTTCAGAAGGCGACTCTAGCACCGCAACATTGACTTATGTACTGAGCTTGGACAAAGCCCCAACTTCAGCCGTCACCATTAATTACCAAACACTGGCCACCGGCACTGCCACCGCTGGCACGGACTACACAACCGCCGCAGGTGTGGTGACTTTTGCTGTGGGTCAAACTGTGGCCACCGTCTCTGTGACTGTGGCTGGCGACACCACATTCGAAGCCGACGAAACCATCATCACCAGCTTCTCAGGCAGCCAATTGGCCGCTACTGTGACTGCTACTGGCACGATCACCAACAACGATGTGGATACAGCCAATGTGGCTCAAACCTTTACGCTGACCACTGGTGTGGATACAGCCGCCTCCTTCACTGGTGGCACTTCCGCTGACACGTTCAACGGTATTATTGTTAACACTGCCGCAGCCAACTCGACTGGTACAACATTCTCTGCTGGTGACGCTATCAACGGCGGCGCAGGTACTGACACGTTGAACATTTCCGTGACAGGTACTGTTGCCGGCACAAACGCTGGTACATCGATCTCCGGTATCGAGCGCGTTTTGGTTTCCAACGTGAGCGGCCAGACCCAGTCCATTGACATGGGTCTGGTTGGCTCTGACCTAACCACAGTTGGTCACACTTCCAGCAACGCCGGCGCTGTCACAACCTTCGCCAGCCTTAGCAAAATTGTGAATGCTGAATTGAGCAATGGCAACGCTGGCATCACCTTGGGCTATAACACTTCAGTTGTGGCTGGCACTGCTGATTCGGCTTCGCTGACTTTGTCGAACCAAACTGGTGGCACATTCACCTCTACTGGCATCGAGACCTTGAACGTGGTCTCCAACACATCGGCTAACACCGTGACTTTGGCTGCTGGCCCAACCACCGTGAACGTTTCTGGCGCAGCAGGCCTGACTTTGGGTACATTGGATACGGGTATTGCAACTTTGAACGCCAGTGCCAGCACAGGTGGTGTGGTTGCGACTCTGAGCACCTTGGCTACAGCTGTCATCACTGGCTCTGCTGGCAATGACACGTTTACTGCTGGCACCAACATGTCCGGCGTAGGCGCTGTGAATGGTGGCAATGGCACCGACACTTTGGTGTCCACTGCTGACGCCCTGATCGCTGCTGCAACTGATGGCGCGCGTTTCACAAACTTTGAGACTCTGAGCATTTCTTCAACAGGTCTTGGTGCAAACGCAACCCGTACCCAAAACATGTCGCAAATCGCTGGCATCACCACGATGAACGTGACATCTGCACGTGCTGTTGGCGCTGCTGTTGGCGACACAACACATGGTGTGACTTTGTCAAACGTTGGCGCGACAACCAATACCCTGAACATCACAGGTTTGGCCAACGCTGACGCTGACGCTGGCGATGATTTGACGGTTACTGTGACTGCGACTCGTGCACTTAACACTCCTGCCGACGCAATGACAGTGAATTTGGGTACATCTACAGCCACTTCAGGCTCTAGCGCACTTGCAGTCGCCGGCGCAGGTAACAACGTGATTTTGAACGTCTCTTTGGCTAACGAAGAGTCCATCACGCTGAACTCACTGGGTGGCACTACCGGCACTAACTTTGTTGCTGCACTGACGAACGGTTCGGCAACGTCTGTAACAGCCACTGGCGCACGTGCTTTGTCAGTTGGCGCTATGTCCAGCACCGTTGTAACTGCCATCAACGCTTCGGCAATGACTGGCGCGTTCATTATGGGCACCAACGCAGGTGCAGTCGCCTCAACAATCTCCGGCGGCACAGGCGCTGACACTTTGACTGGCGGCTCTGCTGCTGACAACATCTCTGGCGGTGCAGGTAACGACTCCATCTCTGGCGCTGCTGGTGCAGACGTCATCACCGGCGGTGACGGCCTTGACACCATCGTGGGTGGTGCTGGCATCGACAACTTGAGCGGTGGCGCTGGTAACGACACATTCTCTGTGACCACAATTGGTGATTTCACAAACTTGGCAGCGGCCGAAGTCGTCAGTGGTGGCGACGGTAATGACAACCTGTCATTTGCTGAGAACACAGCACTCACAATTTCAGCCACCGACTTGACAGGCATCAACAGTGTCGAAACCATTACTATCAATGGAACAGCGAATGCTGGCTCTATCACATTGACAGATGCTGTTTACACAGCAAACGGTGCGACAACTTTGAGCATTGTTGATGGTGATCTCACGCAAGGTACCTTGACAGTGAATGCTTCTGCGCTGACAGCAACTAACGGTGTTGTTACAACAGGTAACACAAGCACCGGCGTCAATGACAGCTTGGTTGGTGGTGCAGGTGCTGACACCTTCCAGTTCTCAACAACAACTGGTTTGGAGGCTGGTGATACCGTTACAGGTGGTGCAGGCACTGATACCATCATATTGAGCGCAGCTGCTGCGGCAGTAACTAGTGTTTTGACTGCAACAACACTGGTTGAAAACGTGACCACAACTGGCACAGCCGGTGATGTGATCATCACCGTCGGTGCTGATACTGTGATTGCTGCCGCTGGCACGTTGACAGTTGATGCATCTTCTGTAACCAACTCTGCTTTTGATCTGGCTTACAACGGTTCAGCAGTGACAACAGTCACCAAAGTGCAGAACGTAACAGGCACTGTTGGTGATGACACGATCGCTGGTGGTTCAGGTAACGACATCATTGTCGGCGGCGACGGTGCTGACTCCATCACTGGTGGCGTTGGCATTGACAACCTGAGCGGTGGTGCAGGCAATGACATCTTTGCTGTTGCAACACTGGGTGCTGGTTTTGTTGGCCTGACTACTGCTGAAACAGTCTCTGGTGCTACAGGCAACGATACTCTGCAATTCGCCGCAGGTGCTGTTGTCATTGCTGCCAGCGATTTGGTGAGCGTTTCTGGAATCGAGACCATCGAAATCCAGAACACAACTCAAACAGCCAGCCTGACTTTGACTGATGCGTTCTACACAACCAACGGTGCTACAACACTGGCAGTCAATTCAAGCACAGCAACGACAGGTGTACTGACTTTGGCTGCATCGACTTTGTCGGCTGCAAACTCTGTTCAGTTGAACATGTCGTCTACAACCAACAACGCTGCGCACGTGATCAACCTCGGTTCAGGTAACGATACCGTTACAGCTGATTTGATTGCGCTGGACTCCGGCACCATTGCTGGCGGTGCAGGCACAGACACATTGGTCATCTCGGCCAACACTGGGGCCGGTGCAATCACTGCTGCTGCAACTGTTACCGGTTTTGAAACTGTTAGCTTCTTGACAGCAGGCGTTGCCGGCACGTTCAACCTTGTTGTCAACGATGCAAACGTGGCTGCCGCAGCAACTCAGACCATCAACGGCTCGAACCTGACAGGTACTCTGTTGTGGAACGGCGCTGCTGAACTGGACGGCAAGTTCTCCATCACTGGCGGTGCTGGTGCTGACAGCTTGACCGGCGGTTCGTTGGTTGACACCATCTCTGGTGGTGCAGGTGCTGACGTCATCACTGGCGGTTTGGGTGCAGACGTGTTGGCAGGTGGCATTGGTGCTGACACATTTGTCTACGCTACTGTTGCTCAGTCAAACGGCACAAACACCGACAGCATCACGGACTTCACAACAGGTACCGACAAGCTGCAAGTGACACTGGACTATTCGACACTGACAACAGCTTTGGACATCAATGCTGTGCGTGCGTCTGCTGGTGTTGCTGGCACTTCGTTGGCACAAGACACCTTGAGCGGTCAACGCGGTCAGTATGTGTATGACACCTCTTCTAGCTCGTTGTTCATCAACTTCAACGCTGATAACTTGTTGACTACGTCCGATTACAAGATCGGTATCAATGCAGCTTCTACTGCTACGGCATCAATTGTTGATGGCGACATCAACTTCGTGATCACTGGCGGTACAAACGCTGACGTGATCACTGCTGGTGGTGGTGCTGACACAATCGACGGTGGTTCAGGTGCTGACTCCATCACTGGTGGTGCTGGTGCAGACTCCATCACAGGTAGTGCCGGTGCGGATACTATCGTTGGTGGTGCGGCCGCAGATAGGATTGTCTTGACTGATGCGGAAGCAGTTGCAGATGTTGTAATCATGACTGGAACAACTGCAGCGCTGATCGCAACAGAAGCTGGCACCAATGCAGGCGCGACTTCAACTTACGCTGCTGGTAGTGTTGGTGAAACTATCACTGGTTTTACTTCTACCGAAGATAAGTTGCATTTTGCTGCAGCTCTGGTGACTAACGTCCTTGGTACAGAGGTTGATACATTGCTTGAAATTGCTAAAGCTGGCACCGTTACAAACGTCGCACGATTTGTTCAGGTAACTGACACTGCTGCGGCGGACAACGTGGATACATTTGCTGGTGCTGTTACAGTTTTGAATGCTTTAACTACTACAGCTGTTGCAATTGGTGATAGTTTTATTGCTGCTATGGATAATGATACAAATACATACTTGTACCTCGTTAAGCAAGTATCAACTGCAGACACAATTGCAGCTCAAGACGTTACATTGATTGGTGTGATCTCTGGTGTTGTTGATGTTGCAAACGGTGACTTTGTATCGTTCTAATGGAAAAAAATTGAAGCTTAATCAGTTTAAGTTCTGACCTGCAAACCCCACCCCTCACAAGGGGGTGGGGTTTTTTCTAAGCGCAACCATTTTGCCTTTAGACAAAACCCCATATGAAATCCTTTCTTCACGTCGGCTGCGGCCCCAAGCGCAAAGACCGCACCACCAAGGGCTTCAACACCCCTGACTGGACAGAAATCCGGCTGGACATTGATCCTTCAGTCTCTCCCGATGTCATCGGCACCATGACCGACATGTCGGCTGTAGCCTCTGAATCGGTGGACGCCATTTACTCCAGCCACAACATCGAACACCTGTACCCGCATGAAGTGCCACTCGCATTGACGGAGTTCTTGCGCGTGCTCAAGCCCGATGGCTTCTTTGTGGTCACCTGCCCCGACCTTCAATCGGTGTGTGCTTTGATCGCCCAAGACAAGCTCACCGATGCGGCCTATTCTTCGCCTGCTGGCCCCATTGCGCCGCTGGACATCCTCTACGGCCATCGCCCCGCCATGTCTCAGGGCAACCTGTACATGGCGCACCGCTGCGGCTTCACGCAAAAGGTGCTGACAGCCACATTGCAAGTCTCGGGTTTTAAATCCATCGCCACCATGGCCCGTGGCAAGGCCCCCTTCTTCGACCTGTTTGCGCTTGCCAGCAAAAGCGAACGGCCTGAAGCCGACATGCGCGAATTGGCTGGTCTGCACTTTCCGGGCTGAGCGATGAGCCTTCACGCGCAAATACGGCAGCAATTAACTCAGAAGTTGGGTACTGGGGCAGACGATCAGGCCAGCCTGAACAACGCCTTGCGCCTATTGTCCAAGTGGCGCTCCGTGCTGATTCAAAACACCCTCTTGCAGCAACAAGGCACCGTGGTCATGCAAGGTCCATTGCAGGGTCTGGACTTCCTGCCCCAATCGGCCGAGGGCTGCCACATTGCCAAGCTGCTGGGTTGCTACGAGCAGCCTCTGCAACCTTTCATAGAAGCGGCTATTCAAAAGCAGTACGCCACCATCTTGAACGTTGGCTGCGCCGAGGGCTACTACGCAGTCGGTATGGCCCTGCGTATGCCCAGCACCCGCGTGCTGGCTCATGACCTGAACCCCAAGGCCCAAGAGATTTGTACGGCCTTGGCTGTCAAGAACAAGGTCGCTGACCGTGTGAGCGTTGGCGGCTTGTTTGCACCCGCTGACTTTGCAGCCTATGCGGGTCAAGATGTTTTGCTGATGTGTGACATCGAGGGCGCAGAGCGTGAATTGCTTAACCCTGAGCTTGCACCAGCCCTCAAGGGCATGGACATCATCGTGGAGAGCCACGAGTGCCTGATCCCGGGCATCACACAGTTGCTCATCGACCGGTTTAAAGCCACCCACAACATCACCCTAGTGCAAGACGACGGACAGAGGCAACTGACCAAGCCGCCGCAGTGGTTCATAAACCTCGCCCACTTGGATCAGTTGCTGGCCACTTGGGAGTGGCGATCTGGCCCAACACCTTGGTTGGTGATGAAGGCCAAATCAAACAGTTAAGCCCGAATGGCACTCCACGGGCTGAATGAAGTCGAACATGATGCAAGAGGCCTTGCAAGTCAAAACCGAGACCGTCAAGCTGTTTCCCAAAGACGCCAACGCGCACAACAACCTGGCCTTCACCTTGCTGGCGTTAAAGCAATACACCCAAGCTGCCAACAGCGCCAG
>Ga0255139_1000311_pt1 | contig 16136 bp, 17 predicted proteins | sample Law_Colum_RepB_8_FD_188549 | JGI IMG/M metagenome (GOLD analysis project Ga0255139, IMG submission 188549) | Freshwater microbial communities from St. Lawrence River, New York, United States - Law_Colum_RepB_8d | ecosystem: Environmental > Aquatic > Freshwater > River | place: USA: New York...
GCACGGGACTGCACATCAAGCGGAATATTCACGCTATTGTGAATTTCAGCCGGGGCTTGGCGTCGCTCTTGCGCGGCTAATTCGGCTGCTGTTAATGCGGCAGCGGCAACCGCAGCGGTCTTGGCCACGCGCTTGGTACGCGATGACTTTTTCTTTGCAGCCAGTCGTTTCTTGGCGGCAGCACGCTTCGCGGCGAGTTTTTTTGCGGCAGCAGCTGTTTTAGCTTTGGTGGTTTGGGCGGATTTAGAGGATGTGGCGGCTTCGGCATTTGGGGAAATGGCGACGGCAGGCATGGCCACGGCTAGCGTGAGTAATAGCGATAAAACAAAGCGGTTGAGCCTACGCAGGGCGAGGCGCAAAGAGATAGAAAACATGGGCGAAAAACCTTTACGAATAATGACCAGATAAGCTGAAAAGTAGGGATATAAAAAAGCCCGCAGCTTATCCAAGAGTTGCTCAGCAGCGTACGACATAGGGCCTCTTTGGTCATGGCCGTTACGACGAATTGCGAGTGATATATTTTTAACACAAGTGCAAGTCGTTAAGATAGCGTGATGCTGGTTGAAAACGTCCGTTTGGTATTGAGAAAAATATGAGCATTCGCGTCGCCTTAGTTGATGATCATGCGCTTATTCGCCTCAGCCTGTCGCATTTGTTGGCAGATGTTCCTGGCATTGAAATTCTTTGGCTGGCAACCTCCGGTGAGGAGGCATTACAGCGCGTAAAAGAAGACGCGCCAGACGTGTTGCTGTTGGATTTAGATATGCCTGGCATGGGCGGGCATGAAGCGGCATTGCGGCTTCTGAAGCAGGCCACGGATGTGCGCATTGTTATGCTCAGTGTGACCGATGAAGGCCCTTGGCCAGCGCGACTTTTGCAAGCAGGTGTCACTGGCTATATCAGTAAGGGCGCGGAGCTAGATGAGTTGGTCATGGCCATTCGCCGTGCCGCTATCGGCAAGCGCTATATCAGTCCCCATCTGGCGCAGCAACTTGCCTTACAACCCTATGTGCCTAATCAGGCAGAGAACCCCTTCGATCAGTTGTCGGAGCGCGAAATGCAGGTGCTGTCGGCACTGAGCAGTGGGAAGCGCGTTCAGGATATAGCTGAGCAACTGTGCCTGAGCCCCAAAACCATCAGTACTTATCGCGTGCGCTTGTTGCAAAAAGTGGGGGTCGATAACGATATGGCGTTGGCTCGATTGGCGCTTCAGTTTGGCGTGATGTTGTGAGTGATCTTGACGTATCCATCCTGCCACCTCGTGGCGATGACGATATTCGCTTAACGCAATTAAAAGAGATTATTCGTACGCTGCCGGTGAAGCCCGGTATTTATCGCATGTTGGCTGAGGATGGCGGCGTACTCTATGTCGGCAAAGCCAAAAGCCTGAAGTCGCGCGTCAGCTCGTATTTTTTGAAGCAGGTCTCAAGTCCAAAAACACAGGCCTTGGTTGCGCGCATTCATCATCTTGAAGTGACCATTACAGCATCAGAAACCGAAGCCTTGTTACTTGAGCAGACGCTCATTAAATCGCTGAAGCCGCCGTACAACATCTTGTTGCGGGACGACAAAAGCTATCCCTATGTGTTTATTTCCGAAGGCGATACATGGCCGCGTATCGCATTTCATCGCGGCACGCGCTCGCAAGTCGGCCGTTATTTCGGGCCATTTCCCAGTTCAACGGCAGTTAGAGACAGTCTGAATTTGCTGCAAAAACTGTTTCAAGTGCGCCAGTGCGATGACAGCACTTTCCGCAACCGCGAACGACCCTGTTTGCAATACCAAATCCAGCGTTGTCGTGCGCCCTGTGTGGGCTATGTTAGTGCGGAGGACTATCGCAGTGATGTCACCAACACGCGACGCTTCCTTGAGGGCCGCAATGAGGAGGTTACCGAGGATTTGATAGCGCGCATGAGCATGGCGTCGGAGTCCATGGCGTTCGAGCAGGCGGCGGTCTATCGCGATCAGCTCACCGCCCTGCGCCGGGTGCAAGAGCAGCAATTCGTGCTTAAGGATGTGGGCTCTGTCGATGTTTTTGCCGTGGCAGCTCAGCCGGGTGGCGTGTGTGTGCAGGTCCTGTTTGTACGTGAGGGGCGCGTGCTCGGTACCAAGGCGTATCAACCCGCAGTGTTTGGTGAAACGGCACCGGCCGACATTCTCGAGGAATTTCTGCCTTCGTTCTATTTGCAGGTTGCTTTGTCGGAGGGGGGCGGTCGCGATTTGCCGCGCGAGATCATCACGTCGGTGGAGCTGCCCGGCGCTGAGGTCTTGGCCGATGCCATCCGGATGCAATATGGCCGCGATGTGGAGATTAAGTCACGGGTACGCGAGGCACGAGCGGCGTGGGTTGAGATGGCGCAGCGCAATGCCGACGCGGGATTAATGTCCGGTTTGGCCAATCGCAGCCACATCGCGAAACGCTTTGCAGCACTTCAATCGCTGCTGGAGCGTGAAGCGCCGATCACACGCATGGAATGCTTCGACATTAGTCACACCATGGGCGAAGCCACGGTGGCGTCTTGCGTGGTATTTGATGGCCAAGGCCCGAAAAAGAGCGATTACCGTCGCTTTAATATCGAAGACATCACCCCCGGAGATGATTATGCCGCGATGCACCAAGCGCTGACTCGACGATACAGTCGATTGGTTAAGGGAGAGGGCAGCCTGCCCGATATTCTCTTTATTGACGGGGGTAAGGGTCAGCTCACGCAGGCCATTGAGGTGCTCGACACCTTAGGCATCAGCTTGGGTGTCAGCGGTGTGCAACTCATTGGTATTGCCAAAGGGGAGGGGCGCAAACCCGGATTGGAGACGTTGCACTTTCCTGATGGCGATACGATATCGCTCAATGCCGACTCGCCGGCGCTACATCTGATTCAGCAAATTCGCGACGAAGCCCATCGATTCGCCATTACCGGTCACCGTCAGCGCCGAGATAAGGCACGTAAAACGTCAACATTGGAAAGCATTGAAGGTGTGGGGCCTGCTCGCCGAAAAGCCTTAATTCAGCATTTTGGCGGCTTACAGGAAGTGCAGCGGGCGAGCGCACGCGATATCGCCAAGGTAGCCGGGATTAGCGAGTCTTTGGCTCATACGATCTATGCCGCCTTGCACAGTCATTAAACTTACGGGATAGTCGCTTACTCACTACCCGAGGAGACGGTGTTGTCTGCACGTCCACTGTGGAACATTCCCAATATTTTAACTGTCTCGCGAGTGGCGCTGATCCCCGTCTTGCTCATCGTGGCCTATGCACCAATCGCCTATCGCAATGAAATTGTTGCGTTTATTTTTGCGTTTGCGGCGATTACCGACTGGCTGGATGGCTATTTAGCCCGCATGTGGAATCAAGGCTCCGCGTTTGGCCGCTTTCTGGATCCGGTGGCCGACAAACTCATGGTCGCGGCCGCACTGATTTTGTTAGTGGAATGGAACCCTCATGTGTTCATGGTGGTACCTGCGATTGTCATTATTTCGCGTGAGATCACCATTTCGGCCTTACGCGAATGGATGGCGGAAATTGGCCATCGGGCACAAGTGGCCGTAAGCCAAATTGGCAAATGGAAAACCGCCGCACAAATGGTGGCGATTACCGGCCTGCTTTGGAATGAACCTCATCTCATGGGCTTGGCGTGGGGTCTGCTGTATGTGTCGGTGGTTTTAACCTTGTGGTCGATGTGTATTTACTTGGCCGCCGCCTGGCCCTCCTTACGACAAGCCGATTAAGTGCGCACCATTGGCGTAAATTTGTGCAGTTAGCACGCATAGCAGCGACCTGTGCTTGACACACGGTGTTGGCAACCTACAATGCGCGCCTGTCTCGTTAGCTCACTGCCAATGAGACGGCTGCCAAAGCAGTAAGCGGGAATAGCTCAGTTGGTAGAGCACGACCTTGCCAAGGTCGGGGTCGCGAGTTCGAGTCTCGTTTCCCGCTCCAAATCTTCAAAACCCCTAAGCCTTGCGGCTCAGGGGTTTTGTCTTTTCAGAGTCTGATTTTCCAAACCGTTCTTAATCGTCTGATTAGATCCGTTGCCCATTCGTTGACCATCAGTTGCCCGAGAGAGCTTCCAAAAAAGTAAGGGTCAAAAAAATTTGACCCTTACTCTCATTGTTTCCCTTGATGTTGCCCAAAGTTTAAGACGGGTCAGTTTCTTGTTGGCGATAGGCCAGTAAGTCGGACACTTGGCAATTAAAGAACTCACAAAGTTTGTCTAGGGATGCGATATCTACCCTCGATAGCTCATCGTTAAACATCAGATAAAGCAATGTTCTTGAGATGCCAGTCTCCCTGTGGAGATCTGCAACGGTAAGCCTTCGCTCTGCGAGGAGCATATGCAGCTTGCATGTGATCATTGTAAGCGCCAAATAATATCTAAAAAAAAGAAAAAATCTCTTGTAAAGAGATTTTGTTTCTCGTATAGTGACTATTAGAGAGATTTACTCTCTACAAGAGATACGATGGTTCTCTTGGAACGAATGTTCATACGAGGAACAGACAAATGCAACAAACACTTCTAACAACCGACGAGCTGGCTGAGCGCATCAAGTACTCCGCTCGATACATTTGCCGTCACTTGCTCGACAACAAGCTGATTGAGGGCGTGCATTACGTTCGTCCTTTCAATGGTAGAAAAATCCTCTTCTGTTGGGAGCGAATTGAGGAAGAGATTTTTAGCACCAAAGCCAATGGAATTCCGATGGCAGCAGGAGGGGTCTACTATGGCTAGTATTCGAGCCTTGCCAAGCGGAAAGCTTTACATCGATTTTCGATATCTGGACGAGCGATTTCGCGAAACTACCTTGCTCTCTGACACGGTTATTAACCGCAAGCGTCTTGAAGAGATGGCAAAACTTATCAGGGCAGAAATTGCTCTCGGAGCCTTCAATTACGAGAAATATTTTCCGCAGAGTAACGCTCTGCCAAAAGTTCGTTTACTAGAGCAGAGGCATAGCAAATGTATTGACGGCTCAGTTATGCCTACCCTTCATCGAGTTATCTTGGCTTGGCTAAGTGAGCGTGAGATCGAATGGCGTGATAGCTATAAAACAACGATCAAAAGCTTGATTGTTCGGCACATTATCAGTGCGCTTGGCGATATGCCGGTGGATGCCATCACACGAGAAGTACTGATTCAGTTTCGTGCGGGGTTGGCTAAGTATCGTTCAGCAGGTGGCATGGCCTTGAGTGCCAGCAGTATTAATCGCGTAATGACGATACTGCACTCTATTGTCGAGTATGCATGTCACGAACATAAGCTCAGCTCACCTTGGGAACGGATCAAAAAGCTCAAGGAAGAGAAGATTCATGTCGAGCCATTCACGCTGACAGAGGTGAAGACCATGATCGATGACATACGATCTGACTACCGTGAATATTTGATCGTGCGCTTCTTCACAGGATTACGCTCCGGTGAAATTCACGGCTTACGATGGAAGTTTATAGATTTCGATCGTCGAGAAATTCTTGTGCGAGAAACCTTCTCAATGGGCCGTTTCGAGTACACCAAGAATGACTACTCACAGCGTGAAATCACGATGTCTCAGCCGGTGTTCGAAGCGCTGAAGCGTCAGTTCGAGGCTACTGGAAAAGGGGGAAGGGATGGGCTCGTGTTTTGTACGAGAACAGGCACACCTATTGATGCCAAGAACTTCACCAATCGCATTTGGAAGCCGATGTTGGAAGATCTGAATATCGAGTATCGCCGACCTTACAACACGCGTCATACAACGGCCACTATTTGGCTTGCCAGTGGTGAGTCACCCGAGTGGGTGGCGCGTCAGATGGGGCATGCGAATACAACGATGCTCTTCCAAGTCTACAGCCGTTTTGTTCCTAATTTGACTCGAAATGATGGTTCGGCCATGGAACGTTTGCTGGCTAAAACGGTGGTTATTTCGCAGGAGATTGCCGCATGAATATTATCATTTTGGATGTTGAACGGAAGCGCCGTGTTCATGAGCAGTCTCTAGCACTACTGCGCCGAATGGCCATCGCATTGCTCAGCACATATGGGGTTAAGCATGAGCTCAATCTTGCCGCCCTAATAGGCTATGAACCCGAGCTTACAAATGAAGCAGCGATGACGCGCTGGATTACCGAGAATCTTGTTGAAATTGATCAGCGGATAGCTGACGCAGTTTTTCCGACACTATGTGATCGACTACAACGCGTGCTCACTCGGCTTCCAGCACATCAGCAAGGAGGTCTTTGATGATCGTTACCAAGATCGCTGAGCTCCTGTGCCATCAGGGACAACATGTCTCATTTCGAGGCAAACTCATTGGGATATCAAAGCTGATTTCTCAATATGGAAAACCCTACTACCGATTAGTCTTGGAAGCAGACGGTCAGCAATGCCTTTGCCATGTTTGGCCGGAAGTGAGTTTTCTATTCGGCCACATGGAGATGTTGGATCTTAAGGCATGGCCGACGTTGGAAATCGTTGGCCGCATGCAGGCACTGGATAACAAGCCAATGTGTAGCGTTTCTGAAATCTCTTTGGTCGACGAAGCGATGCCAAATACGGTAATTCCGCTACGAGCAAGTAAGGCGCATCTTGAACTCTGGAGCTATGTGAAAAACTTGCCGCTGAAGCCTCTTAAACGCTTCTTGGTGAGTGTGCTCAATGATCCGGCTATCTACCCTGGATTCGTGTACTCACGTGCAAGCGAGAGTAGTCACCATGCTTTTCCTGGCGGGCTCCTAGTTCATAGCATGCAGGTAGGGCGGTTGGTCGATCTGATGGGGCGTGAGTTCGCATTGAATGAAGAGGAGCTGCATCTATCAATTGTTGGCGGATTGCTGCATGACATTGGCAAAGTGCAAACCGTAGGGGCAGTGAATCCGAGACCAATGCCTCCTAAGCTCTTTAGGCATGAAGTGCGCTCGATCTTTCTGCTTGCGCCTCATCTTGCAGAGCTAAGATCTGATTGGCCTGAAGGGGCTTGGGTGCTAGAGCATTTATTGGATCGCATGATTACGAATCCGGATAAGCGGGGAACTCTTTTTATTGGCCAAGATCTTATCCACCATGCTGATCAAGCTTCTGCGGCAAACCAGTGTGGGAAGAAGTTACAGGACTTCATGCAAGAAGGGCGTTACGCGGCTTGGCATCCAGCAAATCAAGTTGCTGAGAATCAGCCTGAAATAGAGCTTACTTATTCTTCAAAGATCTAGCGCAAGTGCCGTGATCTTGTTAAAGCAAGTGATGGCTCATGATTTAAAAATTGTTTAAGGAATAATGTAATTATCTAACTTCATCATATGCAATTATCTCATCTCTATTGAGAGATGTTCTTCAATAGACTAATCGGCTCCTATCGACTCAAAGCGAATGAATAGCATTTCTGAGTCCTCGTTAGTTGTTGCTGGACTGGACCAAGAGCTGGCATGCTTAAAAGTGAAGATGTTGGGATATTGGTCGGCAAGGATTGCTATTTATGCTTTATAAAATCATTGAAACGTCTAATGTAATTGCTCTCCCTCCGATGTTAGGCAGCAATATAGTCTTATTACGTAGCAATGATTTCTGCATAAACCTAGTTAGTTTTCAGAATAATGTCTATTTCAAGTCCAACAAGGAGAGGCCATGCTACTCGTCGGCAAAGCTACAGTAGTTCTAACTGTGCTAGTGATCTTCGCATCGACACCAATTTTGTCCTATGCCCAGCAGTCAAAACAGTCGCGGCAGGAGCCAACACCTCACAAAGTCTCGGCGCCGCAACCGTTCAACCTGACTTTGGGAAAGTCAACTACGGTCGAGGCCAAGAGCGTCTGGATTCGTGAGAGCGCCGAGGTTACGGGTGAGGGATACGGGGATGCAAAACCCTCATACTCCGACAACGATCCCGACGGTGTTGCGAACTTGAGAATCGTTCTACTTGACGTACAAGGCCTTCCTTTGGAGCGTCTAGAGACTGCCAGATTTGGATTTTTTGACAACGTACTTTACTTAGTACGCTACCAATTCCAGTCTGGAGCAGACTTTGACAAACTCTTGCTTCAAGTGTCATCAAAGTATGGCCCACCACAGCGGGGAGACTACTTCAGCACCGATATATTCAATTGGAGGTTCGAATCGGTCGTGCTGTCGCTCGAAAAGGCGTTCATTGGTCAGCACACAATGACGTTTATCCACGAACCTACTCTCCGCGGCGCCAAGGCGTCAAACGCTGAGGTATACGCAAGCCATGTTATGGCGAAAGCACAAGAGCAGAAAGGTTTCTGACTATAGCCAAATCCCTTGCTCAGACAGAGTAACTGCGGCAGCAGGCTCAAGTACGAGCTTATAAGGACGGTATCATGGTGAGGAGTCTCATAACTCAAAAGTGTCTTTAGATCGTTGTGAGTATGGTATAGGCCGATTTCGACCCAAAGCGGACGGATGGCGCTTCTGAGCCCCTCATTGGGTATTGCCCGAGATGCTCAGCGCTGGCATGCTCAGAATCATAGATTTTGCGGTATTTGTCGGCAAGGAATGATGTGTCAGGCTTTTCAAAAATTTGAATTGGCTGAAATCTTTTTCCCTCCGACATTATGCAGCAGTCTGAATTGATTACGCAGCAGTGACTGCTGCATAAAATAAGTTAGCATTCTCTCTGACTCCCATGCCGACCTTTGAATATCAACTTCTCTCATCAGTCCCTGAACTAAAAAGTCTTGATAAAAGCGAGGCTGAGGATGAGCTTAGACGGTTTTTTAAAGATCTTCTCTCCCACTGCGTAACCAAAAAATATGGCTGGTGCAGCACCAGCATATCCAGAAACGGCGAAGTCCTTTCAATAACTGCTACATGCACTGAGAAAGATTTCGAAGAAATTGTCGTGACCTGTAGTTCAGAAATATACATATTTGGAAATCTGAATGGATGTAGAAGTTATTGTTTCGTAAGCATCAAGACTTCAGAGTCGTCAAATGAAATCTTCCATATATTTTCAACAATACCAACATGCGCTCTTCACTATGCAGGCACAGAAGATGATGAAGAAAGAGCACGCGACAGGGATGGATATGCTGCAGATCTAATTGGAGCTAGAATCCATGAGTTTCGCGTATATGAAGAAAATGCCACTGTCTATTTGCATGCATTCGTCGATGCAAGCGGACGCGACGACATCGTCAATCGCTGCCTGTCCAGCGCCAGCTTAAATGCGAAGAAAATATATGGTGGAGAAATAATTTTTCAGAAGAGCCTTGGAAGATCAAACGATAAAGAAAACAGAATAGCAATCGAAGAGCGAGCTGCCGTATTGTTTGGATCAAAAACTGTCGAAGATCCGCTCATCAACAAAAAATCTAATTTTTTTGGGATGGCCCCAAGCGCCGAGCCACCAGCCACATTCATAATCGAGCCTTCCAAATTTATTCATCGCGCAAGAACAATGCCACCAAAGGATCCCCAGGCTACAGCCTCGTCGTTTTCTCAATGGGTATATTCAATATACGGGAGTGCTCATGGTGATGACGAAGATAAATTGGCTGGTAAGATAATTGAGAAGGCCATATTCGAGCATAGAAATAAATCAGCATCGTCTGTTGACAACAACTTCTTGCGCAGTAATAAATCAAACTGGGAATTAATTCATAACGGTTTGCATCTAGATATTACTGAGCCTATTAAGTTTTTCGAAACTGGAAGCTTGTGCGTCAACAATGAGCCGCTGCGGGCATCCCCAGATCTTATTTATAGAAACAGATTAACTTCTGATGTTCTGATTGTAGAAATAAAATACTCTAGACTTCCAATCACAACCAATCTTTGGCCAAATGTTTGGGCGCAACTTTGGTGTTATGCACAATTAGATATTGCAGTAAACGCAAGAAAATTGACTGTTGTTGGTGAGGTGTGGGGTGAGAAATGGACTCCCGCACGCGGGCAGGGACGGAATCGCGTCGAAGGGCAACCGTTACTTTGCTTGCGCGCATCGGTACGACGCGATCCGCGAGCGACAGCATATGAGAAATTCTTCAGAAAGCTATTCGATGTATATCGCGGAGAATGCTAACAAGTCGTTCAAGGCCGACGGCTTACAGCCGCGGCCTTAACTCCAACTACATGGACTCCCCCGATCGTCAAGCAACCGCTTTCGCTTCTGATCCGGTGACAGACTGCAGCTCTACATTCGGCCTGCTTGTGGGCTATGCCCTGGCCCTGATGAATTTGCGCTGGGCGGCGACCTCATTCGTTCGACGACCTCAAGGGCCATTGAGTTAATCAGGTTACGCCGCCAGGGTCCGACCCGTTTCGTCATCGATTGTCGTTGCAGTGACTCGGTGAGACCTCTTGTGTTACCACCTACTCGTGCTGATTAGCGCGCCGACTTAAATTCGTAATCTGTCTCATGCATCATCATCGCCCACAGGATGCGCGCATTCTTGGCAGCTAGTGCCACCGTGGCTCGTTTGTAGCCGCGCCGCTCGATCAGTTCACGCAACCACTGGCTGATCCTGTCTTGCTTAACTTTCAATGCCGCCAATACAGCGCGTGTACCGTGGATCAGCAAGGTGCGCAGGTAAACATCGCCTCGCTTTGTAATTCGCCCTAATCTAATCTTGCCGCCGGTGGCGTATTGCCGTGGCACCAATCCCAGCCAAGCGGCAAATTGACGGCCGCTGAGGAATTGCGCCAGATCACCCATGCTGACGACCAGCGAAGTGGCCGTGACGGCCCGGATGCCGGGTACGGTCATCAGTCGTTGCGCCGCAACACTCTCACGGGCCATTGCTTCCATCTCGCGGTCATAGGCGAGAATCTGCACGTTAATGGCCTGCAAGCACTGATGGGCATCGGCCAACAGGCGACGTGCCAGTGTCGGCAATTGGTTATCTGCATCTTCCAGAATGTCCGGCAATGCGCCCTGAGCTGAATAGCGTCCGACGGGCATGATGATGCCAAACTCGATCAGCAAGCCGCGCAGCTGATTGATTAACGCGGTGCGCTCATTGATCAGCCCGGCACGGATGCGATGGAAGGTCAGTACCGCCTGCTGTTCGGCGCTTTTGACCGGTACGAAGCGCATGTTGGGCCTGGCCACGTCTTCGCAGATGACTTCGGCATCGTTGCTGTCGTTCTTCTCGTTCTTACGGTAGGGGGCAACAAAGCGTGGAGCCATGATACCGATACGGTGGCCCAGCTTCTCAAACTCACGCCCCAGTAATGCGCGCCAGAACAGGCCTCAATGCCAACCAGACAGGGTGGCAGTTGTGTCATTAATGCCAGCAGTTTGATGCGATTCAGCGCCTTGCGGAGAACTGGCTTGCCGTGACTGTCGACGCCATGCAGACTGAAGGAATTCTTGGCCAGATCGATACCGATTGTGGTGATACTCATGATGTCTCTCCCAACCTGCGTTGATGTGTCTGACCACCGTCAACTGTGGCACAACCCGGCCACCGGGGTTGGGGGAGTCCATTTCATTCGTTAGCCTGCATTTGAAATAGTGGAGTAATTCATGTTGAAGAAGACAAACGATCAAATTGTTCTTGAGCAGATTGTCACCGAGAAGTGCAAAGAGTCTGGGGGGACAATTTCGTACGCCGAGTACTTCGAAATTTACTCTGCTGAACAAGTACTAAAACATCATGATCTTACGTATGACGAAATATTGTCTGGGATCGTCGCAAGTGGCGGCGACGGTGGAATTGATTCCATATACACATTTATAAATGGCGAGCTTCTCGATGAAGATACAAAAGTAAATACGGCACAAAAGCAAAACTCAATTGATTTGTACATTATTCAATCTAAGACGTCTCCTTCATTTTCTGAGGCGTCCATTACAAAGTTTCGCGAAACGGCGGAAGATCTATTTAATTTATCAAACAACGTGGATTCGCATTCCGCGAGATATAACAAGGAGCTTAGAGAGCGAGCGGCATTGTTTAGGAAGGCTTACGGGTTACTGGCAAAATCGTTCCCTAAGTTGCGTGTTAAATACTTTTACGTTACACAAGGCACCGATGTCCACTCCAATGTTGAGAACAAGGTTCCAAAGCTAGAGAAATGTATACAAGAGCTTTTCGGAGGTTCAGAATTCTTTTTTCAATTTGTGGGGGCATCAAAACTTCTAGAAATGACTAGAGATAGCCCGTCGACAACCAGAATATTAGAAATCTCTGAGTCGCCAATAAGTACTGCAGGCGGCAGCTATATTTGCTTGGTTGAGCTACGAAAGTACTTCGAATTCATTTCTGACTCGGGCGCTATGGCTAGGTCTCTATTTGAATCAAACGTAAGAGACTATCAAGGCAGCGTTGTTGTAAACACAGCCATTAGAAAGACGCTTGAGAATACTAAATCGGAGGACTTTTGGTACTTGAACAATGGGGTCACGATCATCACTCCAAGAGCTGTTTCGACTGGTCGGAAAGTTACAATTGAAGATCCACAAATAGTGAATGGTTTGCAAAGTTCCCATGAAATATACCGTCACTTTTCTGAGTCGTCGTCATCAGAGCCAGATGGCAGATCTGTGCTTGTTCGTGTAATTTGCGAAGAAGATGCAGAGGCAAGAGATAGGATTATCAGAGCCACAAATAGTCAGACGTCTATTCCGCCAGCATCGCTGAGAAGCGCGGACGAGATTCATCGGAACATAGAGGACTATTTGAAGGTTAATGGGTATTTCTACGACCGTAGAAAGAACTTCTACAAAAATAAGGGAGAGTCAATTTCAAGAATTATTGGAATTCCATATCTTGCTCAAGCATATATCGCGATCGTTCTGCAGCGTCCGGACCACGCAAGAGCTAGACCATCCACGCTATTGAATTCCGACACGGAGTACAGAAGTATATTTAGCCTTGATACTCCGATAGATGTTTATCTGAAGGTTGTCCTCATTTTGAAGGAGGTCGAGGGTTTTCTAAAGGAAAAGGCAGTAGATCGAAAAATATTAGCGAATATCAAGTTTCATACAGCAATGGCAGTTGCAGTGAAGCTAACCGAAGGAAAGTCCGAAATTGCTGGAAGACTGCATCAACTATCTACAGTAAATGTTGATCATGTGATTGAAGAAACATTCGCTAAGGTGCTGAGTCTGTATGAAAGTTTGGGTGCATCAGATAAGGTTTCCAAAGGTCCGGAATTTGCCAAATCAGTGCTAGAAAATGCGGGCTAACCATTCGCTGCAGGCGCGACGGCCCTGACGGGCCGCGGCATGAGCTCAAACGGTGACTGGTCGATTTAGGCCAGAAGCGGGCGCACGGATGCCCGCACTGAAAGTGGGTATTGGTAGAGTGTGCTCTACTCGCAGTATGATGCTCGAAAATCTTACTCACTAGACAGCCATCTGCAGCCGCAGTCATAATGGAAAAATTTTGTCTACAAGTCTGTGCTTTTACATCGTCCAGATGATAGATGACTAGCGCTCGTTCGAGATAGAAGAGATGTCTGACTACAAAGACTTGAATCTTAATCGGGAGACTCTGGAGACGAACATCCAGAGCTTCATGTTGTCGAACAGCTACACGCTGGACGGCGGGATTCATTCGCTCGGAAAACGCAAACGAGTCGTCTTTGGTGCTGCAGGCTCTGAGTATGCTACCGTTGATCTGCACCTGAACGGGACAGGTACGACGACTGTCCAATGGATGATGGGGAAGAACCAGTCAGTAGGCGAGCAACTTGCCGCGTACTTGAAAGCCACAATCAACCCTGCTGAGTTTGAAAGTGTAAATTATTCCCTTAAGGGGATAGCTAGTGATTCATTTGATCCGATTCTGGACTGTCTTAAAGAGTCGGCTGACATTGAAATCACCCCTACTCGAGATGAAGCGATTTGCAAGCAGGTGACACTGAGAAGCGTTGCTCATCAGGATAGTCTCACGCTTACCCACCATCGCACGACAAGAGTTCTGCAAATCCAGGGCAAACCTCTTTCTTGTTATCGACGGGTCATATTTATGCTCACCGATCTTCTGGACTTGAAGGGGCTTGAGCAAGTTTTGTACCGAAAAGATGGCAGCAGCGCGGAAATTGTCCGGAAGGAGATGGCTGAAGACTACCTTAAGGGATTTTTCCCTCGCTGCTATGGCGATCTTCCGGAGGCAGTCAAAAAACTTTTAATTTCTAGCTGCTGCGTCAAGTTGGCGGCTCCGATACTGCCTGACTATTGCTTGTTGCTTTATCCCGACCTGCGCTCGCTGGAAGGCGTCCTGAAACAGGAGATGAGCGGCTATTTGATGTCCGTTGAAGACGCCAACGATGGGTTTGGCGAATTCTTTAACGTTATGGATGGCATATGTACGCTGAAGCCTAAGTATGAAGCCGCCGTTGGGCACGCGGCGATGGTAGATGCCTTTAACAAAGGCTATAGTTTTTTCAGGAAGCACCGTCATACAATTTTCCACATGGAAGAATTTCCTGACGGCAGCAGAATGATCGATACGTTGGATAAGGCCATTAGTCTGTCAAAAGATGCTTATGCAGCTATCGACGGACTTTATACGGCAAGAATGTAAATGATTAAGACACTTCGTATTGTCGGCGAAATCGCAGTGATTACAGCTACGGCTGACTTTCATCCTTTGCGCCAGACAAAGCAGCTCACCACAGAACTCGTCTGTTTGCATTTCGAGGGTCTGGTGCTGTTCGATTTGCTAGCGGTCAATGGACTGACCCCAAATCGTTTCGCCTCCATGAAGTTCGGCAAGAGCGGTTTTGATCGTAACTCATTCGCAATTGAGTCCGACGTTAGTTTAAGCATTCAGGATGAACAAGACTTGATTGCCAAGATCGATCCGACATTTCTTCTCGGTAGTGTCCTCTCGTCTAGCGAGTTGAAAAAATTCGCACACTAGCCTGCCAATCTCATTAGCGTTGTTACCCGTGCGCTTACGTATACAGTGCCATTAATAGATTTTCCAAGCTAAACAAGCGCTTACCGGGAAGGCTCAGAGAGATGTGACCGGTCTTGAGCCCGGAAGAAGGCAAAGCCGGAATCCGTGACTTGTCCATCCCAGCAGACGCTGGCTCCCGGATTACGCTTTGCCACATCTGGGCTTCGATTTGGTCTGCTTTTCTTTTCACTGCCGTCCGCTTCGGGTCGATTGCGGACATACGCAAACCACAAGTTTCCTTCGTTAATGCATATCGGGCTCATCAAATAAAGCTGCTGAAACAAGTTCCATATAGATCAAATGATCCAGCTGTTCTTTTTTTAGTAGAACAGTTGGATGCCTTCCTAGGGAAGGCACCTTCTAAAAGGTTGCTTGGCTGAAGGCTCCTAAAGTCGTGATTCACCTCGCTTCCCGGCTGAGCCCTCTGCTTGGCTAGATCAAATTTATATGATAAGTAATCATATTAATAAAAAAATGAAAAATCTCTAAGGCTTGCCAGCTCTTAGCGCAGGACTGCTAGTAAAGACGAGAAGAAGAAAGGAGTTTCTTATGCTGAATGCAAAAATTATTGGAGTTGTGGCCCTCTCATTACTGACCTCTTGCAGTGGCTCAGATGATAAAAAATTATCAAATATCATCATTGATCAAGACAACCTATGTGAAGTCAAAAATTGGACGTTAGACACAACAAAAAACCAATGCAAGACTGGTCAAAAAGTAGTTTATCTCCCAGATAGCTGGGGAAATAAGCAGTTACCTGTGATCTTTGCAGCTGTTAATTGTGATCTTCGATATTCAGTCGCTTTAACCGAAGGCGCTGTTAGCTGTATTTATTACCCTATTAAACCTAATTAAAATAAGTTTTATAAAAAATATATTTAGGGAGAGAGATATGTATTTACGATTTTTGGTTATTTTATGGTTTATGTCATCAAGTTCAAATTTGTATGCAGGGTTTGCTGAAGGATTAGTTGCGTACAACAAGGGAGATTTCGCCTCAGCACTTAATGAATGGATGCCATTAGCAGAGCATGGGGATGCGATTGTAAAAAATAAAATTGGCAACATGTATGCGAATGGGGAAGGTGTTCTTAAGGATGATGCTCAAGCCGTCGTGTGGTATCGGAAGGCGGCGGATCAGGGGTACGCGAATGCTCAATATAACCTTGGGTTTATGTATGCAAATGGGCGCGGTGTTCTGAAGGATGATGCTCAAGCCGTCGTGTGGTTCCGGAAGGCGGCGGATCAGGGGTACGCGAATGCTCAATATAACCTTGGGTTTATGTATGAAAATGGG
>Ga0255139_1000312_pt1 | contig 16132 bp, 16 predicted proteins | sample Law_Colum_RepB_8_FD_188549 | JGI IMG/M metagenome (GOLD analysis project Ga0255139, IMG submission 188549) | Freshwater microbial communities from St. Lawrence River, New York, United States - Law_Colum_RepB_8d | ecosystem: Environmental > Aquatic > Freshwater > River | place: USA: New York...
CTTCGGCCCAAAACGCCTCGACGGCGCACGCCCCATCCGCGGCGTCCCACTCCCACACCTCAAAACCCTCCGCGACCTCCGCGTCAACGCCATCGGGTAGGGAAGCGGCCAACGAAGGAGCCAATGCTGAGAGTCAGCAGATCCGATCGATCAAGGCTTCATTGCGTTCCCATCGGTCCAGGTTTTGCAGGAAGTGACGGACCAACTTGTCATCCTGATCCATGGTTCCGCCGCCGACGTGACAGGTGATGAAGCAATTGGAGGCCCTCCAAAGAGGGTTTTCTGGGGGGAGAGGCTCGGGATCCATGACGTCGAGATAGGCCGCCCCTAATTGGCCAGTATCCAAGGCTCGAATCAGCGCATCCTGATCCACGGTCGTGCCACGGCCGATATTATAGAACCGAGCACCTCGCTTGAACTGACACAGCCTCGCCTCATCGACAAATCTCCGAGTTGCCGTGGAGTCTGGAAGCACGTTGATGACATGATCCGCTTCCGCCAAAGCCCGGGGCAATTCGCCATCGCGGATCAAGGTGACGGCGCCATCGGACTCCGCCTGACGCCGAAGAGCCATCACGCGCATGTCAAACGGGGACAGCAAACGAGCCAAACGCCGACCAATGGCACCATATCCCAAAATGACCACCGTCTGACCGGTCAGTACAGAAGCGGTAAAACGATCCTCCAAATAACGCCACTCCCTCAGGCCGTCTTGATTGCGCAGTTGGGAAGGCAGCTTCCTCGCCAAGGCCAACATGCCGGCCAAGACCTGCTGCGCGCATGGATCGGCAAAGACCGATGACGCATTGGTGACCACCGTCCCTCGAGAAGACAGGGCCTGCCGAAAATCGTCGCGGTCGTATCGGGTATACCCAGCCGTGGAAAGTGCCACCCATCGAATCCCCCCATAGGCCATCACATCATCGGGAGTCGGCTGTCCATAAGCGATGTCCACCTCGGCGAGGCTGGAATCCGGTTCGCCCGCCAGCAGCACCGATCGGGACGAGGATGCGGATTGAACCAGGCGATCCCCGCGGCGTTCCAACTCCGCCCGTAAATACTGCTCAGCAGCGGGCTGCAACTCATGGTTCGTCCAGACTGTTCGTTTCACGGGCGGCGATCTCGAACGACCGGCTCAGAACCCGCAAGCCAAACTCCAACTCAAACCCAAAAGCCTCAAACCGGGTCTCGACCTGAGTGCTCGGCAAGAATCCAATCACGGCATGAGTTCCCCCTCCCTGTCCCGGCGGCGTTTTCTGCAGACCTCCGCTTGGGCTGCCGGATCCACGCTGCTGCCCCGCTTCGTCGGTGCCGCTCAACCTGGCAACCAGGTCGCCATTGGCGTGATGGGTCTCCATCGAGGCAAAGCCCATTTGGAAGGGTTTCTAACCGTGCCAGGTTGCGTGATCGGGACCGTTTGCGATGTCGATCGGAGGGCCGCTGCCGAGGCCGCAGACTGGGTCGAGAAAAAAACCGGGCGTCGCCCCAAGGAAGTGATCGATTTCCGCAGGATGCTCGACGACCGATCGCTGGACGCCATCAGCATCGCCGCTCCCAACCATTGGCATGCGCCCGCGACCATCCTCGCCTGCGATGCTGGCAAGCACGTCTATGTTGAAAAACCCGGAAGCCACAACGCGCAAGAAGCCCAATGGATGGTGGCCGCCGCTCGCAAACACCAGCGCCTGGTCCAGATGGGAAACCAGCGACGCAGTTGGACTCTGGTCCGCGAAGCGATGGCCGAACTGCACGGCGGCATCATCGGCAAACTCCACGGAGCCCGCTCATGGTACAACGCCGACCGCACCACGATCGGCAACGGCAAGCCTGCATCGGTACCGGACTGGCTCGATTACCCGCTCTGGCAAGGACCCGCCCCGGAACGTCCGTACCGCGACAACGTGGTTCACTACAACTGGCACTGGCGATGGCACTGGGGTGGCGGTGAACTGGCCAACAATGGCCCGCACTTTCTCGACCTGGCGCGCTGGGGACTCGGCGTGGACTGCCCGGCCCAGGTCAGTTGCACCGGAGGTCGCTACTACTTCCAAGATGACCAAGAAACCCCGGATACCATTCAGGCGGCTTACGATTTCGGCACCTGCCAAATCACTTGGGAATGCCACAGCTGCAATCCCCGCGGCTACTATGGGGCCGGAGTCGGTGTCGAATTCCTGGGAGAAGGGGGCGCATTCCTGCTCCTGGACAGCGGTTGGAAACACATCGACGACAAGGGAAAAACGGTCCGAGAAGGACAAGCCCCTCGCCGCGACTCAGACCATTTCCTCAACTTCATCGAGGCCATTCGCGGCAACACCCGCTTGAATTCGGAAATCGAGGAAGGCCAGAAAAGCACCCTGCTCTGCCACTTGGGCAACATCGCATGGCGCACCGGTCACACCTTGCATTTGGATCCCAAGAGTCGCTCCATCCGCAAGGATCGCGCCGCTTCGGCACTCTGGAGCCGTGAGTACCGGTCCGGCTGGAAGCCCAAGGTTTGAGCCGGCAACGACGTTCCGGGCTCCGCCATTTGCCGACAGATTACCCGCTCAAGCGCATCAAGAACGGTCAAGACACGCGGCCCATGACATGGTTCACCGCGCAATCCGTCCGGATTGGCGTCCGGATTGGCTTTGACCCAACGGCTCCGGGTTGGTCTTCTCCGCAGCCATCATGAAACCGAATCGCATCCTTCCCGACCTCCAGTGCTCGCTCCTCTGCGAGGACGTGAAGCAGGAGTCCAACGGCAATTTCATCCTGATCGGCATCATCGGATTGGTCCGTGTGCCGCAACTCCCGATCACCGCCTTCAAGCTGTGCGTGTTCGACCGCTGGGTGGCCGGCATCGGTCAATTCACCGAGGTGGTCCGCCTCATCGCACCGGACGGCAACACAGTGCTGCGTCAGAACTCCGTGAAGTTCCAATTGGCTGATCCCGTGCAGGCCATGACCACGGTGAGCGTGATGGCCAATGTCGAATTCAAGGAGGCCGGTGTGTACACGATCGAAGTCCTCGTGGATGACGTCATGAAGCTGCGTTTCCCCATTCCGGTAGTGCAGGTCCAGCAACCGCCTCAGGGCGCTGCTGCCCAACCGGCGACCGAAGGCTGATCGTCAGCAGGAACAATCCAGGCCCGGTACGGATACCCATCCGACCGGGCCTTTTTGCTAGAGTTGCCCCGCGGGTTAAACTCCGGAGTGGTAGGCCACCCGACCGCCAGAAGTCCCCCAGGGAACCCAACTGAGTGCGTCTTGAAAAAGCGATCAAGTGGGCTCTGACACGCCGCCAACGTCGCCAGTAGATGGCGAGGGTTCTTCCGGGATCACTCCCGAGATCGGGGTGCCATCCGTTGGAGTCCCTTCCAGAGCCAGTGCCAGCGACTCCGGCGATGCTTCCTCCAATTTCGGAGACTCCGGAACTGTCGCCAGACCCGGATCCACAGTCAGGAGTGAATCCGGTCGCTGAACGGGAATCCGGCGCAATTCTGAGGCATCCGGCAATCCCTCCAGGGCCGCCAACCCGAAGTACTCCAGAAAGGCATCCGTCGTCCCGTATTGCATCGGACGCCCCACCACTTCGGCACGCCCCACCTGCTCAATGAGCCCACGCTCCATCAGGCTGGAAAGCACGCCGTCGACCGCAACACCTCGGATTTGCTCCATCTCCGCGCGGGTGATCGGCTGTCGATAAGCCACGATGGCCAAAGTCTCCAGCGCCGGTTGACTCAACCGGGAAGGACGATTCTTGACCCCCAAAAAGGCACGCAACCAAGGCCCGTAGTCGGGTTCATTGACGAACTGCCATGCGCCGGCGACACAGACCAAACGGTAACTGCGACCAGCCGTTCGGTGTTCTTCCTCCAACGCTTTGAGCGATTCCAAAATGCGCTCGATGTCCAACTTCAGGAGGGCTCGCACCGGTTCGATGGCGTTCTCTTCTTGCGCGGCACGGTTGAGGATATCCCTCAACTCCATGGGAGAGAGAGGTTTCTGGGCAGCGAAAAGCAGGGACTCTAGGACGAATTTGAGGTCCATCGTTAAACCCCGGGAATGACGGGAATAGACAGCAAAGACAAGCCCTGAAAATCAGGAGCCATGAACTTCCATCGAATTTTCAATGATTCACCATTGTCTGATCGACCGTATTACCTAGGGTTGCCATCGAGTTGACCTATGATTCACAGATTTTTTAAATGGGCGCTGGCCCTCAGTGTGATCGTCCAGGCCTCCTTCGCGGCGGACACGTCCACCAATGCGCCTGCAGCCACTTCTCCGCCAGTCACCCCGCCAAAACCTCCCAGTCCTTGGCACACCACCGCATCCCTGAATGCCTCAGTATCACGGGGCAACGCGGAGACCCTGCTCATGGGCGCCGCAATCAATTCGCTGCGTAAATGGGACAAGAATGAAATCGCCCTGGGATCCGACGCCACCTACGGCAGCAACAGCGACCCCACGACCCGTAAGGAAACCACGACCGCACAGAACTACGGATTGTACGCCCAGTACAACCGCATGATGAGCGACCGAACCTATCTCGGTCTCCGCTCCGACGCCCGCCAGGATCGTATCGCCTCCGTTGACTACCGTGCCACCGTGGCTCCCGCCTTCGGTTACTACGCCATCAGGAACGACCGATTGAAGTTGAAGTTGGAAAACGGTCCCGCCTTCATTTTTGAGCGCCTCAAAGGATCGGGCACCGACAACTATTTGACACTGCGTCTGGCCGAAGAGGTGCAATGGAAGATCAATGATCGTGCGTCCATCATCCAGAGCATGGAATACCTGCCGCAGGTTGCCGACTTTGGAAATTTCGTGATAAACTTCAATCTCGGGCTATCGACCAAGATCACCGAAAAATCCAGCGCGACCATCACGTTTCAGGATTTCTACCGCTCGGTCCCGGCTCCGGGTCGTCGTGGGAATGATCTGCGCCTCATGGCCGGAATTTCCTATAGTTTCTAAAACTCGGTTTGCGGCCTCTCCAGCGACTCATTGCCACTCCCGCCCCACCTCTCAGCGAGCCGCGAAGACCACAGCTTCAACAGGTCTTTCGCCCGTTGATCTCTAACCATAGGATCGAAGTTATGCCGTTTGGAACGTTGTCTCGAAGGACCCTTCTCCGCGGAGTGGGTGCTGCCATGGCACTGCCTTGGCTGGAGGCCATGGCTGCCACCAAGACACCCTCTCCAAATGAGGCAGGCGCTGCCGCCAAACCGCGGCGTTTTGCCTGCCTGTACATGCCCAATGGCACGCGACCCGATCGTTGGACTCCCGAGGGCGAGGGTTCCCAGTTTCAGTTGTCGCCCATTCTGGCTCCGCTTCAAGCCCATCAGTCCGAACTGCTCGTCCTGACCCAATTGTGGAATGCGGCCACCAACACGGGTGACGGCCATTACGTCAAAACCGGTGGATTCCTCACCAGCACGACCATCACCCGGACCACCGGGGCCGACTTGTGCTCCGGCAACACTTCGATGGATCAATGGATGGCCCGGCAAGTTGGCCACCTCACACCCCTGCCTTCGCTGGAATTGGGCATCGAACCCATCACCACCGGTGTCGACACCAATGTGGGTTTCACCCGCCTCTACGGATCACATATCAGTTGGGCAACTCCAACGACTCCCTGCGCCAAAGAGATCAATCCGCGGCGGGCTTTCGACCGTCTCTTCCGCAGCGCCAGCGGATTGCCTGCCTCGCGCTTCGGAGACAACTCCAGCGTCTTGGACCTCGTCGCCGGCGACGCCCAACGGCTGAAGCAACAATTGGGCAAAGCAGACCAGCAGAAGCTGACGGAATATTTTGAGAGCGTGCGATCCGTGGAACATCGGATTGAATGGGCCAAGCGTCGGGCGATGGGCGAATACTTGGAAGACCCGGCCGCACGGGCCGAGATCAGACGCTTGGGTCAGCGCATCGATGTGTACTCTGATCCGGCTCAAGCCAGCCAACGGGGCATCAATCATACGGAGCACGTCCGCCTGATGCTCGACATCATGGCGCTGGCCTTCTGGACCGACTCCACACGGGTCAGCACGTTCATGTTCGGCAATGCCGTGTCAGGGCGAAACTTCTCCTTCTTGGACGGTGTGAAAGGCGGTCACCACGAGTACAGCCACCACGAAAACCGACCAGAAAAGCTCGCTCCTTACGAACGCATCACCCGGTGGCATATCGAACAGTATGCGTACTTCTTGGACCGGCTGCGTTCCATGAAAGAGGGCACGGGATCGGTGCTCGACCAATCCATGATTTTGTTCGGAGCGGGCATGCGCGATGGGAATTCCCACAATCCGATTAATCTACCCTTGGTATTGGCGGGTCGCGGCGGCGGAACGCTCAACCCGGGCCGGCATCTGGTGTTCGCCAAGAACACGCCCTTGGCAAATATGCACCTGGGTTTGATGCGCCGCATGGGAGTTCGCGCAGACCGTTTCGCCGACAGCACGAATGCCTTGCCGGAACTGGGCAATGCAGAGGCCTGAATCCCCACATCCATGCTCCGGCCCATCGGATCCGTGTTGGGTCCCCATTTCAGGGCTTCGCTTCGGGTTGCTCTGAAGCGGTCTAGCGTTCAATTTCTCCTCGCAATGCCTGTCTACCAGTACGAGACCATTCCATCGGTGCCTGACGAAGCCGTACGGCGCTTCGAAGTGAAGCAATCCATGAACGACAAGCCCTTGTCCCGCGATCCTGATTCCGGCAAACCGGTTCGGAGGGTCATCTCGGGGGGATTCCTCATGCTCAAGGCGGATGCCGCCTCGGGCTGCGAAAGCGGTGCCTGCGATGTCCCGCCGCCCCAGTCCTGTGGTGGATCCTGCGCCTGCCATCCCTGAACCCTCAGCGACCCGAGTCTCCCCTTCGTCTCAATTGTCTCCCAGTCTTCTGGCTTCCCACTTGATGAACCTCTCGTCGTTCTTCCGGCACAGCCCATATTGGATCATTCTCGGCCTTTGCTGCCTCTCCCTCCGAGCGCAGGAAAAGCCCGAGAAACTCCCTGTCGCCAAGGCCCCACCCGTGGATCGACTGGCGTGGATCCAGGGCCCCACCAATGTCAGCCTCATGGGACGGGCCACTTTGCAAATCCCCAAAGGATTCCGCTTTTTGGATGCCACGGCGGCCAAGGACTTCCTGAAAATGACGGGCAATCGCCCCAGTGGGGAGGAAACGGGTCTCCTCATGCACACCCAAGACGAGTGGTGGGTGATCCTGGAATTCGATGCCATCGGCTACGTGAAGGACGACGAGAAAGCGGACTTGGACGCCGACAAACTGCTCGATTCCTACCGGCGCGGCACCGAGTCGATGAACGAGGCCCGACAGGAACGCGGCACGCCGCCTATCCGTATCGTGGGCTGGCATGTGGCCCCAAACTTCAATGACGTCACGAAGAACTTGGAATGGAGCGTGGAAGCCGAGAGCGGTGGCGGGAAGTTCGTGAACTACAACGTCCGACTCTTGGGTCGCAACGGTGTCACCAAGGTCACCCTGATTGAGGATCGAGCCCAAGTGGATGCCACGTTGCCACAATTTCGGGATATTCTGAGGTCTCACAAGTACAGCAGCGGAGAATCCTATGCCGAATACCGTGAGGGCGATCGGATCTCCCAATATGGCTTGGGGGCGTTGGTGTTGGGTGGAGCCGCTGCGGCTGCCGCCAAGTTCGGGCTGTTTGCGCCGGTCATCGTGTTCCTGAAAAAAGGTTGGAAACTCGTGGCGGCGGGCGTGGTGGGAGCGGCCATGTGGATTAAAAATTTGTTCACCGGGGGCAAAAAGCATGAGGGAGGCTGGAGGCGGTCTTGAGCCTCATCGCCTTCCACAAGCCCTACGGAGTACTGTCGCAATTCACTCCGGATGGTTCGCCCAACCGGACGTTGTCGGAATTCGGCTTTCCTCCGCGGGTATATCCATTAGGCCGATTGGATGCCGACTCGGAGGGGCTCCTGCTGCTGAGCGACGAAGCCGGCCTCAATAGCCGACTGCTGGATCCGGAGGCAGGCCACCAGCGAACCTACTGGGTGCAGGTGGAACGAATCCCCGAAGACCCGGCGCTCCGGTCGTTGGAAAACGGTTTGTTGATCCAAGGGCATCGAACTCGACCGGCCAGAGCTTGGAAACTGGATCCTCAGCCGGAAATGCCTCCGCGGAATCCACCCATCCGGTTTCGCAAATCCGTGCCCGATTGCTGGATCGCCATCGAACTGATCGAAGGCAAGAACCGACAAGTCCGACGCATGACGGCCGCTGTGGGGCACCCCACCCTGCGACTGGTTCGGGTGCGCATTGGAACCTTCGAATTGGGTCCGCTGCCCGCGGGCCAATGGCGGGAGATCTCCATCGATGAGCGCCGGCAAATATTCGCTCCCAACGGAGCGACGGGCCGCTGAATGATGGAACGAAAGTAGCTCCAATCTCAACGGTGAGCCCGATCCGCTTTATTGACTGATTCCGACGAGCAGAACACTCAGAGTCTTATCTCATGCGCAGCCTTTACCTCGATATCTTCAGCGGGATCAGCGGTGACATGTTCATTGGGGCCATGCTCGATCTGGGTGTCGAGTTTCGGGAACTCGATCGGGAACTCCGCAAACTGGGACTCAACGGCTACCACCTGCATGTGGCGCGAAAGCACAAGTCATCCATTGAAGGGGTGAAGTTCGATGTGCACCTCGAGGGAGAAGATTGCGGGCATGGGCATGATCACGGGCATGGGCATGATCACGGGCATGGGCATGATCACGGGCATGGCGAGGAACGCACCTTCGCCATCATCCGCCAACTGATCGAAGCCAGCACCCTGTCCGATTGGGTCAAGGCAAAGTCGATCGCGGTGTTTCACCGCGTGGCCGTGGCCGAAGGTAAGGTGCATGGCCTCCCGCCGGAATCGGTCCATTTTCACGAGGTCGGTGCCGTCGATTCCATTGTCGACATTGTCGGGGCTGCGATCTGTCTGGAACTCCTCGGTAAACCCCACATCACCAGCGCGCCCGTTGTCGAAGGCACCGGTTTCGTGAACTGCGCGCACGGCCGATTCCCCATTCCCACGACAGCGACCCTGGAAATCCTTGGAGCCCGGGGCATCGGTGTGAGCCAGTGTGAAGAACCTCACGAATTGGTGACACCGACTGGAGCTGCCATTTTGGCCGAGTTCGTCGAGTCCTTTGGACCGATGGGGTCCGTCAAAGCCCAGCGCATCGGCTATGGACTGGGTACGCGGAACAACAAGACCCGGCCCAATGTCTTGCGGGCCATTCTCAGCGAAACCTCTGAAGTCTCAGCGCCGCACGACTGGCTGACAGATCAGGTGGCCGTTCTGGAGACCAACCTGGACGACATTTCCGGAGAAATCCTCGGACATGTGTTGGAAAAGGCTTTTCGATTGGGAGCGCTCGACGCCTTCCACACGCCGATCCAAATGAAGAAGCAGCGACCCGGCGTGCTCCTGACCGTGCTGTGTGAACCCGACAACGCCGACCTTTTCACCGAGTTCCTGCTGGTAGAAACCACCGCATTCGGTGTCCGCCGAACGCTGGCGCAGCGGCGCAAACTTCAACGAGACCATATCGCGGTCAAGACCCCTTATGGAACGGTGCAGGTCAAGCGTGGCTTGCTGAATGGCAAGGTGGTTCAGGCGGCTCCGGAGTATGAATCTTGCAAGGGAGTCGCCGCGATGGCCGGTGTGCCGGTGAAGGAAGTCTTTGAGGCCGCCCGCCGTTTGCTGCCCTAAAATCCGACCTCATTGGGCCCCTTCCCGGAAGCCCACGCTCGCTCACAAAATCTGAGCGTGGATTCAGCCTGGCAGGGACGTGGGTGGAAAACGCCCTTGCAATCCAGACTCTGAAGCGTAGTCGTCGGGGATGCGTGCTTCTTTGGTTTTGGCCCTGTCTGCTGTCGCAGCGTCCACGGCTTGGGCTCAGGGAATCCGAGGCGTCACTCGGCGTACACCAACGGTGATACCAGGACAGACTGCATCACAGTTTTTTGCGGCCGGCGGACTACCGCTCAATCCGGTGAATCCGGCTTTGGCCAATGTTCCGGGTGCCTCCCAAAATGGCAGCGCAGGAAATCGTGGGTTCGCGGCAGCACCACTGCCGATGGTTCGACCCACCATCGGTGCTTCCGCCCCGTCAGTGGCCCATCGGCCCGCATTACCCAACACCCAGCCGACAGGCTACCCTCCGCAGGCGGCTGTGAACTCGCAGCGGCGCTGATGCTCATCAGGCCGCTGTCAGCCCCTCAGTCCACGGTAGCCGCGCAGACCATTTCCAGAACTCGGCGAATCCCACCGTCACCTCCGTTGCTGGCCTCTTGGAACGGTGTTCCCTGAAGCGGCTTCCAGTCGTCCCGATCCGTGCCTCCAACGGGTTGGGGCACACGGGTCAAGGCAGGATCATATTGCCCGTTGTTGCCGCCCATTTTGTAGATCACCAAATCCAGTGACGGAACGACGATCAGGGCGAAGCCTCCCGCCCCGGATTTCCAAAACGCGTCCCTGGGAGCTCCCGCCACGTGGCCATCGGCATTGTGCTCGAACATCAGACTGTAAGGACTGTGCGGATTGAATCGGGACATCTGACGGCATTGAGCGATGTACGCCGAAGGCACCAATTGTTGGCGACCCCACAGCCCATCGCGCAACAGGCAATAGCCGAATCGCAACGCATCGGTCGCAGCGACGGCGATGCTGCCTGCCCCATTGGCATGCGGCAGCGTGATGTTGCCCCGATACAGGCAGTAGTTCCAAGGCCCCCACCCCATCGGCTTGGCCAAGCGCAGATCGATGTAATCCCGCAGATCCAGACCGCTGACCCGACGCAGAACCATGGAGGCGATGTGGGGCTCGGGTGACGAGTAGGAATAGCCCCCCCCGGCATTGGTCCACATGGCGCACCGGAGCGATGATCCGTCCAGATCCCGCAAATCCTGCCCCGGCACGGGCTTCAGCGGGAACGACCGGCCCATGACCACGGCTGTCGGTGCGCCCCCCTCTCCGGTATAGCCACCACTCATGCACAGCAGGTGACCCAAGGTGATATCCGCGCGGCGAGGGTCGTCCAGCTTGCCATCCGCCGAGAACGCCTCAGGCAAGAATCGGGGAGTATAAACGAGGGTATCCAGGCCTGCAGGCAACTGGTTGCGAAACTCCTGAAGCAAGATGCCGCAAGCGATACTGGTATAAGCCTTGCCGGTCGAGGCCATGTCCGGGCGCGCTTCCCGGTTCGCACGACCAGCATATCGCTCCAAAGCCAACCAACCGTGCCGAACCACCAAAAGACCGGCATTCTGAGAACAGCGTTGATTGTACTCCCAGGCTTGGTCCAAACGACGGGCGTCGAGACCTGCTCGGCGACGGGTCACCGAGGGCACATTGGTCGCCGTACGCCAACCGCCAACTGCATCGGGTGACGGAAAATAACCAGCAGAGACCGAGAGGATAGTCGCCAAGAAAACCCACACCCAACACGCACCAGAAAAACAGGGAGACATCCCCAGATGAGGAACCTCAGGCAATCTCGGGTCAATCGTCTGAAACCACCCGATCGCAACAGCCCCCCTTCTCACTCCGATAGCGGCAGTCTACCGCCGGCGGGTTCTTGTTGGGAAATGCAGTGGAATGAACCCAGGCCCCAGATCAATTCCGTGGAATCAATGCCGATGACCTTCTTTCCTGGAAACAGCGGACGCAGCACCTCCAGAGCTTTGGCGTCGTTGGCATGTCGGTAGGTCGGCACCAACACACATCGATTGGCGATGTAGAAATTGGCATAACTGGCAGGAAGCCTCTGACCGTCATATTCCACCACACCGGGCGTGGGCAGTGAGACGATGCGGAGAGGGTTACCGTCTTGATCCTTCATCGTCTCAAGCCGGTCCAAATTCTCCTGAAGCAGAGCGTAATTCGCGTCCGACGGATCATCCTCCACGACCGTCACCACCGTCGTTGCGTCCGTGAACCGGGCAATATCATCAATATGGCCATCGGTATCATCACCTACGATTCCATCACCCAGCCAGAGGATATGGCGGACCCCCAAGTAATCGCGCAACTGCTGCTCGATTTGCTCCCGGTTTAAGTTCGGATTCCGATTGGGATTCAAGAGACAGGCCTCGGTGGTTAGCAAAGTACCTGCCCCATTCACCTCAATGGATCCCCCCTCCAAAATCATGCCTGGCGAGTAGAGCGGCAGACCCCGCAAAGCGGCCACATGGCGAGGCACCGCATCGTCCAGATCGTAAGGCGGGTATTTACCGCCCCAAGCATTGTAGTCCCAATCCACGACAGCACGCTCACGAACCCCAGCGCGATCCCGCACCAAAAAGATCGGTCCGTGATCTCGGCACCAAGGCTCATAGGCTGGAAAATGGTGAAACGACACACGATCCAGCGGCGTTCCCCTTTCCGAAAGAAGCCCTCGCACCCACGCCTCCTTCTCCGCGTTCCAGACATTGATATGCACCGATTCCACCTGCACCAAAGCCTTGATCAACTCCGCGTACACATCGGGGACAGTCTCATACTTGTCGGGAAAACTGATCCCCTCAGGACGAGGCCAAGTCAGCCAAGTCCCCGAGTGCACTTCCCATTCAGCCGGCATCCGAAAACCCAAACCCGCCGGAGTCAGACCCAAATTCATCCCCCAACTCAACCTCAACCCAACACCAAAGCCAACACCAAACATGGTGACAGGTTCATTGTTATTGACGTGGGTGGGTGAGTGGCTAGGGTCTTTGCATGCGGAGGGCGCGAATCAAGGAGGCGGGTGGGGTTTACCATTGTGTGTCGCGGACGGTCGGGGGGCAGTTCTTGCTCGATGAGCTAGCCAAGCAGCGTCTGGTCGATCTGCTCTTCCCACTCGCTCAGTTCTGTGGGGTGGAGGTCCTCACCTATTGCATGATGTCCAATCACTTCCACCTGCTCGTCCGAATACCCGCTCCCTCTCACATTCCAGACGCCGTCCTCCTCCAACGGGCCGAAGCCTTCTACGGTAAACAAGGCCTCCTCCCGTCTCTGGCCAGGACCGACCTCCAACGCTCCGGCTCCATCACCCCTCATATCCGCCAAACCCTCGCCAGCCGCATGGGCGATGTCTCCGCCTTCATGAAGGAGTTCAAACAACGCTTCAGCCGCTGGTTCAATCGCCACTCCGGCCGCTTCGGCACCGTCTGGGCCGAACGTTTCTCCAGCACTCTGATCGAAGAATCAGCCGTCGCTCTCCAAACCGTCGCCTCTTACATCGATCTCAACCCCGTCCGCGCCGGACTGGTCTCCGACCCCAAGGACTACCGCTTCTGCGGCTACTCCGCCGCATTGGCCGGGAACCCTGTGGTTCGCCACGGACTCATGACCTTCCTCTCAGGCCGCTCCTGGAACTCGGCAGCCGCAGAATATCGCTTGAACCTCTTCACCACCGGCGGTGTGGCCGGTCATAGCGAAAAGAAGACCATCGACCGAGATGCCATCCGGGCCGAATTGGCACGCGGTGGACGATTGAGCCTGCCAGAAATCCTCCGACTCCGCGTCCGCCACCTCACGGCCGGCGTGGCCATCGGCTCCAAGGACTTCGTTAACCAAATCTTCCAGCACCACCGCTCACACTTCGGCCCAAAACGCCTCGACGGCGCACGCCCCATCCGCGGCGTCCCACTCCCACACCTCAAAACCCTCCGCGACCTCCGCGTCAACGCCATCGGGTAGGGAAGCGGCAATGTTTGGAGTGCCTCGCCTTGTACTCGCAATTTCGGTCAGCCATTCATCCCGTCAGCCAAGAAATGTCAAATGAGGTAAAAAACACCAATGCCTCAAGATGGACTTTGAGATAACGTGTTCCCGTGAGCGATGCCTTTGTCCGACAGCGTGAGATGGTTCGGCAGTACCCTGAAAATGAACTGGCGCGGTTCAGTCTTGGGCGCGCGCTGTTTGATGCCGGCGACTTTTCGGGGGCCCGCGAACATCTGGAAGTGGCGCTTCAGCGAAAGCCCGATTGGATGGTAGTTCAAATCCTTTTGGGTAAATGCGACCTAGCCCAAGGGTCCGCTGCTGCTGCCAAAAACGCTTTTGAACAGGCTCTTCATTTGGCTCGTGTGCAACACCACGAAGGCCCGGAAGCCGAATTGCTCGAACTGCTTTTGGAATTGAACACCAGCGGTGGCGATCTACTCTGAAGTCAGGTCTCCCCTGCCAATTAACACTGTGAGAATTTCCAAATTCCGCCCACTGCGGACCTTCGGTTTCACCCTGATCGAGTTGCTTGTTGTGATCGCCATCATCGCGATCCTGGCCGGCATGCTCTTGCCGGCATTGGCCAAGGCGCGCCAAAAGGCCACCGGCATCGCCTGCATCAACAACGAGAAGCAGTTGATGGTGGCTTCGATGCTCTATGTCGGAGAAAATCGGGATTATTTCCCGCCCAACGGAGCGGGAGATCCGACAGTAAACCTCACGAACCCTCCGGCCAATTACGTGCCCAAATACTGGGTGGAGGGACGCGATGGTAACAATCTGGTGGATGCATCCGCATCGAGCATGATCAACCCGCGGGTTTCGCTGCTGGCGACCTACCTGCCAGCGTTGGGTTCATTCAAGTGTCCGGGCGACCGATACACGGAAATCGTCAACGGGCGCAAGCAGACCAACCCTCGGACCTACGGTCAAAACGCCTGGGTCAATTGGTCTGATAATGCTCCTTACACCACCGGTTCCCTCGGCGATGACCGCACCTACCGCAATTTCCGGAAAACCTCGGACTTGGTTTCGGGCGCAGATGTTTTCGTTCATGGTGAAATTCACCCGAAGGGCATTTGCCGGCCATTTCTTGGAGTGAACATGGCAAACACCACCAGTGGTGCCTACCACGTCCTTGGCAATTACCACGGGCGCAATTCCAATTTTTCGTTCGCGGATGGCCACGCGGAATCGCATCGATGGGTGAATGGCACATTCAATAATCCAACCTCGAATGTGGATCACCACAGTGTCCACGGAAGCGGTTACCCCGGAACATCCAGTCGGCCCGATCTGACTTGGCTCAACGAGCACACCACGGTGCGCCGCTGAAGTGCTGGAGGTGTCTCCATCTGGAATGAAACCGATTGCCGATTGCCGGCTCTACACCTTCGTCGATGCCGCCTATTTGAACGGCCGGGATCCAGCCGCGGTGGCAGCTGCTTTGTGTGAGGGCGGTTCCGACTTGGTTCAACTGAGAGCGAAGGGTCTTCCCGAATCTGAAGTGCTCCGGTTGGCTCGAGTGATCGCTCCGGTGTTGCGTGAGGCTCAGGTGGGATTGGTGATCAATGACCATCCAGACATCGCTCTGGAAGTCGGTGCTCCGTGGGTTCACCTCGGACAAGAAGACTTCTTTGATTCGGGTCATCGTCAGGTGAGCGAACTGCCGTGCAAGAAGGCTGGCTGCCGAGTCGGTTTGTCCACGCACGCTCCCGATCAATGCGCCCGCGCAGTTGCCGCCGGAGCCGATTACGTGGCGATTGGTCCGGTATTCGCCACAGGCACCAAACCGACGGCTCGGCCTGTGACTCTCGACTACGTTGAATGGGCTTCCAAGAATGTCTCGATTCCGTGGTTTGCGATCGGTGGCATCCATTTGGGTACCGTCGACGCCGTGGTCACGGCCGGAGCCCGATCCATTTGCGTGGTCAGTGCCATATTGAATGCGCAGGACATCGCGGCCGCTTGCCGGGAATTTCGAAATCGCTTGCCGGCCTGAGCGATCGACCCGCGAAGCAGGCCGATGGACTTGGCCGCTTCTTTCGCGGCGGTGGCGATGGATTCCTCGTCGGCATTTTTGCAGCGACGCCTTTCTGCTCCCTTCGCCTGCGGGCTTGGTTCACCTTCGGGCGCATGAATCTCTTCGATCTTTCCGGCGAGGTGGCAGTGGTGATCGGTGCAACTGGCGCTCTCGGTGGGGCCATGGCTCACGCTTTGGGCAAAGCAGGTGCGGCTGTGGCGGTGGTGGGCCGCAATGCCGAGCGGGGACAGGCCTGCGTGCAATCGTTGCAGCAGCAAGGGACTCGTGCCGCCTTTTTTGCTGCCGATGCCATGAGCCGCGATGATCTCCGCCGTGTCGAGTCCGAGGTGGAGCGACAGTTGGGAGTGCCCACCGTTTTGGTCAAT
>Ga0255139_1000314_pt1 | contig 16100 bp, 10 predicted proteins | sample Law_Colum_RepB_8_FD_188549 | JGI IMG/M metagenome (GOLD analysis project Ga0255139, IMG submission 188549) | Freshwater microbial communities from St. Lawrence River, New York, United States - Law_Colum_RepB_8d | ecosystem: Environmental > Aquatic > Freshwater > River | place: USA: New York...
ATATTATAATCGATGATAGGCCAGACCACCGAGGCAACCGACGCAACCCTGGTTTGTTTCGCCGAACCCACCGAGGCCTTGCCCACCAACTGCCATGGTGCCACGCCTGAGGCCTCCGCAGAGGCGCTCAGCAGCAGTACCCCCGTGTTCTGAGCAGCCAAGATTCGCGTAGAGGAAGCCCGAACGCCCGGAGGCAAGTTGCTCGCACTCAATTCAATCTCGCCCTGAAAACCATCTCGGCGGAAAGCAACCACGCGGAAGGCCAGTGTCTGGTCGCGCCGAAGGACCGAGGGGAGCACCGGAATACTGCGATCCTCACCCGCACGGGCTGGCGGCATCGGGAAGACCACCAATTGGAAATCCGGAGCTTCCCGGCGAAGGCTGAGCCGGTAGGGATATTGTGCAGTGCCATCACTCCGTCGAAACCCATCGCGCACGAGAATACGGTACTGACCGGTCTCGGGCACCTCCCAGCGAGCGGCGGCATCCCGATGGGCGGTGGGAAACTCCCGATCGCCTAAATTCTGTTCGGTATCGGCCAACTCCAACCCGTCCACCCAAGCCGGAGCCGTAGCGGCAGCCTCTGGAGTCTTGGCCCGTTGAACGAATGCCATTGGATCGACCGGATGTCCCCAACGTTCCGAGGTCAATTCCACCCAGAACACGTCACCTTTCTTTGCCTCGAAGGTCACCCCACTCGAATGCCCTCGGGCCGGGAACAGGGCGGAGAATTCACAAGGCAGCGTGACGGAAACCAGACCTGTCGAAGCTCCGGCCACCACCGGAAGTGCCGTAAGACCAAACGGCACAGCCCGCATCGGCACCACGCCGTCGGAGCCCCGCCAAAGCCAGGACCCCGATGCCACCGGAGTCGCTGACGGTTGTCCGAGCGTCCCCACCAGGGCGGAGGGATGAGCCGGCTCGGCCGGCGCCACGATCTCCAATTCCCGCTGCTCCATCGGTTCCCCATCGGCTCCCAAGACACGGGAAGCTTGGCCACCGGGCAAACGATGCCCATACACGATGGTCCGTTGGGAACGCCCCGCCTGCAGCACCTGCGGCACGGCGAAGGCCACACTCGGGCGTGCGGTCAACTTCAACCTGAAACCATGGGTATCACCACCCCGGTAGAGAGAATCATTCAATCGCACGAGGTAGACACCGCGCGCAGGCAGCCGAAAATCGAACGACTCCCGGCGACGCACCCGGGATAATTCGGCCCCCGAGGCATCGGTCAACGCCAGGTCGGTCACCAACTTGGAATCCAGTTCACGGGCTTCCACCTGAACTCCCAATGCCTGGCCTGCTTCGCCCTGGAACCGAAACCACAGCACCTCCTGAGCACCCACACGCCCATTGACCACTGCCTCCAACGGCAACTCGAAGGCCTGGGCCGGCGACAAAGGAGCCTGGGTCCAACGCAGCTCCGTTCCCGGCATCCCGACTGCAAAGGCCCTCGGATTGGACACCCCATAGCGACCCCGAACACGAAGGTCGATCCGGTCTTCAGAGAGTTCAGCCGGCAACTGGACCCGAAAACGGTCAGTGGTTCCGGGCACGGGAGTGGCGGTCACTCGCGGATCCGAGAATATTAATCCGTCTGCCTCATCGAGATCCGATCCGCTGACCGCCACCTCCACGATAGACCCGGCCGCGCCGCCCAGCGGAAACACCGTGTTGAGTTTGGCCAATGGCAACTGCGCCCAGGCAGTCGCCATGGACAACCAACCAACTAACAACCACCCCACGGTGATCTTATGACCCCAAGAAACCCGCGACATGCGTCAGTGGTTGAAGAGAAATTCCTTGGTGTTCAGGAGTGCCCAATTGAGGTCCTCCCACGCTTCACGGCGAGCTTTAACCCGAAGGGCCTCAGTCTCGGCTGCATCCTTGCCTGGCTTGGATGCCCCAGCCTTGCGTGCCAAGTATTCGGTGGCCCGCTGGACCTCCTCAAGCGATGGGGATCGTGCGTAGGCCAACTGATACAGTTCACCCACCTTGACCGGATCCGGCCGGCTGTCGGTTTGGAGCCGCGCCGGGCGGGAATCGTCAGCACTCAATCGGGACTGGATGTCCTTGGAATTGAGCAAGTGTAAGCTCTGGCTGAGGGAAGCTTCCATACTGCGCTCACATTCGCAGGCACTGCTTCCCTCCGGCCGCCCAAATACGGTCAGGAAGTAGCTTTGAGCATTAAAGCTGTTGTCAGGCAGACAAATGGCTCGTGTGCCCGACGGAAGCCCCTCGAACTGGCTGCGTCCACCCGTCAGCGTGTTCACCGAATCCAACAAGACCTCGGCCGGTAAACGCCGCGGATAAAAGCGTGAGAAATGGTGGCGATCCTTAGCGTTGTAGGCATTGGGCTCGGCGCTCAACTGGTAGGTGGTACTGCGAGCCAAGGTGCGCACCAGTTCCTTCAGGTCGAACCCACTGGCCACAAAGTGGGCGGCCAAGGCATCGAGCAATTCTGGGTTGCTCGGAGGATTGGTGTCGCGCATGTCATCCTCGGGATCCACCAAGCCTCGCCCAAAGAAATGCTTCCAGTAACGATTGACCAGCGCTTTGGCAAACCAGGGGTTCTTGGGCGACGTCATCCAATCCGCCAAGAACACCCGGGGATCATCATCGACACTCAAGTCAAAGGCCGACTGTCCCAGGGCGGCGGGCTTCATGGCTTGGCCATTCTTTTTATTGGTCGCCTTAGCCTCACCCCGACGGTGAATGACGATCTCTTCGCCGGGTTGCACACCCGGTTTGTAGGACACCTGAGAGAAGGCCGCCCCAAAGCTCCAATAGTCGGCCTGACTCCACTTTTCATACGGATGATGATGACACTGAGCACACTGCATTCGCTGGCCGAGGAATAATTGGGAAACGTCCTCCAACTGGGTCTGAAGGGTGCGAACCTGACGGAACCAGGCCACGGGGGGATTCTCCGAAACTTCGCCCGAGGCCGTCAGCAAATCCCGAACGAACCGATCGTAGGGCTTATTCATCGCCAGACTGTCACGAACCCAGGCGTGGAAGACGATGGTGCCGCGAGCATGCTTCGGCTCACTGCGCTTGTTGCGAAGCAGAGCTGCCCACTTTCCGGCAAAGTAATCGGCGTAATCCGTCGAGGCGACCAGTCGGTCGATCACCCGATCCCGATCACCCGGGGCCGTGTCAGCTTCGAAAGCCCGAACCTCATCGGGGGTGGGCAATCGACCGGCGACATCGAGCGTGACCCGCCGCAAAAAAGTAGACTTGTCGGAAATTTCACTCGGGGGCATGCCCACCTGTTTGAGTTGCTTGAAAACCAACTCGTCGATGAAGTTTTTGGCCAGCGGCAATCGATCCACGGGGGCCCCAAGAGGAATCGTGGCGCGGAAAGTGGCTACTTGACCCTGATAGCGGACCATCACAGCAAACTCACCGGGCTGATTGAAGATTTTGAGCAAACCATTGGCATCGGTCGAGGCCATGTCCTTGTCGTTGGCCTCAAAGAGAGAGCTTCGGGTGACGTCCTCGGTGGAACCATCCGAGTAGTGGGCCGTCACGACCAACTGCTGCTCACCATTGAGTGCCAACGTCCGCGCTGATGGGAAAACTTCGAGCCGCTGGACAGTGGCCGCGTTGGTCTTGCCGGCCGGCATCCCCTGAGCGATCCAGCGCACCAACCGTCGGTAGTCATCCGAACCGATTTCCAGACGCTTGCCGCCGCCGTGCGGCATTTCAGCCGTCCCCTTGGTCACGAGCATGGATCGAGGCGGATCGGCCGGAAACAGACGTCGCCCACGGGCCTCGCGAACCAAGTGTTCGTAGTCTTCGTCTGGCTCGAAGCCGAGCAATGAGAGGCGAAACCCGTTCTGGCCGGCTGCCTTGCCATGGCACCCGCCACCATTGCAGCCATTCTTTGTGAAAATCGGAACAATCTGATTGGCGAAGTGCAGCGGTGCTGGCTGCCCCGCATGAACGACGCGGACCGGAAGTCGCGCCGTCACGCCGTCACGGCTCTTGGCTGAGATCACCGCGGCCCCATCGGCCACCGGAATAACGCGGCCCGTGGTATCGAGCCGGACAATGCCCGCAGGCTCCGCGCTCCAACTCACCTCACGGCTGATATCCTGGGTACCATTCAAGGTGGCCAGCAATTGCTGCCGGGCATCCTGAGAATCGAGGACCAACTCACCCGCTCCGGCCCGATAGTGCAACTCGAGCGTTGCACCCTTGAGCAGTCCGGGGCTGCCGACCACGAAAGCCACCAGCAAGGTCATCGCTCCCACAAGGGCCCGCCGGGCCGCTTGCGAGGCCTTAGGGTGGGCCACCACCACCATCGAGAAAAAGTTCATGAAATCGAATGAAAGGCGCATGGAAGAAAACCCCATCAAGAAACCAACTCACGCATGGGCTGACACCCCTCAGGGACCAGGAATTGAGGGCGACCGGTGAGGTCCGGAAGGTTCACCTTGTTCACATCGATACCCAGGTTCTGGTACAGCGTAGCGAAAACCTCACCGAATTGGACCGGCCGCTCGCTGGGTTCGCCACCCAGACGATCGGTAGCCCCGATCACCTGCCCCACCTTCATGCCGCCACCGGCTAGGAGGGCGCAGCTGGCTCGAGGCCAATGGTCGCGACCGCCATCCTTATTAATCGTGGGCGACCGACCAAACTCGCCCCAAGCGATGACGCTGACATCGTTCTGGAGCCCTCGATCATGCAAGTCGGCAATGAGAGCGCTGAGGGCTTGATCCAACAAAGGCAGGTCATTGCGGGCGTTGCCGAAATTGTTGCCGTGATAATCCCAGAAGCCGTAGGCCACGGTCACAAATCGGGCTCCGGCCTCCACCAATCGGCGGGCGACCAAGAACTGCTCATTGAGCATGGGGGCTGCATCGCCATGCACCTTGGGATCGCCTTTGCCGTAGCGTTCCCGGACGGCGGCGGGCTCTTTCTCGACATTCAGCGCCTCAAGCAGACGACTCGAGGTCAGCATGCCGAAGGCCTGCTGATTGAACCCGTCCACCCCAGCCATGAGACCACTGGCATCCACCTCGCGACGGAAACGGTCGAAAGAGGTGAGCAAGGCCCGACGATCAGCCAACCGATCGGTGGTGATGCCATTGAGCACCATGTCGGACTTGGCGTCAGCCGCAGGGCGAAAAGCATCATGCGATATCCCGGCATAGCCCGCATTGGCGGCATTGTAAGGCCGGTGCTGCATCCGCGGTTCCATACCCACGAAGGCCGGGACCGAGTCATTGGTCGTACCTAGCACTCGGGAGACGCTGGCACCAAAGGTCGGCCATCCTCCGGGTGGCTCACCGGCCTTGCGCCGACCCGTCTGGCACATGAAATCAGAGTGGTCGTCGATCGCGTCGCTAATTGAACGAATCACCGCATACCGCTGGGCCTGTTTAGCCAATAGCGGGAGATGCTCGCAAATTTGAAACCCAGGAACGGTGGTCGATATCGGGCGGAATTCGCCGCGAATCTCTGCCGGCGCATCCATCTTGAGGTCAAAGGTGTCTTGGTGGGGCGGCCCGCCCGGAAGGTACACCATGATCACGGCCTTGTGGTTGGACCGGAGCCCGGAAGCCGCCTCAGCCCGCAGCAATTGAGGCAGGCTCAATCCGCCCAATCCCAATCCGCCGATCCGGAGAAAACTCCGTCGGGAGATCCCGTCACAAAAACGGTTGGAGGGTCCGGCAAGGGTCAACATGGCTAGGCAGACGTGAAGGGACTCCTGGCATGTTCACGCAAAAACAAGCCAGTCTGAGAACAAAGGGTCAGGGTCATCCCACAAGTTCCTTCATGGGTTGAACCCCCGGGTCGACGAGAAATTGGGGCCGACCGCCCAAATCCGGAACGGTGACCTTGTTCACGTCCAACCCCATAGCATGATACAAAGTCGCATGAACCTCACCGAAGGTGGTCGGTCGAGAATCGGCCTCACCACCCAATCGGTCGGTGGATCCGATCACCTGCCCATGCCGAAGGCCGCCTCCAGCCAATAGCGAAAAACCGACCCGAGGCCAGTGATCGCGACCGCCATCCTTGTTGATGGTGGGAGTTCGTCCAAACTCTCCGGCGACCAACACGGACACATCCTTGTCTAATCCCCGCTCGTGGAGATCGGTGATGAGCGCACTGAGCCCCTGATCGAAGAGCGGAAGATCCTGACGCAACGCTCCAAAGTTATCGCCATGATGATCCCACCGACTGAAGGCGAGAGTGACACAACGGGCTCCCGCCTCGACTAGACGTCGGGCCACTAGGAACTGTTCCATCAGTTTCGGGGCCCCATCGTCCCGATTGCGGGAGTCTCCCTGGCCATAACGGGCTATGACTGCGGGGTCCTCGTTCTTGAAATCCAGGGCGCGCATGAGACGACTGGAGGTCAGGATGCCAAAAGCCTGCTGGGTATAGGCATCAGCCCCAGCCAACTGCCCGCTGGTGTCGACCTCGCGACGGAAGCCATCGAGGGCCCCCAGAAGCGTTCGGCGATCAGCGAGGCGATCCAAGGTGATGCCATTGAGCACCATATCGTCCTTGCCACCTCCCTTGTTGATCTCGAAGGGCGCATAGGCCGCTCCCAGATAACCGGCCACGCCATTATCGGACCAGGGGACATGCCCCATCTTAGGCGCCAACCCGACGGAGGCGGGAATAGCTGGATCGGCAGAACCTTGAAGCTTTGCTAGCAGAGCCCCCATTGCCGGCCAGCCTCCTGGAGGTTGATTCCGGTTCAATCGACCTGTGTAGGTTTGGAAGGACTCGTGACGGTCTTCCATGCCCACCATCGACCGGATCAGCGTGCATCGATCCATCACCTTGGCCATCCGCGGCAAATGCTCGCAAATCTGCAACCCAGGCACCGACGTGGCGATCGGATTGAATTCGCCCCGAATCTCAGCCGGAGCATCCTGCTTGAGATCGAACATGTCCTGGTGGCTGGGGCCACCCGGCAAAAAAATGAGAATAACCGCCTTGTGGGATCGGCTCGTAGGACGAAGCCCCACCGACGATTCCGCCCGAAGCAACGAGGAAAGACCAACGCCACCCATGCCCAACGCACCAATGCGCAAAAAACCCCGCCGCGAGACGCCGTCGCAAAAGCCGCAAGACGATGATTTTGGACCCAGAATGGTAAGCACTGGAATAAGGGGAAGGTGAATACTCACAGCACTTCAAAAAACGATGAGTGTCAACCCCGAAGCCCCCTATTTTTTGGGGTTTCTTCCGACCAATTCCAACGGGGTGATTGCCGGGGTTCAACAACGCCCAATTTCACCCTCTCTACCTGTGTTTCTTCCGGAGATAATCAAGCGGAGAACCCTAGCAAATCCAGCGGGAGAAGACCGACAGGAACCACCCTTGCCGAGGCCCAAGCCAACAAAACGGGGTCCGGCACCTTTGGCACCGGACCCCGTAAGATTCTTGAAATAAAGGAAGCTGAGTGCCGATTAGGCGGTCAACAGCGTGTCCTTTTCCTTAACTGCCATGGCTCCCTTGCCGATACGGCCGCGCAGGTAGGTCAGCTTGGCGCGACGCACAGAACCCTGACGCTCCACCTCGACCTTGTCCACGCGCGGGGAGTGGGTCGGGAAGATACGCTCCACACCCTCGCCGTAGCTGATACGGCGGACGGTGAAGGTTTGGTTCAAACCGCGGCCGCGGACACCGATCACGACGCCCGCGAAGATCTGAATACGCTCCTTGTCGCCCTCGACGACCTTGGTGTGCACCCGGACGCTGTCGCCCACGTTGAATTTCGCGGGTTCCTTGCGGAACTGCTCGCCCTCGATTTTGTCAAACAATACGGCCTTGTTCATGGCTGTGTTCTCTTCAAATTTCCAAAACTAAATTTCCCGAACCCTCAATCTTACAAAAATGTAATTTTCCAAAAAAGATTCCGCCGGTCAATTCGACATCCAGAATTTCGACATCCAGAATTTTGCCCCTGCCTCAGTGCCGATCTGGCATTTATCAGATTTCGATTCGAAATCCGATCTAAACTCGACCAGCCCGAAGTTGGGCTATTTGCCCGGTTTTCGCCAGCGGTACTTTTCCCACAGATCCGGCCGGTGCTCGGCCGTCCGCCTCATGGATTCTTTCTGTCTCCATCGAGCGATCTCGGAGTGGTTCCCAGACATGAGCACCTCAGGAACCGTCCACCCGCGAAACTCCGCAGGTCGGGTATAGTGAGGGTATTCCAGTAATCCGTCACCATGAGATTCTTCGGAAGTGCTCATCGCGTCTCCAAGTGCTCCCGGCAACAGGCGGGTCACGGTGTCCACAATGACCATAGCTGGCAACGCGCCATTGGTGAGAACATAGTCGCCGATGCTCAAGGCATCGTCGGCCAAATGCTCCCAGATCCGCTCGTCAAACCCCTCGTAACTCCCGCAGATCAAGATCACATGATTCAGGGCCGCCAATTCACCAGCCACTGCCTGGTTGAATGGACGCCCACCGGGAGCGGTGAGGATGACTCGCGTTTCTGGCCCCCGAAGGGACTCCACTGCTTCAAAGATCGGTTCCGGCTTGAGAACCATTCCTGGTCCGCCGCCGAAGGGTCGGTCATCGACCGTTTTATGCCGGTCATGAGCCCAGTCGCGAAGAAAGTGGATCTTGAGATCCAAAATCCCGGCCTTTCGAGCTCTCCCCACGATGCTCTCGTCCAAAGGACCTGAGAACATCTCCGGAAATAGGGTCAAAATATCAACCTTCATGGGGCACTCCGCCAAAGTTTGTCGCCTCACCCGTTTTTGCACCACGTCCACCAGGCTTCAAAAAAGCGCCAACGAACCTCAAGGGATCCATCAACGGTGAAACCTAGAATTTGACGCGACCGCGAGAAAATACTGCAGAACCTCGGTCGAATCCAATCACGACCCCGCTGTTTTTTGGAGGTGCTTGAGATCCACTGAAAACTCCGCCACAAAACATCGATTCAAGTTGGTGCAAAAACCTCCAGCCGCTGAATCCGCTCTGCAAACTAGGGATTCAGAACACTAGGCCGAAGCGTTTAAAACCCAGACGATTGGTTTTCGATGGTTTTACACCGAGGCTTATACACCGAGGTTTTTACCAAGCTGAATCAACCGACGGTTAGCCAACCATGAGCCCTCCCAAGGTCGGCCAAGGTCGATCAAGGTCGATCAACGCAAGAGGCCAGTCACTGCAAGTTGAGACCGGGGGAGCCGAGGAACTTTGGACCCATGGATCCCTCTGCAAACGACTGTGCAAGAAAGACCTAGTTGAGAGACGGTGGACCGAGATAGGCCTCACCTAGACACCTAGATGGATTGGATCGAATCGACCCAAGCGTGGTAGAAGGAGGCCTTGAATTGACCGGAGCTTTGGACCGAACGGAGCTTTGGACCGACCGGGATTGTGGCGACCCAAACTCTCGACAGCCTAGGCCGTCGGAGAGCTCTGTCGGTGAGCTCTATTCGTCCTCAACCAAATCTACCGTGCAGCGGCGACCCGCCTTGGCCGCGCCCACTTGGAGCACGGACCGAATAGCCTGAATCGTACCGCCACGACGACCAATGATCTTGCCAGCGTCTTCGCGAGCGACACGCACCTCGTACACTGTAAGGCCACCCCGCTCGGCAGGAGTCACGGAGACCGATTCCGGTTCATCCACTAACTCCTTCACCACAAACTCGAGGAAGGCCTGCATAGCGACAGCGTGTCAGCGATGAAACGCTTCAGGCAGCAACAGCAGCAACAGCAGCCACCTTGACGGACTTCTTGATGAAAGAAGCCACGGTCTCGCTGGGCTGAGCACCGACACCCATCCAATATTGGGCGCGACCCAAGTCCAAGGTGTAGTTGTTGCCCTTGGTCTTAGGATTGTAGGTGCCAATCTCTTCAATGAATCTGCCGTCCCGGGGACTGCGTCCATTGGCCACTACGATCCGGTAAACCGGGTTATTTTTGTTACCGCCGCGCTTCAGACGAATACGAACCATAGAAATGTGTATTTCTGCCCGGTTTCACGGGCGAATTGCCTCAAATGAAACAACAAAGTAGTATCATTCCCACTGGGGAGGCAAGCGATCATTTTGTAAACCTGATCAACACGTCCGCTCACCCCATCCTGCGAAACACCGATCAGATGATGGTTTTGTCCGGAATGACCGACCCCTTGGGAATGACCAAGATACCGTCCCGAATGTAATAGAGGGGGTGATCCACATCGGCGGCCTTGCCCTCCGGCGACAAAATGCAGTTGCGGCCGATCCGGGCATTCTTGTCGATGATCGCGTTGTCGATCCGCGTTCCACGGCCCACGCCAATGGGGATCCCCTGGTTTTCAGGGCGATTGCGCTTCTCGGTGTTGTCGTAGTAGTCGGCACCCATCATCACCACGCGATTCAAGCAACTCCCCGCGTCGAGGATGGATCGAATACCCACGACGGCGTGGCGCAACTGTGCGTGGTCAATGGTGCACCCGTCGGCGATCACCGCGTGATCGATCGCTGCACTCTCGATGCGGGTAGCTGGCAGGTAGCGGGGCCGTGTAAAAACCGTGGGGTTGAAGAAATCAAACTGAGGCCGATCACTCGTCTGATCGAGACTGGCCTCGAAGAAGCTGCGGATGGTTCCGATGTCCTCCCAGTATCCCTGGAAAATGTAGGAGTAGACCCGTTGATTCTCGATGGCCCCCGGAATGATGTGCTTGCCGAAATCGGTGTGATTGTTGTTCAGCAACTCGAAGAGGACGTCGCGGTTGAAAACATAAATACCCATTGAAGCGAGGTAGAGGTCTTCATCGCGCTGGATGCCCAACTTCGGATAAGTGGCACGGTCGAGCTTCATGGACTCCAACACCGCCGGATCCTTCGGTTTCTCAACGAAACGGGTGATCCGGTTCTCGGGATTGACCTGCATGATGCCCAGCGCCGAAGCCTCGCGCGCGGCCACGGGTATGGTCGCGACGGTCAGGTCGGCAGAGTGATCGATGTGCGCTTGAAGGACCGACTGGAAGTCCATCTGGTACAACTGGTCACCCGAGAGAATCAGCGCGTACTCGAAGTCGTTGTTCTTGAAGTGCTGAAGATTCTTACGCACCGCATCCGCCGTTCCCTGATACCAACTCGTGCTGGAGAAGCTCTGCTCGGCCGCCAGTAGTTCCACGAAGCCGCCGCTGAAGTGATCGAACTTGTAGCTCTGGGAGACGTGCCGGTGCAGCGAAGCCGAGTTGAACTGCGTGAGCAAATAGATGCGGCGCAGGCCACTGTTGATGCAGTTCGAAATGGGAATATCGACCAACCGGTACTTGCCAGCCAGCGGCACAGCCGGCTTGGCGCGATCCCGGGTCAGTGGGAACAATCGAGTCCCCTGACCTCCCCCCATGATGATGCTGAGGGTGTTTCCGTTGAATGAGGAGGGGCGTGGAAGAGGCATGCTGGGAGGACCTAGTTTTGGTCTTTCTAGTCCCGACTCCTTTCTTTCTCAAGGTGAGATAAACCCTCAAGTCGGTTCACTCACACTGGCCAGATTCTTCCACCGCCAGTTTCCAAGCTTCCTCTTCAGACCAACCGTTGGCCGCCACCATCGAAACCACTCCCATCCAGATCGATGAGAATGTCCCGAGGTTCGGCCCCCTTGCCCGGCCCAACGACACCTCGATCCTCCAGTTCATCCATCATGCGAGCGGCACGCCCGTAGCCCAATTTGAGCCTCCGTTGAAGCAGGGAAACACTTGCCTTCTTCTCCGTGCGGATGACCTCAATGCACTTTTGAAGAAGTTCATCATCCTCGCTGCTCCCCTCGTCGTCGGGATCAAGCGTCATAGATCCCAAGCTGCTCTGAGCCTTCTGCAGGGCCTGATGAATCTCGGGCTCGTAGCTCGGTTTGCCCTGCACGCTGATGTGACTCATCACCGCTTCAATCTCGGCGTCAGTAATCAGAGCCCCTTGAGCCCGAATCAATCGCCCGGATCCGGGGGGTAAGTAGAGCATGTCGCCCTTGCCCAGCAGCTTGTCGGCACCCATCTGATCGAGGATGGTGCGGGAGTCGACCTTGGCTGCCACCTGGAAGGCAATACGCGCCGGGATATTGGCCTTGATGACGCCAGTGATGACGTCCACCGAAGGCCGCTGGGTTGCGACGATGCAATGAATGCCCGCGGCCCGTGCCATTTGCGTGATACGGGCGATGGCCATCTCGACATCGGCCGGAGCCACCAGCATTAGGTCCGCCAACTCATCGATGATGACCACGATATAGGAGAGCTTTTCCGGGATCACGATGTCCTCGTCCCGGGGGACAACGATCTGCTCATCAATTTCGACAGCAAACCCATCAGCCCCCGGTTCGACACGCTCCTTGCGTGTGGTCAGCGGCAATTCCGGATCCTTGGGCGGCAGCGGTTTTTCTTTCGGCCGCTCATTGAACGACTTGATATTGCGCACCCCGACCCGAGCAAAGATTTGGTAGCGCTTCTCCATCTCGTTGACAACCCATCGCAAGGCAAGGATCACCTTCTTGGGATCCGTCACCACTGGCACGACCAGATGCGGCAGCGCATTGTACTGCTGCAATTCCACCACCTTCGGATCGATCATCACGAAGCGGAGTTGGTCCGGGCTGAATCGGTACACCAAGGAGGCGATAATGGTGTTGATGCACACCGATTTACCCGAACCGGTACTGCCAGCGATCATCACGTGGGGCATCTCAGCCAGGTCGGCGATGATCGGATGCCCATAGACATCTTTGCCTAGGGCCAGCGGGATCCGAGCCTTCGTGTTCTGCCACTCCGGGGATTCCAGAAGATCCCGCATGATCACCTTGGTCTTGATTGCATTGGGAACCTCGACACCCACCGAGGATTTGCCAGGAATCGGAGCTAAGATGTTCAGCCGTTCGGCCTTCATGGCCGCGGCGATGTTGTTGGTCAGGCCTGCAATCTTCTCCAGTTTCACCCCCGGCGCCGGATGCAATTCATAACGGGTGATGGTGGGCCCCTTGGTGATATCGCCCGGTGCGACCTCGATGCCGAACTGGGCCAGCGTTTGAACCATGAGCCGAGCGTTGGCCATGAGTTCCTCCTTGGTCTCGGTCGGTTTGACGGAGGTGTCGGGCAGGCTCAGCAGGTCAATTGAGGGCAGTCGATAATTTCCGATGATTGGCGCGCTGGCCACGGTGATCGGCTTAATCTTGCGAGGCTGCATCACCACGCGTGGACGAGCAGCGACCACAGGCAGCGCTTCGGCCATTGGATGTGCAGCGTCCTCAGGGCGATCCCAAGGAGGAGCATCCTCGCCATCGAGCGGCTCAGCCCTGGGCCCAACGGACTCAATGGGTTCAACAGTGCTCCCCTCATCATCAGTCAAATCAGCACCCGGCGGACGGCCCAAAATGCGCTCAGCCACCGACTTGGGCTTCCGGGGTTCCGATGCCAGAGCCGGCTCGTCGCCCGCAGGGGCGAGCACCGCAGAAATTTCATCAGCCTTAATAACCTCGCCAGCCTGGACGGTCCGAACCTCCCGGGGTTGGGGGACACTCAAGTCACGAATGGTCACCTCGGGGAAGGGTTTTAAATCGGCTCCCACTCCGGAGGGTTCCGAAGCCCCGTCAGGCTGGGGAACTACAGCGGCCTTGGCACGGGCCGGCTTGGTGACCGCGGAAGAGACCTCCGACTCGACGTCCGCTTGCTTGGTCAACTCACGAGCCTTCTTCTCCAACGCCTTGGCCTTCTTCTCGATGGAGGCCTCCTCGGCAGCCATCTTTTCTTCGGGAGTCTTCGGAACACGCACCCACAACTGCCGGATCCAAACCAGCAACTGGTAGTCGGTGAGGAAGAGTAGGCTCGCCAGATAGATGATAACGTAGGTCACCGCCGCACCCATTCGGCCCACCGAATACTCGACCCAGGCATTGTTGATTTGATGCCCCAGAAGCCCTCCCGGACTAGGCCCGCTGTTCTTGCGAATTTGGACACCCGGGATCCAACGCTCGCAAAGATCCAGCACGCCCACGCAGGCGATCACCAGGCCCACCGAGGCGAGGAGCGATCGCCAACGACGCAGGTAATTCAGGGAAGGAATGAAGGACGCGAAACCAAACCCCAACAACAGCACCGGGAGCACCCAAATACCGAAACCCAGGACTAGATGAAGGTTGTAGACCACGTGGGCCCCGAAGCGGCCCATCCAATTCCGGATGGCCGTATTGGGCTCGGTGGTGTTGACGCCAAGATCCAGTCGATCGTAGGAAATGAGGGCGGCGGCCAGCACCACCGCCACCAGGATTAGCAACAACCCTTGGCTATCGACCCAGATACGGTCCTTGCTGGATTCCTCTGTCCGCTCTTTGGTCGCCACGCCTGCCAATCTACGGACCCGCCGGAGGCAACGGCAAGCGGGGAACCGCACGGTTAAAGAATGAGCCGGATTGGCGGTCGCCTTCAGAGGCCCGACCGCTTATCTTCCCGCCCACCGGACAGGCCACGGTGATTGAACCATGCCCGAACCCATCGATATCGAGATCACAGAGAGCCGCCCCGGCCTGCGCCTGGACCGCTACCTTGCAGAGCGTTTCCCAGAGACGTCGCGGGGGCGCTTCCAGCAACTGATCACCGAGGGAGCCGTGCTCGTGAACGGTTCTTGCCCCAAGTCCACCGACCATCCGCGGGTGGGTGATCGCATCGAGGTCTGCTGGCCGGAAGCCATTCCCAGCGAAGTTCTGCCCGAGAACATCCCCCTGTCTGTTCTCCACGAAGATGAGGATTTACTGGTGGTCAACAAATCCGCCGACCTGGTGGTGCACCCCGCTGCGGGGCATTCCTCTGGCACATTGGTCAACGCACTCCTCTATCATTGCCAAGACCGCTTGAGCGGCATCGGTGGCGTCGAGCGGCCAGGCATTGTCCACCGCTTGGACCTGGGAACCAGCGGTTGTATCGTGGTAGCCAAAACAGATACGGCCCATGCTCACCTGTCGGCGCAATTTGCTGATCGCACCGTTGAAAAAGCCTATTTGGCACTGGTCATCGGCACGGTCCGTCCGCTCAACGGAGATATCCGGGCCCCGATTGTCCGCCACCTGATCCAGCGCAAGAAGATGGCGGTGACGACGCCGGGCAAAGGACGCGAGGCTTGGACCGAGTACCGCTGCCTCGAGTCACTGAGGGACGCCTCATGGATTGAGTGCCAATTGCACACCGGCCGAACCCACCAAATTCGGGTTCACCTCACCCATCTAGGCTTTCCGTTGCTCGGCGACGACGTGTACGGAGAACGGGCCAACGCACGATTCTTCCAGGAACACCACTGGAAGGCCCCCCGTCAAATGCTCCATGCCGCCCGATTGGCTTTCCTGCATCCACGCACCGGCCAAAAGATTCGTTTCGAGGCCCCGTTGCCTTCTGACATGGCGGCCTGTCTCGATCGACTGCGAATCGCCCCGATCCCCGAAGCTCCGCCGCCTGCGCGAACGAGCCGAGCCTCGCGTTAACCACCGAGCCTCGCGTCAACCATGAACGAGTCTCGATCGCAATTCCTTAAGCAGAGCCTTTGGATGATTGCGGCCACCCTGGGGGGCGGAGCTGGAATGGCTCTGGTCCACGGTTCCGTCTCTAAGCTCGGTGGGGCTCAAGTCTATTTTCAGTTCAAGTCCTTGATGGCGATTTTCTACGTCGTGGGCGCCGCCCAAGGGGCTCTTTGGACTCTGACGGCACGACAAACTGCCACAGCACTCACCCACGACGCCATCCAAGCGACACGGGCTGGCCTCAAGCGTTCGGCAGGCACCGTCCTGCTGGTTATGACGCTGGCCGGTCTGGCACTCATCCCGGGCGGACCCACTCTGGCGAGCCTCCTGAAACTCACCTCGGTGTTGCCTCTCTGGATCACCTGGGGGCTGATCCTTGCGTCACTGCTGGCAGCCATTCAGCGTGGTATCCTTCAAGGGCGACAAGATTTTGCCGGACTGGGATCCATGTCGATCGTAGACGGATTGGGACGCTTTGCCTCCGTGGTCGCCATACTGACCTGGGTAGGCGGAGGCGCTTCGGGCGCAGTTGCTGGGGCTTTGTCGGCGACTCTCATCGCCATGGTGGTGGGTTTTCGCGCGTTGAAACCGTGGACTATAGAAACCAC
>Ga0255139_1000316_pt1 | contig 16099 bp, 16 predicted proteins | sample Law_Colum_RepB_8_FD_188549 | JGI IMG/M metagenome (GOLD analysis project Ga0255139, IMG submission 188549) | Freshwater microbial communities from St. Lawrence River, New York, United States - Law_Colum_RepB_8d | ecosystem: Environmental > Aquatic > Freshwater > River | place: USA: New York...
GCGACGAGCTGAAAGACTTGGCTTGCTTGGGCTTCTCTGCCGACCTCGTCATGCAGTCGTTCTGCCACACTGCCGCTTATCCAAAGCCCGTCGACGTGAAGACTCACCACACGCTGCCGGACTTCATCATGAACCGTGGCGGGGTTTCGCTGCGTCCCGGTGACGGCATCATCCACTCCTGGCTGAACCGCATGCTGCTGCCTGACACTGTCGGCACTGGTGGCGATTCGCACACCCGTTTCCCGATCGGCATTTCCTTCCCAGCCGGTTCTGGCTTGGTCGCTTTCGCCGCTGCCACCGGTGTCATGCCGCTGGACATGCCAGAATCGGTACTGGTTCGCTTCAAGGGCAAGATGCAGCCCGGTATCACCCTGCGTGACCTCGTGCATGCCATTCCGTACGCTGCCATCCAACGTGGCGAGCTGACCATCGAGAAGAAAGGCAAGAAGAACGTCTTCAACGGTCGCATCTTGGAAATCGAAGGCCTCGAAGACCTAACCGTCGAGCAGGCGTTCGAACTGTCCGATGCGTCGGCTGAGCGCTCCGCCGCCGGTTGCTCGATCACCCTGAGCGAGAAGTCGGTTGCCGAGTATCTGACCTCGAACATCACCATGCTGAAGTGGATGATCTCGAACGGCTACGGCGATGCCCGCACCATGGCTCGTCGTATTGTTGCCATGGAGAAGTGGCTGGCCAACCCATCGTTGTTGCGCGCTGACAAAGATGCCGAATACGCCACCATCTATGAGATCGATCTGAACGAGATCAAAGAACCGATCCTGTGCTGCCCGAACGATCCAGACGATGCCAAGCCACTGTCGCAAGTCGCTGGCGCCAAGATCGATGAAGTGTTTATCGGTTCGTGCATGACCAACATTGGTCACTTCCGTGCTGCCGGTAAGCTGCTCGACAAGGTAGAGGGCGGCTCGCTCGCTACTCGCCTGTGGCTGGCTCCACCGACGCGTATGGATGAGCATCAGCTCATGGAAGAAGGCTATTACAACATCTATGGCCGCGCCGGTGCCCGTACCGAAATGCCAGGCTGCTCGCTGTGCATGGGTAACCAAGCTCGCGTCGCGCCGAACACTACCTGCGTTTCCACGTCGACTCGCAACTTCCCGAACCGTCTCGGTCAGGGCGCTGATGTTTATCTGGCCTCGGCTGAGCTCGCCTCGGTTGCCGCGGTGATGGGCAAACTGCCAACCGTAGCCGAGTACATGGAGTACGCAGGCAAGCTCGATGCCATGTCTGCCGACATCTACCGTTACTTGAACTTCGATAAGATGAGCGAGTACACGGATCAGGCCGACAAGATCAACATGGCTCAGCTGACCTGATCTCGTTGAACTGATGTGCGAAAAGCCCGGACTTGTTCCGGGCTTTTTTATGCGCATGAACAACGGTCTGTCGCTGAGGGGGAATGGTGCTGGAAAACGCTGTGAACCCGGCCCAGCCAGCGCGCTACATCGCGCTGTCGTTCATGCGGCCCGGAGCGTTGCTCCGGTAAAGCCCGCCCTCACCCTTGGGCGCTCTTCTCGGCATCCATGCCTCGAACGTTTCCTGCACCATTCCCCCTCAGCGACAGACCTGCTTCAGCGATAAATAGCTCGGCTTAGCCAGCCGCTACCAAACATGCGTTCGAGCTGGCTCAGGGACAGACTTGAGCTGTGCTTTGATGGTTTTCTGGTATTGGCTCAGGAAGTTGGGATTGCTTTCAGCATCTTGATATAGCGCGGCCAAGTCGGTTTGCATGCGCAGGAAAAGGTGGGCAGTCATGCTGGCATCGGCAAGGGCTCGGTGGTGACGACCATCGACGGGGATGTTGTGCAGATCTACGAGGGTGGCAAGTTTGTGGTTAATGGACCACGGGTAAAGACGACGGGCGATGAGGACCGTGCAGAGGAAATCGTGCTGATGAGGTCGATCAATTCGCGATAGTTCGTGCTGCCAGAATTTTCGGTCGAAGCTGGCGTTGTGGGCAACCAAGGTGGCATCACCGACAAACTCAGCAATTTCAGCCATCACCCGCTCAGGCGCGGGGGCTCCGCGAATCATCATGGGCGTGATGCCGGTGAGCGAGGTAATGAATCTTGGCACGCGTACGCCGGGATTCATCAAGCTCTGCCACGTATCAACAATCTGATGATCTTGCACCAGCACCGCCGCCACCTCTAACGCCCGTCCACCTTGGTCGGGCATAAGGCCGTTGGTTTCAAAATCAATGACGGCGTAGCGCGTCATGCGATTACAGCTTAGGTCGATTCAATACCCGTAATCAGCCACGGATTTTCGGCCTTGGAGCCATCACGTTCGAGGTGCCACACATCGGTGAAGTCTTCTTCCACACCTTCCACGACATCACGATAACGACCGCTGAATCGAATACTGACTTCGGCGAGACCAAATTTTTCATCGGCACGAACCAGCTCAGACTCCACACGAATGACTTCAGTGTGTTGAGCACCGGACAAGCTGGCGCGTTCGGTGACCAACTCGGCGTACAACGCAGGCGTCGCATACTCTTCGATTTTGGCTAGATCATTCTGGTTCCAGGCGTCTTGCAACGTACGGAAATGCTCTTTTGCACCATCCAGAAAAGCGGGTGTATCGAAGCCCAAGGGCAGCGTCATGGGCACAGCATCGCTGCCCTTGGGCATCGCTGCCTGCACTCACCGGGCTGCTGTTCACAAAGCTATCGCGACGATTGCCAAAGACGGGAGGCGTCGTGTTCGGCGCGCCCGCGTAGGCAGGCTGTGGCGCACGCGTAGCGGCTCCAGCAGGCGCACTGCCTTGCCGCAGCAAACGGAAAATTTTGAAGGCAACAAAGGCCAGCGCCGCCGCAATCAGGATGTCCATAAACTGCAGGCCTTCGAACGCACCGCCTGCGAAGAGAGCTGCAAACAGGCCGCCGACCAGTAAGCCACCTAGCAGGCCGCCCATCATACCTTTACCTGCGGCCTTAGCCGGCTGCGCGGCTGACTGTGCGGCTGCCTGCTGTCGCTGGGCTGGGGCATCAGCACTGGACTTGCTTGGCTGAGAAGGCGTGGTTTGATACGTACGGCCAAATGACTTGCCGCCACCAAAACGCTTGGCATGCGCCACTTCCGTGGTCAGCGTAAACGCCAACATGATCGCAAAAACTGCCCACAAATTTTTCATGATTTATCTCTCTGGAAAAGTCAGACGCGTAAAGCGACAGCAAGCTTACCCTAGTGGCGAATGAACGCGATGCTTCAGCCGGCTGATATTTCGCAGGCTGAAGCATCGCCAATCCAGCCTTAACTCACCTGAAACGTACCCGAGCCCGGCAAGCTCTCGACCAACTCCGGCCCCATCAACATCGCTGGCGTGTAGCTGCCACCCGTGGGTTGATTGTTGAGCAGCCAAGTCACCACCGCTAACGCTCCATCAACCGTCAGGCTGTAGACGTTATTCGTGCGGATACGCACCGTCCGCGTGATACCTGCCGCATTGCGCGCCTCGCCCCACACATAGGTCGGCTGAGCCGCTCGCGTGGCCAGATCGGGGCCTTTAACGCGCAGATCAATCTGGCGCTTGAGAAAGTTTTGTACGAAGGCCAGGCCAAAGATGGATTTGCCTAAGTTCATGACCTTGGCGCCGTAAATGGCCGGCTTCGGCAAGGGAATCCACGCGTCAATGTTGGCGATGCCAGTGGTGTAAAACGCAGTAGAAACATCACCCCACGGGATAGACATGGCCGTGCGAGGCCCGCGACCGAAGTCAATGTCGCGATGCTTGCTGCCCATAGGCACATTCACGAGCCGCCCGTCGCGGCGCTCGATACTGCCCTTTGATAGCCCTTCCAGCAGTGTTTTTGATGTGCCAGGCGAAGGGCCCGTCGGCGACTGGAAGCCCAACGACAGATACTCTGCATCCGGCAGTAGCTGCTTCAATTTGGCCGCTACACAGTCCGTGGGAATGACATCAAAGCCCACGCCTGGGCAAAGCACAACATTGGCCTCGCGAGCCCGCGCGGTCAGCAAATGTATATGCTCGAACACGGCAACTTCACCGGTAATATCCAAGTAGTGCGCGCCAACAGCGAGGCAGCCTTCGACCATCGGTGCACTGGTGGCTGAGAACGGACCCGCGCAATGCATCACCAGATCGATCCCCGCCAGCCCGGCTTTCACGGTGTCCGGCTGGTCGAGACCAAAAGCCCGGTAATCGAGACCTAGCTCCGTGGCTAATGTCTGCAGTTTTCCTGCGCTGCGTCCAGCAAGTACCGGACGCAAGCCCTGCGCTACCGCCTGACGAGCAATCAGCTCGCCGGTATAGCCGTTGGCGCCGTAAATCATCCACGATTGCGCCGCCATATCAGACCTCATGCACAAAGAGTTCACGCTCGAAGCGTACTTGAGGCCAGAACACGCCATCATCGGCACGCTCGCCCGCCCCAACGACCATGACCGGGAAAGCGGCGTCGTCTAGTTTAAGTAACTTACGTACACGGACCTCATCGAAGCCTTCCATCATGCACGTGTCATAGCCATGAGCGCGGAAGGCCAGCACCAAGTTCTCACAGGCCAGAGCCGTACTTTTGGCAGCCCAGAGCTGAACTTCCGAACTGGTGTATGGACCACGAGGCACGGGAGCCACCAGACCGCCCACCGCAAACGCGGCTTTCTTCACCATGGCGAAGCTGTTCAGCGGGCCCGGCGCGTAGTTATAGGGAATGAGCTGGTAATAACGCTTCACCAACGTCGGTACATCCGGCATGGGCCATTCACGCAGCATTTTGCGCGAGAACTCGTCAACACGATCGGTGCGCGCAACGCAAACAATCAGCTCAGAGGCCGTTTTTGCGGCGAGCTGACTCATGCAAGCCTTAACCAGCTTGGCTTTTTTGACCGGCGTGCGCACAACATAGAACTCCCAGGGCTGTAGCCCTGAAGAACACGGGGCCAGCAGGGCCATATCCAAGCAATCGTCCACAACCGCCTGCGGAATGGGCTTGCTGGTGAACTTACGCACCGAGCGGCGGCTCATCACCACCTTTCGGAACTCTTCGACATCTATATGTTCAGGGGCCGGCTCATGGTAGCGGTCTTTACCATTGATGCTAATGGTGCTGGCTTGGGGTGAGTTCGACATGCTGTTTAGCTCCTGAAGAAAATGGCGCTCAGTCTATAGTGAGTTCAGTGTGCGCACCAAATGTCACCTTGAGCGTTAGAGCTAGCACAACCCACTAGAAAGAAGACTGCTATGAATATTATTCGAAGTGCTTCACTTTCCCTTTTGCTCGGCATTGCCACCCCGGTGTCTCTGGCTTTAGTGAGCCCCGTAGCGGCTGCGGCCAGCGCTGAAGACCTGAACCGTTCAGCCACCCAGGCACTCGACAAACTCTATCGCAGCAATCCGGTTGCCGCGGCGATGGGCAAGCAAGCCAGTGGTATTTTGGTGTTTCCCAATGTGGTTAAAGCCGGCCTGATCTTTGGCGGCAGCTATGGCGAGGGCGTGTTGCTTAAAAATGGCGCCGCCAGTGGCTACTTCAATTCCGTTTCCGCATCTTGGGGGCTGCAAGCAGGCGCTCAATCGTTTGGTTATGTGCTGTTTCTCATGAATGAGAAATCGCTGCGATACCTGGAAACCAGCCAGGGCTGGGAAGTCGGCGTGGGACCAAATGTGGTTGTCGTGAATGAGGGTGTCGCAAAAAGCCTGACATCAACCACGCTCACCGGCGATACCTATGCATTCACCTTCGATCAACAAGGCCTGATGGCTAGCCTGAGTATCGAAGGCAGTAAAATCACACCGATTAAGCGTTAATCCGAAAATGGCCTGCTTGCCAGGCCATTTTTAAAACCCTTACATCACGCACTGTCATATTCGTGATAGCCTCTCGCTAAATCCATTGTCGACCTTAGTCGGCAGCAGCGGCGGGAGCACTCAGTGACAATTCCTCATTACGACGTTGCCATTATTGGCAGCGGCTTTTCCGGCCTCGGCATGGGCATTTTCTTGAAAAAAGCCGGCCGTAGCGACTTCATCATCCTTGAAAAGGCAGCCGACATCGGCGGCACCTGGCGCGACAACCACTATCCTGGTGCGGCCTGTGATGTGCCTTCGCATATGTATTCGTTCTCCTTCGAGCAGAATCCCGATTGGTCGCGCTTTTACTCCGGTCAAGCAGAAATTCTCGCCTACATGAAAAAATGCGCGAACAAATATGACTTGATGCCGCACTTCCGGGGCAACAGTGAGCTCATTGAGTCGCGTTGGATTGAAGCCAAAAAGCACTGGCAGCTCACCACAGGTAACGGCGATCAATACACGGCTCGCGTGGTCGTGTCCGGTATTGGCGGCCTAAGCCGTCCCGCATTGCCGAATGTAAAAGGCCTCGATGGTTTCGAAGGCGCGATGTTCCATTCCGCCCAGTGGAATCATGATTACGACCTCACTGGCAAGCGCGTCGCCGTTATTGGTACTGGCGCCAGCGCCATTCAATTCGTGCCGCAAATCGCCCCCAAGGTCGACAAGCTGGTGCTGTTTCAGCGCACGCCACCTTGGTTAGTGCCGAAGCCCGACGGCCTGATGCACGATAACGTGAAGAAACTATTCAAGTTCATTCCAAGCTCGCAGCGTTTATTCCGCGCCAGCATTTATTGGCAGGCTGAAGGCTTTGCGTTGGGCTTTGTAAATCCCAAGCTCATGGTCGTGATTGAGAAATTGGCACGCTGGCACCTGGCCAACCAAGTCAAAGACCCCGTACTGCGAGAGAAACTCACGCCCACCTACACCATCGGTTGTAAACGCGTACTGTTCTCCAACAACTACTACCCCGCATTAGCGCGAGACAATGTTGACGTTGTTGCGGCTGGTGTTAAAGAAGTGCGCGCCCATAGCGTGATTGACAGCAACGGCGTTGAGCATGAAGTTGATGCCATCATCTGCGGCACCGGCTTTGATGTGGCCGATCCGCTGGGTCCATTAAAAATTTACGGCCGTAGTGGCGTTGAAACCCGTGAAACGACGGGCGGCATGAGCGCCTACCTCGGCACCACACTGAAAGACTTACCGAACTTGTTCATGTTGCTTGGACCCAATACCGCGCTGGGTCACAACTCCATCATTTTCATGATTGAGCAGCAAATTAAGTACGTTATTTCCTGCTTGGAAGAGATGGACCGCCAGCAAGCCAACGTCATTGAAGTTAAGGCGGCGGCTGAAGCGGCCTACAATGACAAAATCCAAGCCGAACTGCAGAAAATGGTGTGGAGCGAAGGTGGCTGCAAGAGCTGGTATATCGACAATGAAACCGGCCGCAACTTCACCATTTGGCCCGGCTTTACTTGGAAGTACTGGATGAAGATGCGCAAGCCAAACTTCCGCAATTTCATTTTTAGTCAGGGTTAAGAAAAAAAGCCCGAGCTCGGCATCACGCACGAGCTCGGGCAAAAACCCATTAACCCTTAAGCAAGCTCACCGTCCCCGCGTAATTTCTCTGATCTTGTCGATATAACGCGGCATCATGCCGATATCTTCGTACACATCTTCGCCTTCTTCGACACGTATCACTTTGTTCCCCTGCTCATAGGGAATCTTTGATTCCAGCTCGAACAGTCCGTGGTGAATAATGCTCGCCACAATTTCCTGCTCGCTCAGACCAAAGACTGCAGCCAAGGCTTTCACCTTGACCATGTCGGTGTCATACAAGCTTATGGTGCGAGTCACCTTCTGCCGCTGCGATAGCTGCCGCGCAGTCCAGTCTTTCAGCAGATCATTGAAGGTATTCGGCGTCACGACAGGCCTCCGATTTCGGCAACCCGACACTCGTCAGGTCAAATACGACCATACGCCAGTATTCATGCAGCGCACACTACCTCTCGTCTGGCGCTGATTGGCGTCAACCAAAGCGGGCGACCAGTGGTATGTCGTTGGAATGTGATGAAACTACAGCAGGCGCAGTGGCGGCTCACCCATACGCTCGATCTGCATTTGCAGCTCGCCGATATGGGTTTGCCAGTAGTTCGGCGTATCGAACCAAGGAAAGGCTGCGGGGAAAGCAGGATCTTCCCAACGCAAAGCCAGCCAGCCGGCGTAATGAATCATGCGTAAGCTACGCAATGCCTCTATACACGCCAACTCACGGGCGTCGAAATCACAGAACATCTGATAGCCGTCTAGCAATTCGGCGAGTTGTAGCTCCTGCTCAGGTCGCGAGCCGCTCAATAACATCCATAAGTCTTGCACCGCTGGAGCCGACTGGCAGTCGTCGAAATCAAGCAGCCACGGGCCGTCGTCACGCGTCCAAAGGATGTTGCCCGGATGGGTGTCTCCTTGCGTGCGAATATGACGCAATTGGCCTAGGCCACTGGCCTGAATTAAGACCTGCAACTGCGTGATCACCGTGCGATAGGCCGCCAGCAAATGTGCTGGCAGGCGAGCCTCGACCCGACACACGGGCTGCGTCAGGTAACGCTCAATATCGAGTACTGGGCGATGACTGAATGCCTGCTGGCGTCCAATCTGATGCACTCGCCCAAGCAACATGCCCACCCGATGCAATTGATCAAGGTCACCAGCCTCTAGGCCCTGCCCGCCCTTACGCAAAAACAGCGCAAAACGGTAATCGCCATAGCCAAACAGCGTTTCACCATCGTCATTGGCAATGGGCGCGATGACCGGCAGTTCGGCCGCCGCCAGCTCCCTTGTGAAGCTGTGTTCTTCGCGGATTTGCGCATCACTCCAGCGACCGGGACGATAAAATTTGGCTACTAGTGGCAGCTCATCTTCAATGCCGACCTGATAGACCCGGTTCTCATAGCTGTTCAGCGCAAACACGCGAGCATCCGAGAGTCGCCCCGTATGCTCGATGGCATCGATCACGAGGTCCGGCGACAGCCGAGCGTAGTCGCTGAACGATTGCCCGGCGTGTTCCTGCGTCATGAGTGTCGCATCAGAAAATGAATATCCACGCCATGAGGCCGCCCAAAATGAGCCACTTCAGTGCGTAATAAAGCGTGCGATTGGTCTTTTTCAGAGCTTTGGCACGCAAGCGCACTTGATACAAATAGCGAAACGCCTGATTGATACCACCGGTCTTATCGCCTTCCGTATTGGGCGAGCTTGCCGCCGTCATGACATGGCGCGAGAACCAGCCATTGAAGGATTGCGCCCAGTGCGCGGTCATCGGCCGCTCAATATCACAGAGCAAGATAATTCGATTCTGATCTGTGCCATTTTCAGCGTAGTGAATGTAGGTTTCATCAAACATTACCCCCTGACCGTCGCGCCAGCTATATTGCTCACCGTCAACATCAATAAAGCAACGATCATCATTCGGGGTAATCAGTCCCAGGTGGTAACGCAAGGAGCCGGCATACGGGTCACGATGACGCACCAGACGACTGCCCGGCGGCAACTCGGTAAACATTGCCGCCTTGACTGAGTCGAGACTACGCACCAATGCCGTGGTTTTCGGGCAGAGCTCGGCAGCAGACGGATGGCCATCCTCGTACCACTTCAAATAGAAACGCTTCCAGCCCACTTTGAAGAAGGAATTAAAGCCGGCATCGTTATATTCCGCCGACACCTTGATCAGGCCTTTATCCGCCAACGCCTGAGCTTCATCGCGAATGGTTTCCCAGTTCGCTTCCAACACCTTTAGATCGGCAAAATGATCGCTCGACAGATACGGCGTGGTGGGCACTTTCGACCACCAATACATGATGACGTTGATCGGTGCCATCAGCGTGGAATGATCAAAGAATTGGCGTGAAAACTTATGCTTAACCTTGCCCCGTCGCTGCACATAAAGTGCAGAAGCAATGAACACCGCTAAAATTATCCACTTCAACATTTCTTAAAACCTCAGCCGGCTTGATTCGCCCAGCGCTATCAATGGGTATTACCACATCAAATCATCGGGGATCTGATAGTCGGCATAAGGATCATCATCTGCCACAGCACTGGCCTGGCGCGTATTCAGCAGCACAATCGGCGAAGGGTCTCGCTGCTGAATTTTCTCTGCAATCGCAGTAGGCACCAGCTCGTATTGACTATCCAAGGTAACAATCGCTATTTGACCGTGAATGAGCTGATACTGCTGCGGCTCGCTGACTAAGAGCTTTTTCACCTTACGCTCGTGGGTGAATTGATAGCTCAATTCGCCGCCTTTACGCTCAATACGATGCGCCTCAATCAACTGGCGAATCTGTGCAGCAACCGCCTTCTGCTCTTGCTGTAAAACGAACTGCCGGCTGGCCTCGCGGTCCTTTTCAACCTGAGCTTCGCGGGCTTTTTGCACCGCTAACGCGGCACTTTCGCCCTCATGTTTGCCCTTGGCCGCTTGGCGTTTGGCATGATCGGCCTGACGTGCACGCTTGTTATCGGCGAGCCCCGCTTTTAGCAGCTGATCCTTTAACGAAATAGCCACCGCTTACACTCCGTGCGCCGCCAAGACCGCCTCAATACGGCCAGAGGCATAAAAGGGCAGGAGCTGGCGACGAATAATGCCGTCTAAAAGTCCCTGCTCATGCAAGGTCGCCAAAATTGGCGGAGCAAAGCGTACGATTTCACGCAGGATCATCTCGCGCGTCACCCCCACCTCTTCAAGAATAAAAGCCAAGGAGCTGTCGCCATATTTATCGAAGAACGCATCCACACCCACGTCAATAACGGCCTGGTAATACGGCGTTTTGCGTAACTCGCTGCGCCAGTATTCGTAGCCAATCACAAAGCATTCTTCTAGCGTTTCCGCTGTCACGAATCGGCGCAAAGCGCTTGCCGGCTGGTGCTTAATTTCGGCCCAGAAGTCCAACGCAATGCGCTGCAAGGCCTTATCGTTGAGACGCTCGAGTAAGGCTTTTTCGCTGCTGCGCAGGGTCGCCTGCGTACTTTTGTGAACATAGGTTTGCAGGCCTTCATCCAGCTTCTTTTCCAAGTCTGGCGATGCCTTACTGAGCATGGATTTGCCAAAGCCCATTAGCGCTGATGCGCCTGGAATACTTTTTGCCGCCTCGTTGCCCTGCGCCAAATAGCCCTTAATGCCCCGCAGAATTAAATCGCCGGCCATATCGGCCAAGACCGGATTACCCAGTACCTCATGAATAACGCGCTCACGAACTTCACGCATCTCCACGGCTTTAGCGACGATTTCACGCACTTGCTGATCAGAAATGACATCAATGAGCCGCGTTGTTTCCTGCATGGGATGCGCATGCAGCATGCGCGCAATATCGCCAACCAGCTCGGGAATACCGCCAGCCATGGGCATCTCTACGGCATAGGCGTGCACCGTCGACTTAATCATGTCGCGGGTCACGACGGCATTGAGGGTCAGCAAGCTGGCATTAGCAAGATCCGCGTCCAGCTCATGGGTTAGGTGCGGGATCAAACCATCGCCGGTTAACAGCGCATGACTATGTTGCACATGCGCTTCAAAGAGTGCGGCAACAACAGGGTGGGTCAAAGTCGTCATAGCAAACTCCGTGCACTTAGCGCGCGTAGGTCTGGTCTAAATAGGCAAGGATATCTTCCGACTCGAACAGCGCCGCGCCTGTATTGGCATCCTCTAAATAAGGCACTTGCACGCGGCCATACTGCTGCAAAAAGGCTTCGCGCTTACCGCCAACCATCGGCACATACGGCCCTGATTTTACGCGGCGTACCGCCGGGCCTACATCCGCCCACTGCTCTTTACCTAAGTTGTAGAGGGTATAGGGCAGCTCGAGTTCACAGAGACGCTCTCGCACCAAGCGCGAATAGGGGCTGGACTCAAAGCTCCACAGCGCCAAGGGCTGTGCTGGGGCTTGGGAAGGCTTAGCCTTCAATCCCTTCAGGCCTCGAGCCACTGTAGCCACATAGCTGCCACCCTTTTGCAGGGCCGACGCACGATAGCGTGGCGGGGTTTCGCCCCGACCATAGGCTTTAAACAAATAGGCAATGATGTCGGCAGACTCATACAACACAACGCCACTATTGCTATCGACCAATAGCGGGAACTGCTGCTTTCCACCCAACCGCTCGGCCTCTAAACGAAAACGCGCACCCCCTTTGGGGCAAGGGCGAATGTCAATATCCAACTGCAGCGCGGTGCAGGCTTCACGCACCAGTCGGCAGTAGGGCGAGGCTTCAATATCAAAGAGAATGGGGCGTTCAGCAGGCTGCTTGCGTTGCTTGAACACAGAAGACCCACGCCAGGCCGCAAACGTTGAGGCAAAAACTGAGCTTACGACCTGTAATTGATGACTTAACGACATAACACGCTCCTCAAAAAATGGCGTTATTTGAATGCCGCAGACTCTGCCACAAACCATTGCAATTGTCCGAAATGGCCGCGCATTTCTTCAATTGGGTCAGTGTTTTAAGCCCCAGCTAGGCTATATTTCGCGGCAATTGCATTCCATGCCGTGCCGTCAGGGGGTTACCGTGAATATTAATGATCTGACACAGAACATTCGCCAGCGTGTGCGTGAACAGACCGCCACCTTGAATCAATCCTCGCAGCGTGTTCGGGCACGCGCCGAAGTCGCGCTCACCAATGCCAGCGACCGATTTTTTCGCGCCGACAAACTCACGCTAGCTGACCAAACGCCCTTTCGGGTGCTCTTCGATGACGGCCTCATCAAGCTGCGTTATTACTTACCGTTGAATGAGGAACGCATTCCCGTTGACGGTGAAACCCTGCAAGTCGAGAAGCGCCGTCACCGTGTGCCGGTGGTCATTGTGCCGCCGCTAGCCGTGAAAATGAGTATCTATGACTTATTTCCTGACCGCAGCCTGGTGAAGTACCTGTTGGCGCGGGGTTATGAGGTCTATCTCATTGATTGGGGTGTGCCAGGGCGCAAGCACACCCACTTCAACTTAAATACCTACATCAGCGAATTCATGCCGCAGTTTTTGCAACGCATTCGTGCCCATGCCGGCGTTGAGGATTTAACCCTCCATGGCTGGAGCCTAGGCGGGGTATTCACACTGGGCTACAGCGCACTGAGTCGTGACCCCAACATTCGCAACATCGTGATTGTGGGCACACCGATTGACGGTCATGCCTCTGGGGCCATTGGCAAAATGTATCAACAGCTCGCCAAGCAGGCGAACTGGGTTCGTAAAAACACCAGCTTCAGAGTTCATAACATCAATCCGAACTGGCTACACACACCGGGCTGGGCCAATGTGCTGGCCTTTAAAATGCTCAGCCCTGTGGGCTCCATCATGGGCTATTGGGACTTACTCAAGCAGCTCGGCGATCGCGAGTATGTGGTCAACCATGCCACCAACGGCGCTTTCCTAGACAACATGGTGGCCTACCCGGGCGGCATTGTTCAGGACATGCTGATTCGCGTCTGGATCGACAATGATTTAGCCGACGGCCTGATGACGATTGGCGAACAGACCGCCGACCTCTTGCAAATCAAAGCGTCCTTACTTGCCTTCGCTGGCAAGAGCGACACCATGGTCACCGCCGATGCCGTTCGGCCCTTGCTCGGACTCGTGGGCAGTAGCGACAGCCGCTTTGAGCACATTTCGGGTGGCCACATGGGCATCTTGGCTGGCAGCAAAGCGCCTAAAGAGGCCTGGCGCCTGATGGCCAACTGGTTGAGCGAGCGCTCCGCATAGTCAGCTTTGCTGATATATAAAATCAAATATTTGCGTTGGCACTGATATAGGCTGCCCGTTAAAATGACTCCATACCTTGCTAATGCTGCCTGAGCGGGCAGCTTACTTTAGAGAAACCACATGTCTACGATCGGCCAAGAGACCATCCTCAGCGTACACCACTGGAATGACACGCTTTTTAGCTTCACGGCCACACGTGATCCTGCCTTGCGCTTTCACAATGGTCATTTCGTGATGATTGGCTTGGAGACCGAAGGCAAGCCATTGATGCGCGCCTACTCGATTGTTAGCGCAAACTATGAAGAGCACCTGGAGTTCTTCAGCATCAAAGTGCAAGACGGTCCGTTAACGTCGAAACTGCAACATTTGAAACCCGGCGACAAGCTGATGGTCAGCCGCAAGCCCACAGGCACACTGATCATGGACAACCTGCTGCCGGGCAAAACGCTTTATATGCTGTCCACCGGCACGGGGCTGGCGCCGTTTATGAGCATCATCAAAGATCCGGAAGTTTACGAACGCTACGATCACGTGGTGCTCTGCCACGGCGTGCGCCAAGTCAGCGAGCTGGCATACAGCGAATACATCAGCGAAAAAATTCATGACAATGAGTTCTTTGGCGCTGAAGCTCGCGAAAAGCTGATTTATTACCCCACGGTCACCCGTGAAGAGTTCCGCAATCAAGGTCGTCTCACCGACCTCATTGAGAGTGGCAAGTTGTTTTCCGACATCGGCCTGCCGCCACTCAATCCTGAAACGGATCGCGTCATGATGTGCGGCAGCCCGAGCATGTTGAAAGACTTAGTGGCCATGCTGGAGGCGCGCGGCTTTACAGAGTCCCGCCATGGCCAACAGGCTCACTACGTGATTGAGCGGGCGTTTGTAGAGAAGTAAATCGACGCGTTTAAGTCATCTTTACACCAGCAAGCGTCGGATATCCGCTAACAGCACGGCCAGTCGGGTCGTGAAGCGAGCTGCCGCTGCGCCATCGATCACACGGTGATCGTAGGACAGTGACAAGGGCAACATCAGCTTAGGCATAAAGCCCTGGCCATCCCACACCGGCTGCTGACTGGCTCGTGACAGCCCGAGAATGGCAACCTCGGGCCAGTTCACCAGCGGCGTGAATGCCGTTCCGCCCACCCCACCCAGCGATGAAATGGTGAATGTCGCCCCCTGCATTGCGGCCGGCGGCAGCTTGCCGGTACGTGCCTGCTCGGACAATTCGCCGAGCTTGCGAGCCATCTCACTCAAACTCATGCGATCGGCGTTATGCAGTACTGGCACCAGCAGTCCATTGGGCGTATCCACAGCGATGCCGAGGTTGACGTAGTCTTTCACCACGAGGTTTTCGCCATCCCGCGCCAGCGAGCTGTTGAACATTGGCATCTCACGCAGCAAATAAGCCACTGCCTTTGCCACCAAAACGGTCATGGTCAATGACTGTCCGTTTTGCTTAAAGCTATCCCGCAAACTTAGTCGGAAGGCTTCCAGTTCGGTGATGTCGGCAAGGTCGAACTGCGTCACCTGAGGCACGATCAGCGCTGAGCGCGCGAGATTTTCTGCTGACTTGCGTTGGATGCGTGAACGAGGCGTCAGTTCGACCACACCCCATTTCGAATAGTCCGGTTCGGGAGGTAAGTCACCGAACAGGCCCGCCATGCCGCCAGAGGAGGCGGCAACGACGGGTTGCGTCAGGCGCTGCTTTACCCAATTGTGCAGATCATCTTTTAGAATTCGCCCACGCGGGCCGGTGCCCGGCACTTGCGTGAGATCGGCACCTAATTCTCGCGCCAGCTTACGCACTGCTGGACCCGCATGGCACTTGCCGGCGGCAACGTCATCGTCCGCCGCGGTCATAGTCTGTGCTTGAGCGGCTTGAGCAACTACCGGAGGAGACGGCATGGCTAGCGGAACAGCATCCGCTTCAGGGGCCACCTCTGCAATAGCAGCCTCCTCAAGTACCAGCAGCGCATCGCCAGCCTTAACCACGCTGCCCACCTTGACCGACCACGAGACCAGCATGCCATCCGCCGTTGCCGGCAGTTCCAAACTGGCCTTATCCGATTCCAGCAGTGCAATCGGTTGATCCTTCTTCACCGAGCTCCCTGCCGGTACCAATAACTCAATGACCTCAGCCTGCTCGACGCCGAGGTCAGGCACCGCAATTTGCGTCGCCATAACGATCTCCCTAGGCCTTCGCCGCTGATGGTTGTTCCGGATTAATGCCCCAACGCTCACGTGCCGCCAGTAGCTTAGCCGTGCTGATGTCGCCGCTTTCATGCAGTGCCAGCAAGGCCGTGTAGGCCACATGCGCAGCATCGACCTCAAAATGACGACGCAGCTGCCCGCGCGCATCCGAGCGCCCGAAGCCGTCCGTCCCCAGCACGCGATAACTACGCCCTGCCGGTAGGAAGGCGCGAATCTGATCGGCATGCACCTTCATGTAATCGCTGGCCGCAATGATCGGCCCAGTGCTATCGGCCAACTGCTCCGTCACCCAGGCCTGCTTCGC
>Ga0255139_1000318_pt1 | contig 16072 bp, 12 predicted proteins | sample Law_Colum_RepB_8_FD_188549 | JGI IMG/M metagenome (GOLD analysis project Ga0255139, IMG submission 188549) | Freshwater microbial communities from St. Lawrence River, New York, United States - Law_Colum_RepB_8d | ecosystem: Environmental > Aquatic > Freshwater > River | place: USA: New York...
GATCGAAGCCACCATTCTCTCGGTTGATCCAGAGCGTGAGCGCATCTCGTTGGGCATCAAGCAACTCGAGCGCGACCCGTTCGGTGACTTCGTCGGCAGCTTCGACAAGGGCTCCATGGTTAAGGGCACGGTTAAGTCGGTTGACGCTAAGGGCGCTACCATCGACATCGACGGTGTTGAAGCCACGCTGCGTGCTTCTGAGCTGAGCCGTGACCGTGTTGAAGATGCGACCAAGTTCCTGGCTGTCGGCGATGCCGTTGAAGCCAAGATCATCGGTATCGATCGCAAGACCCGCGTCATTTCTCTGTCCGTGAAGGCCAAGGATGAAGCTGAAGACCGTGAAGCAATTGCTTCGCTGAAGGATCAGGGTGCTGATGCAGCCGGTCCTAAGACCATTGGTGACCTGATTAAGGCGCAAATGGGCAGCTAAGTGCTAACTTTGCTGTAAAAAAAACGGGGATAGTTGTCTATCCCCGTTTTTTTATGTTTAAAATCAGGCTCTTGTTTCTTGCCCCGTTTGTTTGAAACGGTTGAGGCTTTGCCATGTCATTGACCCGCTCCGAACTGATTGACCGCCTCGCTGCGCGTCAGACCATGTTAACGCTGAAAGATGTTGAGCTTTCAGTGAAAACCATGGTTGAGCACTTGTCTGAAACGCTATCAGCCAGTGAGCGTATTGAGATCCGTGGTTTTGGCAGTTTCTCGCTGCATTATCGTGCGCCACGTGTAGGCCGTAACCCGAAAACCGGGGAATCGGTGAAATTGGAAGGTAAGCGTTCTCCGCACTTTAAACCCGGCAAAGAACTGCGAGATCGGGTCAACGAAAGTGCGAGCCATACACCTATCCAGGAAGGAGAGGGTTAATGCCCATCGTTAAGCGCTTCGCATTCTATTCGCTAGCAACGCTTACAGCGTTTGTGGTGTTGTGGATGGTGATCGTGAACGATCAGGCCATTGCACTAAACCTAATTTTTATTCAAACGCCTTCCATTAATGCGGGCTTTGTCATTTTGTTGACCTTATTGCTAGGGCTGATGCTGGGCTTTTTCTTGGGTACGTTGCGTGCCCGATTAGTCAAACCTAAAGCCTAAGCATCGTCGTAGAGTATTGTTCATGTTGGTTACCCCTCAGCCTATTAAGGCAAAATCGCCCGTTATTGTTGCCCTAGACTTCACCTCCGCGCATCAAGCTGAGGATTTTGCTGATCGACTGCCCGCAGGCTCTTGTCGCCTGAAGGTTGGCAAGGAGCTTTTTACGCACGCGGGACCTACCTTAGTGCGTTCGCTACAAAGTCGCGGTTTTGAGGTGTTTTTAGATCTGAAGTTCCATGACATCCCCAATACGGTGGCTGGTGCAGTTGCAGCAGCCGCTGACCTAGGCGTTTGGATGGTGAATGTCCATGCTCAAGGCGGGCGTCGGATGATGACAGCGGCCCAAGAACGCCTGGGGCAGGGTGGATATCAAACGCTACTAACGGCTGTGACCGTATTGACCAGCATGGAAGCTGACGATCTCAAAGAAATTGGCATTCATCGAACACCCTTAGAGCATGTACAAGCACTCGCCTTACTTGCAGCAGATTGCGGATTGCATGGCGTGGTTTGCTCGGCACAGGAAGCTCAGCCCTTGCGCGCGATTCTGCCCAAAGGTTTTGCCTTAGTTACTCCAGGTATTCGCCCTGCAGACGCGACGGCCGATGATCAACGCCGGATCATGACACCAGAACAGGCGATGCAGGCAGGGGTGAATTATCTCGTGATTGGCCGCCCCATCACACAGGCTGCAGACCCTGTAACAGCCTTGCAGAAAATCAACAAATCTCTTGGATTTTTCTAGTCAATCACTTATCTGACCGATTATCTTGTTTATTTAGCCATTCATCTGGAATGCAGTGTTGTTAGAATGTGACCAGTAAGTCCTCGCGTTGAGGCGTCACCCTGACACACTGCAACAGATGGAGTCTTCATGTTTTATCGTTCAGCACTTTTATCCTCGCTGCTTTTAGCGCCATCGGCTGTTTTTGCAGCCGGGCTAGAATTTCCTTGGCAATCAACAAGCGCCATGGGATCTGCAAATGCTAATGCGGCTGAGGCAGCTGACGCAGCCACGATCTATTTTAATCCGGCAGGCATGTCGCGCTTGAAAGGGACGCAAGTTAGCCAAGGTCTGCAATTGCTGTCCGTCCGGGGACAATTCCAAGACCAAGGTTCTAGTCTGGTCGATGGCACACCTACAGGCGGTGGCAACGGTGGCACATATCATCCTAAGTTTATTGGGGGCGGTGAGTTTTATGCTGTAACGCCATTGGATGATCAAATCACCGTAGGCTTAGGCGTGTTTGTGCCCTATGGCGCGAACGTGAACTATAAATCTGATTGGGCGGGTCGTTTCTCAATTGATCGCGGCGCCATTGAATCGCTCAATATTAACCCGTCACTTTCCATTCGTTTTGATGACCAGCACTCCCTTGGCTTCGGCTTATCGACTCAGATCATGCATGTTCGCTTGCGTTCTGCTGCGGATGTCAAAAATGCGGTCGCCGGTGTGGCGCAAAATACGGCGTACGAATTTGCCGGTGGTGTGCCTAACGCGGTTTGTACCGGCCTCAACATTGGTTTGATTAATGGTCTATGTAATCTCACCACGAGCACCATTGGTGGTTTGCTCACCAGTAATAACCCCTTGCTGGGAACTGAAGCCGTGCAAGGCGAGGGTGTCTTAAATATTGAAGGCTATGGTTATGGCTTTGGCTGGAATACAGGCTATCTCTTCGCATTTAATGACGATAAGAGCCGCGTTAGCTTGTCCTATCGCTCTAAAATCACGCAAACCATCAAAGGGGAGTTTGATTGGGACTTTAGTGATGTCACTGGCCGCATTCCTAACCCAAAAGACCCCTTGTCGGTGTTAACAACGGGCGCCGTTGATGCTCGTAGCTACATTGAGCAATATGTTCGCCCGGACACCGACTCCAGCCTACGTATTACCACACCAGAAGTGGTTATTGGCGGTATCTTTCATCAGGCCACCCCAAAACTTGCTTTAATGACGAGTGTTAATTGGACTCGCGCTAGTCGCATCAATGAATTACGTATTGAGGCTGAAGATAGAACAGATCCCGATGGGAATATTGTTCGGCAAGGGGATGTGGTTGTTAAGACAAAATTCCGAGATGTATTCAAACTAGGGCTAGGAGCGAATTATCGTTTTAATGAACGCTGGTTAGGTCGTGCGGGAGTAGGTTATGAGCAAACCCCCATTCCTAATGCTGAAGCTCGTCACGGCTCTTTACCCGATGCTAACCGTCGTGTCTACTCCTTAGGTTTGAATTACCTCAAAGATAAGAAAACTAGCATCGATCTCGCTTATTCCTTTATCACGCTTGAAGATGCTAACGCGAACTACCAAGATGACTGTCACCCAACGGGTTATGTCATGCCGGGCAATGCGGTGGGCGTACAACCCACCGATGAATGTACAGGTAATGCAGATCGTTTTAAGGGCAGATTCAGCAACACCTATGTGAACTCCGTTGGCCTGCAGTTAAATCAGCGCTTCTGACGCGCTGGTTTACAGCGAGCGCCAGTTTTAGGACAATTCGCGCCTCTCTTTGAGGCGCTTTTTTATGGTTACTTCCATGCAATTTATTGACCCCGCAAACGTGGTCGCAGCTGATTCAGCAGCTCCAGACAATGCGCCCACTAAAGAAGACGCTAAACGTCAGCGTTTAAATAAATTGCAGAAACGACTTCGTCGCTTAACAGGTCAAGCGATTGAAGATTTCAACATGATTCAGGAAGGCGACAAGATCATGGTTTGCCTGTCGGGTGGTAAAGACAGTTACACCATGCTGGAAATTCTGCTTAGCTTACAAATAAGCTCACCCATTAAGTTTGAAATTGTCGCGGTTAATTTAGACCAAAAGCAGCCGGACTTCCCTGAACATGTTTTGCCTGCATATCTAACGGCTCGGGGTGTGCCTTTCTATATTCTTGAGAAAGACACCTACAGCATTGTTAAAGAGCTCACGCCAGAAGGTCAAACTTACTGTGCCGTTTGTAGCCGACTCCGCCGTGGCAATTTATATGCATTTGCCCAAGAAATTGGTGCCACCAAAGTCGCGCTAGGCCATCATCGCGATGACATTATGGCGACGCTAATGTTGAATCTTTTTCATAATGGCCGATTAAAAGCCATGCCACCCAAATTATTATCAGATGATGGCAAAAATATTCTGATTCGCCCTTTAGCCTACTGCAAAGAGAAAGATATTGCTGAATATGCCGCCCTAAAGGAGTTTCCAATAATCCCCTGTAATTTGTGCGGCTCTCAGGCCAATCTACAGCGTGCCCAGGTTAATCAAATGCTGAGGGATTGGGATAAGCAATTCCCGCAACGGTTAGATAGTATGTTTACGGCGATTCAAAATGTGGCACCTTCGCAACTGGCTGATACGAAGCTTTTTAATTTCGAAGGTCTGGAGTTGAACAGGGTGCCTATGGCTCAAAAACCGTTAGGGGAAAATCGTTTAGAGGTAGTTAATCTGAGTATTTAAACCCATAAAAAAAGCCGGCTTTCTAAGCCGGCTTTTTAACTTAAACAGATTAGAACTTTTGGTTCATCTGAAGGCTAAGCGTTTGAATCGAAGTATCGTAGAAGCGGCCTTTGAACTTGCCGCCGTTACCGGTACAGGTCTCACCCGCTGGATCATAGTTGCCGTCTTCATCATCACGCGTCAGCGTTCTGCAACGGTCGGTGTAGTTTGATTCGGAGTCGGCGAGGAAGGTCACGCTATAGGCCGCATCAACGGTTAAGTTCTTTTTAAGCTTATAGTTCGCACCCACCGAGAACATGTAGCGGTCGCTGTCTGGTGCGCCAGGGTGTCTAAATTCGGCAGAAGGCACGGGTGTCATATCATATTGAAAGCCGGATTTTAGTGTCAGCTTATCGTCGTGGTGGTAGTTGCCGCCGAAGGAAACTTTAAATGAGTCTCTCCAGTTCGTATCAATACCGGCATCACCTTGTTTAATGCGTGTGCCATCACTCTTTTTAACATCGAGTAGTTGAACGCGGATTTTATCGACAGCGGAGGTTTCAATAAACGTAAAGTCAGCCATTAAGTCGATTTTATCATTGAGCTGATGGAAGACGTTCGCGGAAGCTCTGGCTGGAATAATTAAATTACCCTTGGTTGTGGTATCTGGTCTTAGATTTTCACGCAGGTAGGATTCCAGGGTCTGGCCCGGTTGCAAAAGGTTATAGACCGCCGAGCCTCTAATATTTTCAATATCCCACTCTAGGTCGCCACGGAACTTAACTTTACTTTCAGAGCGATACGCCAGACCAAATCGGGTTTTCTCGTTTACCGAGAACATATAGCCTAAGTTATATCCTAAGCCATAGCCGTACATTTCAACTTGAGCAGAACCAGAGCTCGATGGGTCAGCAAGCTGCCCGCCAAGAGTATCTTGAATGAAAGTGCGACATACCGGATTAGTCAATAAACTCAGTGTGCTGCCCAAGGAGCCAGCGCAGGCCGTATTAAATGCTGTGCCTAATACGCCGCCTGTTGGTAAGCCCAGTAAATTTAATGTGCCAGATTCAAGGGCACTCCGGAGTAAGTAGGGCGATACCCCTTCCACGTCAATTTGGGTTTTTTGGCGAAGATGACCAGCAATAACACTAACACCAAAGCCTAGGCTGTGCTTGTCATCAAAGCGGATACCAATCGAGGGATTAATATTGATGAGCTCAATGGCAATGCTGTCAATCTGATAAGCACCTGTCCAATCAGATTTATAGTTCAAGTTGCCGCCACCAGGGGCAAACACACCAAGACCAGCTGTGAGCATGTCATCAATTGGCAATGAAATAAAGGCGCCACCTGCTCCCAACACGCGAGGCCAAAATGTTCCAGGCTTACCGCTAGCTTTGGGATCTCCGGCTAAGGAATTACCTTCATCGGATTTCTCATTGGTTGCCGCGCCATGACGAGACTCATTTTGATCCGCTTCGACCTTGCCGTTAATAATCAGCGCTGAAAAGCCTTGAGAGACTTGTAGGCCGCCCTTCATTCGCGCTAGGCCCGCAGGGTTGTAGTACAGCACGGAAGGATCGTTAGCTTCTGCACCGTTGGCATTCGAAGTGCCTTGGTGGGACGCTGTAATGGTAGGCAAATCTAAGCCGCCTGCCATGCTCGTTGAAGCAGCTAAGGACAGCATGGAGAAGGTGAGGGCACGGAGAACAAAAAGAGGGCGTTGCGATACCATGGAGTATCCTCGTTATTTTTATTTTTCGATACGCTAAGTTTCCTACAGACTAGTCATTCACAGCAAGACTGAAATGACGATATTACAAATTTATTCCATAAAAAAACCCACGCCGAAGCGTGGGTTTTTTGGAGCCTGTTGGGTGGGATTAGCCGCCGAACTGGTTCATGGTGTTTTTCGATGCATCGCCTGCTTTAAGGGCGTTGTCACCGGCAAACATTTCTTTGTGGTCATCACCAATGTCCGAACCGGCCATGGCTTGGTGCTTAACGCAAGCAATACCTTCACGGATTTCTTTGCGCTGCACGCCACCGACGTAGGCCAGCATGCCTTGGTCGCCGAAGTAGCCCTTGGCCAATTCGTGAGTCGACAGAGCGGCTGTGTGGTAGGTTGGCAGAGTGATCAGGTGATGGAATACACCGGCTTCACGGGCTGCGTCAGCCTGGAAAGTACGGATCATTTCATCAGCGATGTTCGACAGCTCGGTGTTGTCGTAGTCAACGCTCATCAGCTTGGCGCGATCGTAAGCCGATACGTCCTTACCTTCTTCCTTCAGGCGGTCAAAAGCCTGTTGACGGAAGTTCAGCGTCCAGTTGAACGATGGGCTGTTGTTGTAAACCAGCTTGGCGTTCGGAACGATTTCCTTCACACGGTTGACCATGTGGGCGATTTCGGCAACGTTTGGCGTAGCCGTTTCGATCCACAGCATGTCAGCGCCGTTCTGCAGTGAGGTTACGCAGTCGAGCACAACGCGGTCGATCTGAGTGTCTTCACGGAACTGGTACAGGCCAGAAGGCAGACGGCTTGGGCGGTGCAGCTTGCCATCGCGCTTGATCAGCACTTCGTCATCCTGAGCTTCGGAAATATCAATTTCCTGAGTCTTCAGGTAGCTGATGTACTGGGAAGCCAGATCGCCTTTCTGCTTGGAGACAGGGATCTTCTGCGTCAGGTCGGCGCCTTCGGAGTCGGTACGGGCAACGATAACGCCTTCGTCAATGCCGAGTTCCAGGAAAGCCAGACGCACAGCGTTGATCTTCGCGAGGAAGTCTTCGTGTGGAACGGTAACTTTGCCAGCCTGGTGGCCGCACTGCTTGGCGTCCGAAACTTGGTTTTCGAGCTGGATGGCGCAGGCGCCAGCTTCGATCATCTTTTTGGTCAGCAGGTAAGTGGCTTCTTCGTTACCGAAACCGGCATCGATGTCGGCAATGATAGGCACAACGTGGGTTTCGAAACCGTTGATCTTGGCTTCGATTTCGGCGGCCTTAGCGCTGTCACCTGCGTCTTCAGCTTTCTGCAGAGCACGGAACAGGTCGTTCAGTTCGCGGGCATCGGCCTGACGTAAGAAGGTGTAGATTTCTTCGATCAGTGCAGGAACCGAGGTCTTTTCGTGCATGGACTGGTCGGGCAGTGGGCCGAAGTCCGAACGCAGAGCAGCAACCATCCAACCCGACAGGTAGATGTACTTCTTGGAGGTGGTGCCGAAGTACTTCTTGTTGGCAATCATCTTTTGCTGAGCGATGAAACCGTGCCAGCAACCCAGGGACTGGGTGTACTTGCTGGAATCGGCATCGTACTCGGCCATGTCTTTACGCATGATGGAGGCGGTGTATGCGGCGATGTCCAGACCGGTGCGGAAGCGGTTCTGCACGATCATGCGAGCAGCGTCTTCTGGGTGAATAGCACCCCAGGTACCACCGAGCTTGGCCTTAACGGCGCGAACGTGTTCCAACGCAGACTTATATGTAGTCATGACGATTTCCTGTTCAGGGTTAAATGGTGCCAGCACGCTCGAAAGCAGGTATTGGCAGAAAGCTCGCGCAGTCTACGATCTGTGGCATAATTTTCAAAATATATAACCATGATTGTCGGTATTCATTCTATGAATCTTGAGAGAATCGATCTCAACTTACTGGTCTATTTAGATGTGCTGTTGCGAGAGCAAAGTGTGACGCGAGCAGCCGCTCAGCTAGGCATCACTCAACCGGCAATGTCTAATGGACTCAAGCGCTTACGTGAACTCTTCAATGATCCGCTGATGATACGCTCAAGCACGGGCATGGCACCTACCGAGCGCGCATTGGAGCTGGCGCCATTGGTCAGGCAGGCCTTATCTGCCGTGACTGAAATTATGGAACCGAAGCAAGAATTCCGACCACTAACCTCTAAGCGTGTATTTCGCATCATGACCTCGGACTATGCCGAGGCCACGCTCATGCCGGCGCTCGTGAAAGCGTTACGTTCCGAGGCGCCGGATGTGGTGCTCGACTTTCTCACGCCATCTGATGTGAGCATTCAAGACATTGAACAAGGCAAGATAGACCTTGCGATTAACCGTTTTAATGAAATACCTCAATCATTTCATCAGGTTACTCTTTGGTCGGATAGCTTTTCTTGCCTCTTGAACCGTAGCAACCCGGCGGCGGTACGCTTCAATTTGAAGAGCTATTTAGAGTCCCAGCATATTTGGGTTTCCAAAACCGGCATGGGCATTGGCTTTGGCATGAACCCTGATCGCGGCGGTATGGGGCAAATTGATGCTGCGCTAGAGCGTATCGGTCAGCGTCGTCGTATCACCATTTATACGCGGCACTATCAAATGCCGGCCTTGGTGGCTCATAAAGCGGATTTAATTGCCACTTTACCCACGCGTATTGCGCGTTTGCAAAGCGATCATCCTCAACTGGTGGTGAAAGAGCCGCCATTTTTTATCCCGGAATTCGAGTTAAAGATGGCTTGGGGTGCTTTGTTGCATCACAGCCCCGCGCATCGCTGGCTACGTCAATTGATTTTGTATGTGGCACGACAAATTACGGAGCAGGAAAAGCGTGACGAAGAAAAGGCCAATTGGGTGCCTAGGCGACGTACACGCATTGATCGGGAATGACCGGCGTTAAAGTTTTCGCTAGACTATCGCCACTTTTTGCATCCCCTACGTCAACCAATGGTTGACGCAACCCTTTTACGCATCAACGAGGCAAATGCACATGACTGAGCAGCGCATTCAACACGGCGATTTGGCTATCGCTAAATCGCTTTTTGATCTGGTGAACAACGACGTGGCCCCAGGCACAGGTGTAGAGCCTAAGCATTTCTGGGATCAGTTCGAGCAGATCATGGCTGATCTCATGCCGAAGAACCAAGCTCTGTTGGCTAAGCGTGATGCGATTCAGGCCAAAATTGATGCCTGGCATCAAGCTAATCGCAATGCCGATTTTGCAGCCTACAAGACTTTCTTGACGGATATTGGCTACTTAGTTCCGGAAGGGGCTGATTTCGCCGTAAGCCCTGACAATGTGGATGACGAAATCGCCACGATTGCAGGGCCTCAGCTCGTTGTGCCAGTCAAAAACGCTCGCTATGCCCTGAACGCAGCGAATGCGCGTTGGGGCTCGTTGTATGATGCCCTTTACGGTACCGATGCTATTTCGGAAGAAGGCGGCGCAGAAAAGGGCAAGGGCTACAACCCGGTGCGCGGAAACAAGGTCATTGCTTTCGCCCGTAATTTCTTGGACCAATCGGCGCCATTGGCCTCTGGCTCGCACGTAGACAGCACTGCCTATGCCATCGTGGGCGGCCAGCTTCAGGTCACCTTGAGCTCTGGCTCAACGGTTGCGTTGGCTCAACCAGCAAAGTTCGTGGGTTACACGGGCGACATCGCCAGCCCAACAAGCATTTTGTTAAAAAACAACAATTTGCATGCCGAAATTCAGTTCGATCGTGAGCACCCAATTGGTAAGACGGATGCGGCTGGCATCAAAGATGTGAACTTAGAGTCTGCCATTACCGCCATTCAAGATTGTGAAGACTCGGTCGCAGCCGTAGATGCCGAAGACAAAGTCGAGGTTTACGGCAATTGGCTAGGCCTCATGAAGGGCACGCTGGCTGAGTCCTTTGAAAAGAGCGGCAAGACCTTAACGCGTACGCTCAACGGCGACCGCACGTTCAAGGCGCCTAACGGCGGTGAGTTCACGCTCCATGGCCGTGCTTTGCTGTTGGTGCGTAATGTGGGTCATCTTATGACTAACCCGGCCGTTTTGTACAAGGGCCAGGAAGTGCCTGAAGGCATCATGGATTGCCTGGTGACGGTTCTGGCGGCCAAGCACGACCTGCTTAAGGCCAATAAGCTGTCCAACTCGCGTGCGGGATCGGTCTACATTGTTAAACCGAAAATGCACGGTCCAGAAGAAGTGGCTTTTGCTAACGAGATCTTTGGTCGCGTGGAAGATGCACTGGGTCTGGCCCGCAACACGTTGAAAATGGGCATCATGGACGAAGAGCGTCGTACCACGGTGAACCTGAAAGAGTGTATCCGTGCGGCTAAAGAGCGTGTGATCTTCATCAATACCGGCTTCCTCGACCGTACCGGCGATGAAATGCACACCTCGATGGAAGCTGGCGCGATGGTGCGCAAGGCCGACATGAAGACATCCAAGTGGATCGCCGCTTACGAGAACTGGAACGTTGATATTGGCCTGGCCTGTGGTCTGCAAGGCAAAGCTCAAATTGGTAAAGGCATGTGGGCAATGCCGGACTTAATGAAGGGTATGTTGGAGCAGAAAATTGCTCATCCCAAGGCTGGTGCTAACACCGCGTGGGTGCCCTCGCCGACAGGCGCAACACTGCACGCCACGCACTACCACCAGGTCTTGGTGCAGGACATTCAGGATCAGCTGAAGTCGCGTCCACGCGCTTCGCTGGACGACATCCTGACCTATCCCGTCGCGGCTAATCCGAGCTGGACAGCGGAAGAGATCAAAAATGAGCTCGACAACAACTGCCAAGGCATTCTCGGCTATGTTGTACGCTGGATCGACCAAGGCGTGGGTTGCTCTAAGGTGCCAGACATCAACAATATTGGCCTCATGGAAGACCGTGCAACGCTGCGTATCTCCAGCCAGCACGTGGCTAATTGGCTGCGTCACGGCATTTGTACGAAAGCCCAGGTCGTTGAGGCCATGCAACGCATGGCTGCGGTTGTGGATGCGCAAAATGCCACTGATCCGCTCTACACCCCCATGGCACCTAACTTTGATGACAGCGTGGCCTACCAAGCTGCAGCTGAACTGGTCTTTGAGGGTTGTGCACAGCCTAACGGCTACACAGAGCCTGTGCTGCATCGTCGCCGCCGCGAATTGAAGGCTAAGCTCGCGGGTTAATGCTATTGATGCACTAAAAAAGCCGCCAGCCTAGCCTTAGGTCTGGCGGTTTTTTTATGTTTAAAACCAAGGAGATACTGTGCAATTCATTCAGAAAGGCATACTTCAAGAGGTCCCCAGCCACGGTATCTATGTGAGCTACCTGCTGTCGGAGGCAGGGGCCGCTACAGAGGCCTTGCGCGCAATTCAGAACTTCGCAGATGGTGAAAGCTGTGTTGTCGGGCTAGGGGCTTCGCTGGTGGCCGCACTCGGTCATTCGGTGCCGGGCTTACGGGAGGGGTTTTCAATGCCCCATGCGCTGGTTCCGCTCCCTCAACAGCCCATAGCGCTTTGGCTGTGGTTACGCGGAGATGATCGCGGGGAGCTGCTGCTCGCAGAACGAGTCTGGACGCTGCGCCTTAAACCGGCCTTTCAGCGCCATCAGCGCATAGAAGCTTTTCGATTTGATGATGGCCGCGACTTAACCGGCTACAAAGATGGCACAGAGAATCCAGAGGGCGATCTGGCTCTGGCAGCCGCCTGTGTAGATGCTGCAACACCTGATTTAGCGGGTTCCAGTTTTGCCGCGATTCAGCAATGGCAGCATCAGTTCGATCGTTTTGAAGCAATGACCAGCGAAGCTCAAGATCACGCCATGGGTCGCAGGCGCAGTGATGATGAAGAGTTAGACGAAGCACCAGAATCTGCACATGTGAAACGAACTGCGCAGGAGGATTTCGAGCCAGAGGCATTCGTGCTCAGACGTTCCATGCCGTGGTCGGCTGGCAGTCAGGCTGGGTTAATGTTTGTCGCCTTCGGTCATTCGTTTGATGCGTTTGAAGCGCAACTGACGCGTATGTCGGGCGCTGAGGACGGCATTATCGATGCCTTATTTGGCTTTAGTCAGCCGCTGAACACGCACTATGTGTGGTGCCCTGCGATGCTCAATGGGGGTCTAGATCTGCGGATTTTGGGTCTTTAGGTGGGGAGGTCCCGTGCTTGTCAGCCACGGGACCTGATATTTACTTCGTTAGTGATTTAGCGCAACAAAGTCGACTTTTTCTCGTACGGCACAGTCAGGGCAGGGCCAGCTATCGGGAACCTTGCTCCACAAGGTGCCTGCGGGGAAGCCTTCCTTAGGGCAGCCCGTGCGTTCATCGTAGATGTAGCCGCAATCGGAACATTGAAAGCGAGCATGGCCATCGGTAGTCATATTGGACGGAGCACCTTCAGGAATTGGTGCCATTTCCGCACGATTCTCCAACTGCGCGCGGTTCAGCGCCGAGTTCAGTATTTGCTCGCGCTTGGCGGGCAAAATATTCGCTTTGCTCAGATCGCCCTTGTAGTGCTTGGCCACCAGCGGGTCCATCTGACGGAACCAGAGTGCCGGAATGTACGCCGGGATCAGCATGGATGCGTAGCCAGACGGCAGCTGCGGGCTTTCCTCGAAGTGGCGCAGTGCTTGGAAGCTACGTGTGGGGTGAGCATGGTGATCACTATGGCGTTGTAGCTGGTACAGCACGAGATTGGTAATGATGTGGTTGCTGTTCCAGGAATGCTCTGGCATGCAGCGCACAAAGCGACCATCCGGACCTTTTTGACGCAGCAAACCATAGTGCTCAATGTAATTGATCACTTCCAGCAGGGACGCACCATAGAAAGCTTGTAACAGTAAGAACGGCAGTGCAGCCCATCCCAAGATAGCGGTTAGCAGACCGAAGAAAACCACCGTCATGGCCCAGGCCTGCAGGTTGTCGTTATCTAAAGACCATGTTTTTTTGCCCAAGCGTCCAAGGCGCTCACCTTCAATTTTCCAGGCTGAAAGGACACTGCCAATCATCGTGCGGGGTAGAAATTGCCAGAAAGTTTCGCCCATCTTGGAGCTAGCAGGATCATCAGGGGTCGCCACATTTTTATGATGGCCGCGAACATGTTCGGCATAAAAATGGCCATACGCCACAGGTGCTAAGGTGACCTTCGCCATCCAGCGGCCCATTTCGTCACGCTTGTGCGACAACTCATGTGCCGTGTTAATGGCAATGCCATTGATAGCACCGACAGACAATATGAGGCCGATGTATTCAAACAGGCTCAAATCATGATTCACCGCGATCCATGCCCCCCAAATCGTTAAGATGAATTGCGACGGGATGTAGGCGTAGACCACGAATCGGTAGTAGCTGTCTGACTCTAGATGCGCCACGGCTGATTCAGGCGGGTTACTGGCGTCCGAGCCAATGATGCGATCCATCAGGGGAATCAGGCCATAGACCAAAATTGGGCCGCCCCAGAGCGCTAAACTGATACCGGTAAATTCATAAAGCCCCAAAATTAACAGCCCGAAAACGGGCAGCATGGGGCTTAACAGCCAAAGATAGCGTTTGCTATCCACCCAAGGCGTATTGAGCGTCGTTGTGGTCATGTGGGTCTCTCCTGACATCATGATTATTTCAACAACGGGCAGAATCCGTTGTTTTCCAGTGACCGTATCATTGTTCAATGTTAAGGTTGCTGTCTGGCATAAAAAGCCATGATTTTCTATTGAAACGCCGGAACAAGACGAAATGCAGGACTTTCTCAGCATTATTTTTGACGATTTACACCTGACCGATGCGGAGTATTTCTTTGTTTCGGCGTCAGAGGCCTGGGCGTTTGGTGTGAATCTACCCAATCGTTCAATTTTCCATGCTGTCTTGCAAGGCGAGGCCATCGTTGCTGTAGGCGATGAGCGGTTTCACCTGTGTGCTGGCGACTTGCTTATTGTGCCGACGGGCTCGGCCCATAGTCTTCATGCGCTAGGCGGCATGGAAAACACAAAGGTCGACATTAGTGAGCAATTTGGTCGATCGCGCGAAACCCCCATTTGTTTAGGGCAAGGTGATTTGTCCGCGTTTATTCTGACGGCTGGCTGCCGTTTTGATGCTGAGCTGGGTCAGCCGCTCATGTCGGCTTTACCATCAGCAATTCCGATTCTGGGGGTACAAAAAAGTACGCCTGAGTGGTTACGCATTGGTATTGAGTTTCTCTTGCAAGAAACCCGGGAACGTCGGCCCGGCCATCAAAGCATTCTTAATAGGCTTGGGGATATTTGGTTTGTGGAAGTATTGCGTACCTATATTGAGAGCTTGCCTGAGGGCAATGACTCTTGGTTGCGTGCGTTAAAAGATCCTGCCTTAGCGTTAGTTCTGAGTGCGATTCACAAGCATCCAGGGCGACCTTGGACGGTGCCGGCCTTAGCGCAGATGGCCTGCTTATCGCGTTCTGCGTTCGCGGATCGTTTTCAAAAAATTATGGGAAAGCCGCCACTCACCTATGTCAGTGAGCACAGAATGCGTGTTGCAGCATGGCAACTGAGGCATACAGGGCAGCCAATTTGTCATATTGGAGATGCCGTAGGCTATGCCTCTGAAACGGCCTTTGGGCAGGCCTTCAAACGTAGTTATGGTTTGGCCCCGAGTCGATATCGTGAACAAATGCGCCAACTTGCCGTGAGTAATAGTGATTAGCGCTCGCCATACGCACGAGAGTTTTGGTATAAGAAAGCACTGCTTGACGCATCAGTCAGCTTCATAAAACAACGAAAAAGGTAGCCCTCTGATGAGCCGATATGCCTCTAGATCCACATTAGTCCATTGCTTCATGTTATGGGCAGAAACCAGTCCTAACACCGTCTATATGACGCAACCCTTGGATGGCGGAAAAACCCTTGAAATTACCTGGGGTGAAGCTGCTAATCAGGTGACTCGCGTTGCCAACTATCTAAAGTCTCTAAACTTACCCGCACACAGCAGCATTGGTCTGTTGGGCCGTAACAGTGCCCATTGGATTCTGGCGGACCTGGCTGTTTGGATGGCCGGTCATGTCACCGTCCCACTTTATCCGACGCTGAATGCTGAATCTGCCGAATATATTTTGGAGCATTCCGAGTGCAAGCTGCTGTTCTTGGGCAAGCTCGATGGCAAAGCGGATGGTTGGAATGAGATCAAAACCATTCTGCCAGCGGAGCTGCCGCTGATTAGCCTGCCGTTGTCGCCACGCAGTGATGTTACGCAGTGGACAGACTTAGTTGCCCAATATGAGCCGTTGGCAGAAGTGACCCTGCCCGACACCAGCGCCATGGCCACGATTGTGTACACCTCGGGCAGTACTGGCCGTCCCAAGGGCGTAATGCACAGCTTCGGCACCATGTGTTCCGTCGCCAATGGTCTGCGCGATACCTATAAAGTGAATCGCGACGACCGTATGCTTTCCTATTTGCCCTTAGCCCATGTGGCCGAGCGTGCGGTAGTTGAAACGGCGTCTTTGTATTTCGGTTTTAAAGTTTACTTTGCCGACAGTCTGGCGACGTTCCAGCAAGATTTGCAACGCGCTCAGCCCACCATTTTCTTCTCGGTACCTCGCTTGTGGACCAAGTTCTATCTCGCGATTAACGAGAAACTGCCGCCGTCCAAGCAGCGTATTCTGTTTAATATCCCCATTCTGTCGGGTGTGATTAAGCGCAAAATTCTGACCCAGCTTGGCTTAGACAAAGTGCGTTTGGCGATTACTGCTTCGGCTCCATTGCCGCCCAATATCCTGCAGTGGTACCGCAATATCGGCCTAGAGCTGCTTGATGTTTACGGCATGACCGAGAACTACGGTTACTCGCACGGCTCACGTCCTGGCGAA
>Ga0255139_1000321_pt1 | contig 15992 bp, 16 predicted proteins | sample Law_Colum_RepB_8_FD_188549 | JGI IMG/M metagenome (GOLD analysis project Ga0255139, IMG submission 188549) | Freshwater microbial communities from St. Lawrence River, New York, United States - Law_Colum_RepB_8d | ecosystem: Environmental > Aquatic > Freshwater > River | place: USA: New York...
GTGATATCAAGATTAAGGTCATAACGGCACCATGCTTTATCGCCACCAAGTTGGAAGCTTTTCACGGGCGCGGGCAGGGAGATTACCTAGGGAGTCACGATCTGGAGGACATTATCGCCGTGATTGAGGGGCGGCCGGAGATTCTGACTGAATGTGCTGCAGCTTCTGCTGAACTACAGAGTTATCTGAAAGTTGAGCTGTTCAAGCTGATGAAAAATGATGCCTTTATGCAGGCATTGCCAGGCCATATTCTCGAAGAGAATCGCTTGCCTGTTGTTAAAAGCCGACTTCAGGCATTGGCGGGGCCCGCCATGGCATTTTTGGCAAATCAGGCCAAACCGCCAACAGCTCTATAAACGGCTGCACGATATCCGGGATGTCTTGTGCGTATGTAGACCTCCGATATAGGCGAAAAATTGATTAAGTGCCGTGATTCCATCGGCGTTCTCACTAACTCCTAGATTGCGCTGGAAGCGCCTCATAGAGATGTGACGGGTACGGCAGCGCTTTCGCGAATCCTCTACGGCACAGCATCAACCAGTTCGAAATGATTAGATAGAGTGCTATTTTTTGCCAATGACTATAAATTTACGAAAAAATCTAATCAAAACGCTGCAGCTCACCATGCCACGCGGTGAGCCATTCGATCTGGCTGGGCTTAAAGCGCTGGAGATCAGCGCAGTGCTTGCGGCCAAGTATGCCGAGAGCGGTTGGCTGGTGCGTCTGGGGCAAGGCGTGTATGCCTTCGCCGGAGATGACTGGACAGCACATGGCGGCCTCAAGCTGTTGCAACGTCGTGTGCCCGGCTTGCATGTCGCGGGCAAGTCAGCGCTTGCGCTGCAAGGCGTTCGCCACAACCTGGCACTACGTGAAACGCTAGTGTTGTGGGGAGACTCTCGTCTCTACAGGATGCCGGAATGGTTCACACAGCGCTATCCCGCGCGATATGTCGGTGCTCGGCTTTTCGACTGGTCACAGCAGGAAAGCCTTGAAGCAAAAACTTTGCATACTCCACCGGGTGTTACTAAAGAACTGGTCGTCTCCGTGCCAGAGCGTGCTGTGCTGGAGCTGCTGCATGATGTCGGCACCAAGCAAGATGTGGAGGAGGCGATGGCATTGTTCGAGAGCCTCAGGAGCCCTCGAATAGCAGTTATGGGGCAATTGCTGAGTTGCTGTACCAGTGTGAAGACAGTGCGTTTGTTCCTGACCTGGGCACGGGAAACTGAGCTGTTGGATGTGGATGCCTTGTTATCGGTGTATTCGATACCTGTCGGTAGCAGCAGTCGCTGGGTCACCCGTCTCAAGGACGGCAATTTGATGAGTTTGAAGCCCCTTGGGTAAATTCTATGCCGATACTGTTCGCATGCCGAGGAGCTACCAGCACTTCGCTGGAAGCTCGCTAATTTTCAGACATTCCAAAGCAAGCGACCGGATGATTTCCATCATCAATCGGCGCAGCTGAAGGCGCTGTTCTGGCTCTGATTGAGTGATTGATCGTCTGGCCTCTGGCTAGGCGAGCTTAGGCAGTGCGGGTATGTCGTCTTCCAGCAATTTCATGAACGGCAGAACCGCGAGAGGGATTTCTTGCGCATGGTGCAGCATGTAAGTCGTGATAACCGGGGAGTGTCCTGTCAATGGCTTGATCACGACATCATCTTGGCCATGTCCGCTGAGCTGTGCCATAGAGGCAAATCCGATGCCGAGACCTGATGCGACCAGAGTAATCATCAAGTTGATGCTATCCGTGAGCTGGACAACATTTACATGCTTGTTGGTCTGTCTGACCAAACGATGAATTTGCGTATGAACTGAGTTCACACCCTTCGCAGCCGGCAGAATCAGTGGATAGCTGCTCAACTCGGCGATGGTGAAATCATTGCTTCGTGCCAACGAGTGATGATCAGGTAGCAGTGCGCAAAGTCCGTCGTGCCACAGTGGCGCTGATTCAATGTCAGGATCATCGGGGGCAACTAATGCAAGGCCCAAGTCAATTTCGTGACTGTGAATGGCTTCTTGCAGCTTGTTCTGTGTCATTTCATACAGGCGCACATCCAGCTCGTGATTGTGCTGGCGAAGCTTGCTAATCAAGGTACTGACACGATGCTGGGGCACACCGTCGGTGATGGCTATACGCAGCTGCTGGTTGTAGCCCAGCGAAGCAGACTTGATGGCTGATTTTGCTTGTTCAACGGCAGCCAGTATTCGGCGGGACTCGGCTAGGAAGACTTGCCCTGCTTTTGTGATTGTTGTACAGCGTGTGGTGCGTTCGAGAAGCCTGACGCCCAGGTGATTTTCGAGGTCTTTGATAGCGCGCGATAAGGGTGACTGCTCGATGTGCAGTCGTTTTGCGGCGCGTTGAAAATGCAGCTCTTCAGCAACGGCAATAAAGTAGCGTAGGTGGCGCAATTCCATCAGCAATGCCTCCGATCCTTGGATTACTTATCAAGTAATGTCATGTATTTGTAATGTATGACTTTTTTGCTTAAATCCATCTTATTGACTTTTGTTTGGTTGATTTGCTGGCTTTGTGTAACTTGTGCGTGGTTTATTAGTAACGGAGAGATGATTTATTGGTTCTCGGTCAGTGATTAAGACCTTTGGTGTTTTAGTGCGCCTTTTTGTCGGGTCTTAAAAGATCCACCGGGATTGGTTTAGGCCTGTGATTGCGTAAGAAAAATCAAAAAAGTACCGGAAATTAGTTGATCACTACAGAACGATCACAATCATCTAGTCAGGGGGCTGTGATGCCCCCTGACCCCTTACTCATCGTGTGTGACAGGTTGGTGAGCAGTAGTAGCAGCCATCTGCCCGAGGGTTCTTAAGCTTGGCTGCAGATACAGCTTCACGGCATGTGGCATAAATGCCAATGTATAACCGGTTCACAGGCAATGGCAGTCTGGTGCAGCTGGACTTATGAACCTCGTGGTCGCCGTTATACTGTGCGTTTAGGTTTGCATAGTAATGATCCATCTGTACCTCCTTATCGAGCCTTGTTGGATTGCGACACCAAAGACCCGGCAAATGCCTTCGTTTCGGCGCTGTACTTTTCACTACGCAGCACGGAGGAGGCTATCGCCTCCATTTCCTTGCCAGTTTGATTTGCTGAGTTGGCTTGTGACATAACAGAGCCTGCGAGCGTTTTCTTGATCGCAGAGGCACTGGGGTCACGCAGCGTAGCTGCAGCCTTTGAAGTCAGCTCGGGGGAGCTGGTTTTTTGGGGCATGATAAAACTCTCCAATCATACAGATCTGGATTCATCTGCAAACCTAAGAGGGTAGCGTTGCTACCTGATGTCAGATCGGGTGGAGCTCCGATCAGTTGAAACATGGCTGGCGGCTCCGCAATACCGATCTCCAGCCGTCATGTGCTTTGCTTTGACCTCACCACGGGTCATTCATTCCTACCGCCCCATGAACAGAGCACACGACTGTCCTTATGGACAGCAATAAGTGTCGGGTGTTTATCGATTAAAAAACAAGCTATTTTTCGCTAAAGCACTATATCTGGTGTTTTTTTCAATTTTTTAAACTATATAGTGTTGATGAGCGGTGGGTTTGACGAGTATTTCGATGCTGAGAAGAGCCTCTGCAAGACCTCGTAGCTTCTGAGGGAAGTTTGATGTACTTCTGATATGCGTGTGTGTTGTGTCACACCCGAAAATATTTGTGGTTTAAGTAAGCCATAGATGTAGGCATATTTGGCGGCATTTCATCAAAAAATTATCTCAAGCTTTTGATTTTAAATAGCTAGTGAATCCCTCCTTCTCCTCCAAATCACGCCTAAGCACATGGCTAACAAAGAAAACCCTCGCTCAGTCGCTGACTGGCGAGGGTTTTTGCTTAATGCAGCAAGTTAAACTGAAGTACGTAAACCAGAGCGCCCGCCATGTAGCCGGCCAATGCCAACAGGCTGATGTTTTTCATATACCAAACAAATTCGATTCTCTCTAAGCCCATCGCAGCTACGCCCGCGGCAGAACCAATAATCAAAATCGAACCGCCAGTGCCCGCGCAGTAAGCCAGAAACTCCCACAGGAAGCTGTCGGTGGGGAATTGCTCCAGGCTGTACATGCCCATGGCAGCAGCCACGAGGGGAACGTTATCGACAATTGCGCTGGCAATGCCAATCAAAAACACAATGATGTCTAGGCGGCCTACGGTGGTGTCTAACCAGCCCGCTAAATCAGTGAGGACGTGCGAGTGCTCAAGGGTCGCTACCGCCAAAAGAATACCAATAAAAAACACGATGGATGACATGTCGATACGGGTTAACGCATGCACTAGCGTCAGGTGTTGCTTGTCTTCTTCAGCCTTGTTGCGATGCAGCAGGTCGGCGACTAGCCAAAGAATACCTAAGCCGAAAAACACGCCCATAAAGGGGGGTAAATGCGTGACGGTTTTGAAGATGGGCACGGAGACGAGAGCTCCGAGGCCCAGAAAGAACACCAGATTACGCTCTAGCGCCGTCGTTGAGCTTTCCGTGGCCGAATTAACCGGCTGGGCGGGCGCCACAACAGGCTTTCCGCGTAGCATGAAGCTGACTATTGCGAGCGGGACCGCGAGGTTCACGATCGAGGGCAAAAACACGCCCTGAATAATATTGACTGGGGTGATTTGGCCGCCGATCCACAGCATGGTGGTGGTGACATCGCCAATCGGAGACCAGGCACCGCCCGAGTTGGCGGCAATCACGACCATCCCCGCAAAGAGCAGGCGATCACTGTGCTTATTAATGAGTTTCTTGAGCAGCGAGATCATGACAATGGTGGTGGTGAGGTTGTCGAGAATGGCGCTAAGAAAAAATGTCACCACACCCACCAAAAGCATTAATGAGGAGAGTTGGGTGGTTTTGATGTTTCGGGTAACCACTTCAAAGCCATTGTGCGCGTCAATCACTTCCACAATAGTCATCGCGCCAATCAGGAAGAAGACAATCTGCGCGGTGTTGATGAGTGTTTCTGACAGCTCATGGCTGACAACGTCTGTGTTATTAGTGGCGATGGCGTAAATCGTCCACAGCACGCCTGCGCCTACTAGCGCTGAGGCGGATTTATTGACTTTAAGGGGATGCTCAAGCGCGATGGCTAGGTAGGCTAAAACAAAGATCAAAATCAGTGCAGTGATCATAGTGTTCCCGAATTGAGTGCGTTTGATAAGGCTTGAGATAGCACATTCTAAGCTTGGCACTGGGCTAAAGCAGGCCAGAAGGCCTGCCGTTCGTCTAGGCGATCACTAGCAGATCTGCGTTCAGCTTTCAGTCTTTGTTGTTGCTGCAAGGCCCGCCTCAAGCAGGGCACGATAACGTGCGTCGAGCGCCGGGTCGCTGTCGGGATAGGTCGGCGCAAGTTGGTCTAAGTGCTCGCGTAAAATGCCTGCTACTGCCGAGCGTGCTTGCGCTTTACTGTCGGCTGGAATGAGGTGCCAAGGTGCATCAGGCGTACTGGTTGCCTCTACCATATCGGCCATGGCACTGAGGTAGGGCTCACGCAGAGCAAAGGTGTCGAGATCGGAAGGGTCAAATTTCCAGCGTTTTCTAGGTTCATCTAAGCGTTTCAGCAAGCGTTGCTTTTGCTCAGCCTCCGACTGATGTAGCCAGACCTTAATGATCTGTGTGCCGTGGTCCTGCCAGTGTTTTTCGAGGGCATTGATGGTGCGGTAGCGCGCTTGCCAAAAGCGTTTGCTGGTTTCAGCACCCGGCAGCAAACGCTCGGCCAGCACGGCTTCGTAATGACTACGATTAAACGCCACCACCTGCCCAAACGCGGGTAGCTTAGGGATGACGCGCCACAGGAAGTCATGTTTCAGCTCTTCCGGGCTAGGGCGACCGAAGGCGTAGACGCGAAAGCCAGCCGGATCCAGACCCTGTGCCAGGGTACGCAGAAGGCTGTCTTTGCCGCTGGCATCCAAACCTTGCAGAATCAGTAAAACGGCGTGCTGCCCATTCGCGTGTAATTTACGCTGGGCTTCAGATAAACCGTCTAGGCACTCAGACAGTTCGGGTAGCGCCGCTAAGTCAGCTTTGGACATAGCCGTGGCGAGTTTGTCTGGGTTTGGCCGCCCCTCACTCCAGGCCCAGCGTGTTAGTAGCGAGCTAGTCATGTGCTAACCGTTCTGGCGCAAACCACGCGAACCACATCTACGCCTGATGTGCGGCAATCTGGAAGTTGCTCACGAAACTCGCTGGGCTTGAGCAATACGCCTTGGCAAAAACCGGCATGAGCCAGGGCAGCTTCTGCCGTGCCCGTATCTTTGAAGTGAAGGTGTACGCGGCCACCAACAAAGGTCGATAACAAACTCATGAAGGTGCGTGTGGCGGGCCCGCGATTATTAGCCTTGATGTGTAGATCTGATAAGTACAGCCCGTGTTGGAAGCCACTGAGCACACTCGCAAAGCGCGCCCACATGCGCTCTACGGTCGGGGTGTCGAAATAGTTCACCAAGCCTTCCGTAATAATGGCTAAGCCCTTGTTCGGGTCGAGCTTGGCAGCAATCTCAGCCAAGCTGTCGGCGCCGGTATCCGCGAGTGCATTGATGATACGGACATGATGCTGGTCTGAGTTCAAGCCACCTGCTTGCAGCAGGCTGTGCTTGTATTTAGCCATATCAACGAGATCGGCTTCGATATAGGTAATTCGGTTGCGATGGCGCGATGCAAAGCGCCAGCCCCGAGGGGATAAGCCTGCCGCAATTTCGATGACTTGAGAAATTTCACCCGACTCAATGGCGCGTTCAAGTTGCAAATCGATCAGGCGATGGCGAGCGAGTAAAAACGCTTCTAGCGTGGGGCCGCCCAACAGTTTAGCCGCGGCCATAGGGGCTTTAAGCGCGTAGTAAAATGCCTGCCCCTGAAGGGTCGCAAATGCGGGGTGCGATAAGCCATGGTGTAACCAGACCGTTCCGGTGTAGTGCGCGGTGGGGCTAATCAGTTCCGGGTTATCGCGGGGCATAGTGATACGGCTCTATGAGTGAATAAGCCCCGAGATTACTTGGAGGGTGTGCTCTCTGTCATCCACGATGTATTACGAACCATCACACCCCATTTCGATTCCGATTTTCGCAACCATTGCCAAGTGCCCTGCAAACGCCACCACGAGTTCATTTGGCGATAACCAAAGTTCTCCAGTACGGCCCAGAGGAACAGTGTGGCGGTATCTCTATAGCTGGGGTAGACGTGAAAGCTACGCTCCTCCAGCACCAAGGCCAGTGAGGATAAGAGCAAGCCTAAACCGACCACGGCAGCTAAGAACAGTAAGCTGGCGCCGACATTTAAATAGCCGAAATATGCCAGCAAAATGGTGAAAATCATGCCCAGCACTTCGATGATAGGGCTCATGGCTTCCACAATGACCATGAACGGGAAGGCTAGCCAGCCCACTTTTCCAGAGCCCTTTTGAAAGCACAGTTTGCGATGGGCATACAAGGTTTCTAAAAGCCCGCGTTGCCAGCGTATGCGTTGCTTGCGTAGGGTCGGTCGATCTTCCGGTGCATCTGTCCAGCACACGGGGTCAGGAACGAAATTAATGGTATAGGGGCGCTTTTTATCGAGCGCGTAGCGGTGCAGTCGCACCACCAACTCCATGTCTTCGCCTAGGCTAGTAGACAGGTAGCCGCCCACTTCAATGACATTGTCTCGCTTAAAGACGCCAAAGGCACCGCTAATAATGAGCAGGGCTTGCAGGCGCGACCAGCCCAGGCGACCGAAGAGAAACGCCCGTAAGTATTCCAGCACCTGAATTCGCGATAACCACGAGTGCGGCAATCCGGTTTTGATGAGGCGGCCATCGTGGACTTGGCAGCCATTAACAATTCGCACACTGCCGCCAGCCGCGATGGTGTTGGGCTTTTCTAAGAAGGTTCGCACCACGCGCAGCAGGCTGTCGCGATCCAAAATGGAGTCGGCGTCCATGCCGCAATACAGCGGCATACGCGCTACGTTAATGCCGGCATTGTTGGCATCCGCTTTACCGCCACCATTGACCTTATCCACCATGATTAGGTTGGGATGGTTGTGTGAGCGGTAGATCTGTTTAATGGGTTTGCACGACACCGCGTATTCAAACGCATAGGGGCAGGGATACATATTAAATTCGCGTTGCATCACGCCGAGAGTGTCGTCACTGCCGCCATCATGAATCACAATCAATTCAAACAGCGGGTAGTCCAGCTGCAGCAGGGAGCGAACCGAGGTGGCAATGAGCTGCTCTTCGTTATAAGCGGTGAGCAATATGCTGACGCCGGGCAGGCTGCTTTCATAGACGCGCGGCAAATGCAGGTCCTTGCCCCCGCGAGTGCTGCGTCTGACCACATACAGCGCAATGATGTTCAGCGAGATATAACTCGTGCCCACAATGATTTGATAAATCAAAAAGAACCAGAAGAGGCCATTAATTAATTGCCCCTGCCAACCAAAGCCAATGGCGGCGGGAGCGACCCAATACCATTCAACCATGATAGGCCACCTGAGTTCGTGGGCTGGTCTCGCTACATACCCATACCGATTCAATAGCCGGCAAGAGCCACCCCTTTTGAAACAGTAACTCCGACCAATGAAGGCGTGCTGACTCGGTGGTTAACACGGGCATGATGGCTTGTGCGGCGGAGGCCTCATTAACAATAGTCATGAGGCTGTTAGCGGCTGCTTGTTGATTGATCCAGATGTCGCAATTGAGTGCTTGAATCAATTGGGCCATGTCGTCCTGGTCCCCCATGCGCCCCAGCGCGGTGAGGCTTTCATGACGCAAGGGAGGATGGCTGTTTCTGCAACTGGCTCTGACTAAGGGCAAAAATTGCGGGTCTGTGGTGTGTTTAATAATGACCAGTAGCAGTGGCGCGCTGTCGGGGTGCCGTCTTAAGGCGAGCTTTGCCGCGTCACTCGCTTCTGAAGGTGCGAGGGCGTAGATCAGCTCAAAGAGCTTAGGCAGCTGTTCTTCGCTCAGTGTTTCTGCTGCCAAGGTGACGTAGTGTGTCTGCAATGTACGCGGCGCGGCACTGATCAGTTGGCGCACTCGACCAATGGGCCAGCCTGGGGTGTCTATTCGTTTTAAAAGCTCGGGCAAGCCTTGTTCAGGCTCAATTTCCATAAATGCTTTCATGGCCGCGAGCGAGATGAGTGGGTAAGGGTCATCGATGCGCTCACGGATAACATCCAATGCACGGCGTTCTTTCAGTAAGCCGAGTGCCATGATGGCGAGGAGCTTTTCATCAATGGTGTTTGATTTGAGCCAAGGCAGCAGTCGGTTCTCAAAATCCAGCCATTGCCCGAGCCGAATAAGGCCTTTGGCGGCATCTGCGCCACGAATGCGGTCAAAGGTTTGCAACCACATTTCAACTAAGTCGTAGAGGTCTCGCTGATCCATCGGGGGCAGCTTTTCAGGCTCTTGGACCATGAGCGCTTGAAAGCAAAACTCTCGCCATTGTTGCTCGACTTGAGCGGAGCGAATCTCCTTGCGCTGGCGTTTTATCCGCATAAAAAAACAAAATAACAGGCTGACTGCACTTGCGAAAAAGAAGCTGAGGGTGAAGTAAAGAACACTACTGAGCGTAGCGTCAGAACCGGTGGCGAATTCCAAGACGTGCTCCCTGCTGCCGGAAAATGTCGCCTTGATCGGTATGCTGCAGTTGCCAGAGCAGTTGCCAAGTTGGGCTCAAGCTGTGGGCACCTGCCACAAAATAGTTGCGCACGGGGGTTTGAATGACCTGACCATTCGGTAGAACTTCTTGGTCGTCACCAAAGGCAAAGCCGGCGCTCAACTTGTCTTGGTCACGATAAAACCAATCCGCTTGCAGGCGATGATTGAAGGCGGTGTCGCCAGACAGTGATACTTGCCCTGCGCCATAAACAAAACGGTAGGCACCGACGTACTTTTCGAAAACCACGCTGGCCTTTTCAACTGAAACAGTCTCGTAGCTGGTCCATTGATAGCCGGGCTCAACAGTCCATCCGCCGGGCAAAGACTGATACCAGCCCAAGTAGGCTTGATGTTTGGGCTTAATCAGCGGATTGGCAGTCCATGTGCCTTCTACGTGCAGGCTGCCGGTGGCTGTGACCGATTGATAGGCCCCAACCTGAATGGGAGCATCATGCGCCTCACCGCGTTGGTAGTCGCTAACCTCGCCATACAGGGTGCGCGTAGCTTGTTTCAAGGAACCCGCTACGCTGAACGTCTGTGCAGAGCTCAGGCCTTTGCTGTAGTGCTGATAATCGGCACTGAGCTCGACCCAGCCCGTATCTGCCAGCGCGGTTAAAGGCAGGCAGCATAAGCAAATAAGGGCTTTCATGGTGCGACTCGCACGATGCGCTTAAGTCTGGCCGCCAGTTCGGCGGGCTGGAAGGGTTTAGCAATAAAGTCATTGGCGCCAGCATCGAGGGCTTTAACAATATCTTCTTCACGTGTCTTACCCGTCAGGACGAGCACAGGCACTTGCGACCAACGGGGTGATTGGCGAATGGCATCAAGCACCACCATGCCATCCACAAAGGGGAGTAACCAATCGAGAATGATCGCAGCCGGTGGTTCCTGGCTGCTCAGCATGTCTAGCGCTTTTTGACCATCAGCGACATGCGTAAACTCAAAGCCTTGGCGCTGCACAATGAAACGCACCAACTCAGCAGACATTTCATCATCTTCGACAAGAACAACCCGAGGGGAGGGCATGACGAGCTCCTTGATTGCAAAAATTGCTCACTAGATAACAGTATGCAATAGAGTCACCCAGTAACCTGTAAGTGCGCTGTCGCCCAAGTGTTCAATCTTTGTAGATAAATTTGGGTATTTCCCAGCCTTTGTAAATGGCAACCATACGCAAACTAAAGCCGCCAATCAAACAGGCAAAAATACTGAGATTGGGCGATACAGTGCACTCCAACAGTAACCAATAAGCGCCAGCAGTCAGTAACGAGACCACCGCATAGAGCTCCTTTTGAAACACTAACGGAATTTCATTACACAACACGTCCCGTAACACGCCGCCAAACACGCCGGTCATCATGCCGCTAATCATGCAGATCAGCGGTGAAAGCTGCATGTCACGCGCAATGGCGCAACCAATTAAGCTGAAGGCAACCAGACCGAGCGCATCCAGTACTAAGAAGGCGCGCTTGAAATGATGCATGACCGGGGCAAGCAGCACGGTGACTAACGCGGCAATAACCGTAATTAAGAGGTACTTGGGGTTAGCCACCCAACCAACGGGATAGTGCCCCAGCACGACATCCCGTAAGGTGCCGCCGCCCAGAGCCGTAACGCAGGCAATAATGATGACGCCAAACAGATCCATGTGGCGACGACCGGCAGAAAGAGCGCCGGTCATGGCTTCGGCCGTAATGGCGACCAAATAAATTATCGACAACATGAGGATCTCGTTGAAATTTAGCCGAGTAAAACGTGGATTATCGTGTAACCCGAGCGAGCCACAATGCTACGGCCGAGAGAGTTTGACCTCGACAGCCGGTGTCGCTGTGAGTTGCAACTCCATCGCCACATAATGGCTGAGCATTTCCGACAGCCCCTGCACCAGCTCATCCATGCTGATCAGGGGAGACGGCTCGGATAAATGCCGCAAAATCACGAAAATGCTGCCATTGATAAAGATATGGCTCATCGTTGCCAGGCGGCGCATCCGCATGAGTTCCGGATGGTGCATGACGTAGTGCACGATCATTTCCTGCAGCACCCGCGTTACCGGTTCCAAGCCAATTTTCATGTCCAGATTCATGACGCTTTGTGCGTAATGCAGATAGCGCGAGTTGTTCTCGCTGAGAAACGCCTGCAAACGCCCAATGATGGTGGTGACGGCGCCCGGAATGTCTTGTTTCACGATCACGGCGGCCAAGGGCTGCAGCATGTCCACCATTTCTGCCACGAAGCGCTCGTGCATGGCCGCGTAAACAGCCTCTTTATTTTCAAAGTACTCATAGAGCGAACCCACGCCAATGCCGGCAATGTCGGCGATATGCCGAGTCGTTGTTGCGGCTAGACCGTGGCGAGCTAGGCTGATGAAGCCTGCTTCGAGGATGGCATCGACCGTGGCGATAGCGCGTTGCTGACGGGGAGCACGAGGCATGAGCAATATCCGAATTGAATCCGAACAGGAGTTCGGAATAACTTCTCATGGTCGGTTGTGCCAGTCAACAATGTCAATATAAACCGATCGGAGAATGATCATGTCTGCCACTGTTCAAGCCACTACCCGTAGGCTCAGCGGTGCCCAAGTGGGTATTCCACCGCGTCACGTGAACTTCAGTTTCCCCGTTGAGGCCGATCGTTACTTTTTCTTTAATCAGAACCCACTCGCCAGCCTAGTTTTTGTGGTGTTCTCTGGCATATTTCCGCCTGGAGAGCGATTTTTTGTGGAGTCCGTTCGGCGTTTTCGGGATCAAGTCAGTGACCCGGTTCTTAAGGCGCAGATTGCCGGCTTCATTGGCCAGGAAGCCTTGCACGGCCGTGAGCATGACCGTCTGAATGCCTTTTTTTCAGCGCGTAATTTAGATGTTAAAACGCCCGACCGTGCCGTGAAGTGGGGCTTGCGGCAGCTCGAGCGATTCTCGCCACGCGTGCAGTTGGCCTGCACCACCATGATGGAGCACTTCACCGCCCATCTCGCTGAGCAATGGCTCACGCATGAGGCGTTTCGAAACAGCTCCGATGGCGAAATGCTAAAACTGTGGTACTGGCATGCACTCGAGGAGCTCGAGCACAAGTCTGTGGCCTACGATGTGTTCGAGCAGGTTGGAGGCACAGTGGCCGAGCGTCGGATCGCGCTTGGGCTTGTGCTGGCGCTCTTGGCGCCGCCGATCATTGCCAGTTGGGGCGTATTGCTGGTGAAGGAGGGGCAGTTATTGAATGTGCAGGAGAATGTGCGTGGTTTGCGCGCCCTGTTTGGCAAAAACGGGTTTATCTCCGGAATGCTTAAGTACATGCCTGCTTATGTGAAGCCCGGTTTCCACCCGTCACAGCAACAAACGCAGGCGCTAGAGAATGAATGGCGCGAGCGTTTGTTTGGCCGTTACGGCGAGCTGCTGGACGAGTATAAAAACCCTGAAGCCTTAGCTTCCGCTTGAAGGGCTGGCCTGTTTCCTCAGGCTTTGCGTGGCAATGATCAGCAAGGTAATGGCCGTTAAGGGCAGCGCAAAGTACAGCAAGCCATCGCGCAGCAGGGAGAGCTGCGCATGTTGATTGGCGGCCATAATCAGATACAGCGTATAGGCCACGTAATAGCCCAGAAACAATGCGCCTTCACCGCGGCTAATGATGCCGCCGGTAAAGAAGATGGGTAAGCAAGCCACGGCCACGGCAATCATGATGGGAATGTCGAATGCGATAGCGGAGGCCGACACAGGCAACCCGGCGGGCGCCACCATGCTGGCTAAGCCTAAGACACCCATCAGGTTAAACAGGTTACTGCCCACCACATTGCCCACCGCAATGTCGCGCTCACCGCGAAGGGCTGCAATGACGGAGGTAACCACTTCTGGCAGCGAGGTGCCTGCAGCCACAATGGTCAGGCCAATCACCAGCTCGCTCACACCCATGTGCTGAGCAAAGGTCACGGCGCTTTCCACCAGCCAGCGCGAGCCCAGCACTAACATCGCTAAACCGCCCAGCACTAACGCGAGGTTGCTCAGCCAGTTCACGGGCTCGTTTGGCGGAGCAAACGCTTCATCGTATTCCGCTTTAATGGCGGCCGTTTCCTTGCGGCTCTGGCGAATGAGCAGTGCGATATAGGCGCTGAGGCCGGAAAATAAGACGGCGCCGTCTAGGAAGCTCAGCGTGCCATCTTGCGCGAGCACCCAAAGCAGTACGGATGCACCAATCATGATGGGCACATCGAGCTTAATCAGCTGTTGAGCCACAATGAGCGGCACAATGATGGCGGATAAACCCAGAATAAACAGCACGTTAAAGATGTTGCTGCCTACCACATTGCCAATGGCGATGTCGGCTTGGCCGGCAAAGGCCGACTTCACGCTCACGGCTAATTCCGGTGAACTGGTGCCGAACGCGACAACGGTTAAGCCCACAACTAACGGCGAAATGCCCAAGGCTGCGGCCATGCGGGAGGCCCCGCGCACTAAGGCTTCCGCGCCAAGAACGAGTAAGCCTAAGCCAACAATAAACAACACGATCGTCATGACACGTTCCCCGAAAATATCTTGGTTGATGAACTTGCCGAACTTTAGCCGATCAGTTGCGCTTTAGGGGAAGCCTGCCGCTGCAGAGGCATAAAAAAACCGGCATGAGTTGAAGCCCATGCCGGTCACTGTTCAGCGAGTAATCAAATCGTTGCCGGTGGAGTTAGCTCGCGTACTTCGCCAAAATTTCTTCACGACGCTCAGGGTCCATGTTGATCTTGCTGAGATCGCCTTGGTAGTGATCCACCACGCGCTGATCCATCATGCCAAACCACCACGACGGGAAGTAGGCGGGTAGCAACATCGACGCGTATCCGCCGGGCAGCTGCGGTGCATTTTCGAAATGGCGCAGGGCTTGGAAGCTGCGCGTGGGGTGAGCATGGTGATCGCTATGGCGCTGCAACTGGTACAAGAACAAGTTGCTCACCACTTCATTGCTGTTCCAGCTGTGCTCCGGCAGCGTGCGTTCGTACTTGCCGTTTTCATTCTGAGCGCGCTTCAGGCCGTAATGTTCGATGTAGTTAATCACTTCCAGCAGCGAAGCTCCGTAGGCAGCCTGACCCACTAAGAAGGGGATGGCACGCGGGCCACCAACGAGGGTCGCCGCACCGAAGAAGCCGGCGCTCATGGCCCAGCCTTGCAAAAGCTCGTTCTCTAAGCACCAGAAGCTCTTGCCCTTGCGCTCCAGACGGCGCTTCTCGATCTCATAAGCGGACTTGAAGCCGCCGATGACAGTACGCGGCAGGAACTTCCAGAAGCTCTCGCCCATCCGGCTGCTGGCAGGATCTTCCGGCGTGGCGACGCGCTTGTGATGGCCGAACGGGTGCTCAACTGCGAAGTGCGTGTAGCCCGTGGGGGCCAAGGCCAGCATGGAGAAGAAGCGATCGAGCTTGTCATGCTTGTGCGACAACTCGTGGCCGGTGTTGATGGCAATACCATTGACGGCACCCACGGTCAGGGTCAAGCCCAGGTAGTCGGTTAGCGGCATGTCTTTACGACGACCCACCAGCCAAGTCGCTAAAAAGGTGGTGGCGTATTGCGCTGGAATAAACGCCTTCACAATGGCTTGGTAATACTTGTCGTTTTCCAGCTTCTCAATCATGTCTTCCGGCGGATTGCTGGTATCGGTACCGATGAGGCGGTCCAAGGCTGGAATGATGCCATGTACCAGGGCCGGACCCGCCCACGACAAGCCGCGCAGCGTCTTCGGCGCAACGGCATAGGCGGAGACAGCCGCCAAGCCAATCACCGGCAGCGCCGGGCTAAGCAGCCAGAGATAGCGCTTAGGGTCTTTCCAATCGGGCTTGGCAGATTCGTTCTGCGCCGTTTGCGCGTTCAGGTGTTCGGTTACGGTGGCGTTCATGGGCTTATCCAGCGGTCAGTTGACTGTGGGGTCATTATCAACAGATCGTGTGGAGGCAATAACTGCAAAAAGCCGCTTTTATCTCTTAAAACGCCGGTATGCCATGATGTTGTGTGACATCGAGCGATGTCACGATTGGCGATTGAGGCTGCGTGGTCTAGCCTTTAAGTTCCGGGGGAATTACCCCTCCTGCTCCAACAATGCCAGCATCGCCTGCGCCGCTCGTGACAGCGCTCGCCTCGGGTGATGCACCACGCCGAGGTCGCGACTCAGCGCCACGCCGTGCACTGGCACGGCCACCACGTCGGCATCGCACATGCTGGCGGGCAGCACGCCCCAGCCCAGGCCGATGGACACCATCATCTTGATCGTCTCTAAATAGTTGGTGACCAGGCTCACGTTCAGCGTTAGGCCTTCGCGCTGGAACATCTGTTCGGCGATTTGGCGGGTAAAGGTCGAGGACGACGGCAGGATGGCGGAGTAGGGCGCTAGATCAGCG
>Ga0255139_1000326_pt1 | contig 15834 bp, 20 predicted proteins | sample Law_Colum_RepB_8_FD_188549 | JGI IMG/M metagenome (GOLD analysis project Ga0255139, IMG submission 188549) | Freshwater microbial communities from St. Lawrence River, New York, United States - Law_Colum_RepB_8d | ecosystem: Environmental > Aquatic > Freshwater > River | place: USA: New York...
CCCACAACACGGGCTCATCGCCCACGGGGTGGGCTCCTACAACACGGGCCCATCGCCCACGGGGTGGGCTCCTACAACACGGGCCCATCGCCTACGGGGTGGGCTCCTACAACACGGGCCCATCGCCCACGGGGTGGGCTCCTACAACACGGGCCCATCGCCCACGGGGTGGGCTCCTACCAAAAGCCCGTGACTCTGGCCGTAGGAGCCCACCCCGTGGGCGATTGCCTGCATGGCCCGCGACCACTCGCCAACACTCACCCCACCAAACCCTCCAGCACGTTCACCGTGTTCACCCCCACCTCTTCGACGGCGTAGCCACCTTCAAACGTCAGCACCGTGGGCAGCCCCAATTGCGCAATGGCTTGCCCCAGCTTCAGGTAATCCGCACTGCGCAGCTTGAAGCCCGAGATCGGATCGCCCTCAAACGTGTCCAGCCCCAGCGGCACCACCAGCGCCTGCGGGGCAAAGTCGCTCACCGCTTGCATGGCGGTTTGCAGCGTAGCCCACCAAACATCAAAACCGGTGCCACGCGGCAGCGGCAGGTTCAGGTTGAAGCCTTCGCCGGCGCCATGCCCGCGCTCGTCGGCATGGCCCAAAAAGAAGGGGTATTCGGTGTGCGGATCGCCGTGAATGGACACCGTCAACACATCGCTGCGTTCATAAAAACAAGTCTGCGTGCCGTTGCCGTGGTGGTAGTCCACATCCAGCACGGCCACGCGCTGCAGCCCGCCGTCGCGCAGGGCCTGCGCGGCCACAGCGGCGTTGTTGATGAAGCAATAACCGCCCATGTAGTTGGGGCCTGCGTGGTGGCCCGGCGGGCGTGTCAGCGCCATGGCGAATCGCTCACCACCCAGCACGGCGTGAGCTGCAGCCAGTGCGCAAGCCGCACCCCCGCGCGCTGCGGCCCAGCTGCCCGCCATCAAGGGCGTGCCCGAGTCGAATGCGTACTGCCCCAGCCGCGCCGCAAAGTTGAGCGGCGGCGCGTCTGTACGAAAGCCGTGCTTTGCGGCCAACGGCCAGACCGAGGGCAGGGCGTCGCGCTCGGCATTGGCCGGGTCCAGCGCCACCCAGTCGTCCCACGCTCGCGCCAAAAAAGCCAGATAGTCCGGCGCATGAACGCGGGCCATGGCGGCATCCACATCCAGCGCCGCATCGGGTGTCAGCAACTGCCCCACCGGGCGGCGCTGCAATTCATCCAGCACATAGCGCAAACGGTCGGGCACTTCATGGCAATCGACCAGACGGCCCCGGAACATTTCCTGGCGGCCAGCGTGTTGGGCGTGGTGGGTGTTGTGGAAGATTTTCATGGGCCACGCTTGCGTTGAAATTGAGCGGTAAAGAAACCTTGACCCGCAATGAGTGCGGGCTTGTCTATCAGTCCACGATGAAGAGTTTTGCGCCAACGTCTGTGTAAGAACGGTGTGGCTCCGCATTGTCTGCTACCTGGTAACTCATGCCAGGGTTCAACGTGAACACACGACCGTCTGCGAGCTCTGTCTGAAGTTCGCCGTCGATGCATAAAAGGATGTGTCCTTTTTGACACCAGTGATCTGCCAGGTAGCCTGGCGTGTATTCAACCATCCGGACACGGACATCACCAAAGGTTTGTGTTCTCCAGTAAGCTAGCCCGCGCTCCCCCTTGTGCTCTGTACGTTCGATCTTTGACCAGTCAGTGGTGCCGAAGGGAATGAAGGACATTTGCATCAAAAAACCTTGGGGTTGGTGTTGTAAATCAAAAAACTATAGCAGTGCTTATTGGGCGTTCAGCCATCCTGAAACGCCTTAATGGCGGTTTTCAATGTTGTGTGCTTTCTGCGATTGGCGGCGCTTTCACGACTTGGGCGCGCTTGATGCACCGAAACTCAGACATGTTTTACAAAGACGCCATGATTACCGCCACCGCGAAAGTCTACGGACTCACGGTTGCCAACCGGAATGTGGCCGACTTCCGGGCGTTGGGGTTTGAGGTGTTCAACCCGTTTGGGCCTGTTGATGGATCCGGCCCCTTGAAGTCTTGAGCAACAGGCAATGCATCGATTTTTTGTAGGAGCCCACCCTGTGGGCGATGGGCGTGGAACACGCCCTGCAAGCCTTCGCCCACAGGGTGGGCTCCTACAAAGACAAAAACGCCACATGGTCTACAACATGTGCCATTGAAACCTCATCGGGCCGGATCAGCCGCTGGTCCTATGGACCTTTGGCGGGTTCAAATGTCAACGAATGCACTCAAGCCACTGCTGTGAATGACCTGAAGTCAAGCTGCCACATGACTTTGGAGGTCCATGGTCATGAAGACGCTATGGGGGTCGGGTTGGTAGTCGCCAAAGGGGCCGCAGGGCCGAAATCCTGCACTCTCATACAGTTTGTGCGCTGGCGCAAACGTGCTGGCTGGCCCGGTTTCCAGGCTCAGTCGTTGGTAGCCGCGCACGATGGCTTCGCTGATGATGTGATTCAGGATGGCACGACCCGCGCCCAGTCGCCGATTCACGTTTGGGGTACGCATGGATTTGATCTCGCCGTGATCAAGGGACAGTTCCTTGAGTGCGCCACATCCCAAAAGCTGATCGCCATCACGAGCGGACCAGAAGGTGATTTCGGGCCTTTTGAGTTGGTCCACATCGAGTGCATGCACGCTTTCAGGCGGTGAAAGTTCATGCATGTGGCGCAGGTGCTCGTCGAGCAGCGCATACACATCTGGCCGAGCGGGATCGTCGGGTGCAATGGTCATCGACATGGCGGGTGGTGTTCTCGTATGGTGTCCCCACTCGCCTTAGCCAAATTCCCGAAACCCCTTGAGCGGCGGCAGTGGCGCGAAGTTGGCTTCGCGTTTTTGTTGCATGGCGCTGATGGCCTCGCGCACGTTGGCGTTGCTCCAAATCGCGCCTTGCAGCCAGCCCATGTGGCGCAGGCTGTCTTCGGTGCTGTGGTCGCGGGCGTAGTGCAGCACTTGCTTGGTGCCCCAGATGGCCACGGGTGGTTTGCTGGCGATTTCTTTGGCGGCTTGCAGGGCGGCTGCCACGGTGGCTTCGTGGGTGGGCAGCACGTCGTTCACCAGGCCGTGGGCCAGGGCCTTGTCGGCACTCAGGCGCCTGCCGGTGTAAGCCAGTTCTTTGACCAGGGCCATGGGCAGCAGTTTGGGCAGGCGCTGCAGCGTGCCCACGTCGGCCACCATGCCGATGTTGATTTCCTGGATGCAGAAAAACGCGTCGGCCGAGGCATAGCGCATGCAGCAGGCGGTGACCATGTCCACCGCGCCGCCAATGCAACCGCCGTGGATGGCGGCGATCACTGGAATGCGCAGTTCTTCGAGCAAGGTGAAGGTGTGCTGCATGTCGGTCAGCAGGTCGTACACGGCCGAGCGGCCTTCGGCGCTGCTGTCGTCCATCTGGATGGCGCTGCCAAAGGTTTGCAGGTCCATGCCTGCGCTGAAGTGTTTGCCCGTGCTGGAAATCACCAGCGCCCGCGCTGTGCCCGCTTTGTGGATGTCGGTCAGCACCTCGTGCAGCTCGCGCCAGAAGGTCGGGTGCATGGTGTTCATCGCCTCGGGGCGGTTGAGCACCAGGTGGGCGATGTGATTTTCAGTTGAGAGGGAAAAGCATTTCAGATTGTTCATGGGGTGTCTCCTTTTTGGGCAATGTATCGGTTTGTTGTGACCGGGCGTGTCCCGGTTTTGACCAGGGGGTTTGTCTGTGACATCACAGGTACTCGGACTTGATGCGGGCAGCGTCTTCGACAAGCTGTGTCAGCCGTTTGGCCTGTTTGGCCACAAAGCTGGCGATGCCTTGGGCAAAGGCCCGCTCGTCCCCTTCGTAATTCGCCGCCAGGGCTTGTGCCATGGCTGCGGGTTCGGCCAGTTTGGCCAAGCGCTGACCTTCTCGGCGCAGCAGTTTTCGGTCGATACCGCAGCGGGTGGCGAAGTCGGCCAAGGCGAAGGGGCTCACGGCGTCGTGCTCGAAAACATCGCCCCAGGCCATGGCCAGTTCGGTGTCAAAGCCGTCATACTGCAGCACGCTCACCAAGTCGTACCAAGGCGTTGGCTCCAGCAGGCCACCAGGCCGCACGAAAAACGAAAAATTCTTGCCATGTGCATCGCTGTTGCCAATGAGAAACTGAAACAGTGCCCAGCGCAGCATCGCCAGCCGCGTGCTGGCTTTGTTGCCGCTCAGGTCGGCGCAGGCGAATAGCTTTTCGAGGCTCAGGCCCTCACGGATGTGCCTCACTTCGGCGGCGTTGCCCAGGTTGCGTTCGTACTTGTAGCTCACCGGCAAGTCGCAGGCTTGGCAGGCGTCGATGATGTGCAGGCGTTGGACCTGCACAGGCGTTTGCGCAGATGCCATGGCGCGGTCAAAGCGTCGCACCACCAGCACGGGGCGCGGGGTACGCAGCAAGTGCACATCGGCCACAGGCAGGCCCATGCGGCGGGCCAGTGACATGCAAAAGTGCTCGTTCACGGCCAGGTGCGGTGTCTTGGGGTTGCCTGTGTCGGGTTTGAGGATGTGTGTAGAGGCCAGGCGCTGCCCATCCACCAAGCTCAGCCGTCCCCCTTGGGCCAGCGGCGTGTCGATGAAAACCACCAGCTTGTCTTGCAAGCCCGCGACCGACATGCGCACTTGGCCATCCCACACGTTCAGCGGTAACTGTTCGCGTTGGGCGATCCGCTCAGCCAGTTCGCTTAAGGGTATTTCGCGCTGTTTGGGCTCATCGGCGGGTGTGGCCGTGGCATCGCCCGTGAATTGCAATGCACCTGCCGTCTCGGCACCGAGCGCCCGAATGAGGCCAAAGACGTTGCTCTTGGTCAAGGCTTTGTAGGCAACCGCCACATCCAGCGCCCGACCTTCCGGGAGCAGGTGTTCGATGAAACGCTTGATGGTGGCCGAGGCATGCTCATCGGGTGCACGCCCCAATGGCAGTGCGGGCGACAGCGGAAAAGCTTGGGGGTTGGCGAGCCAGGGCTGCGCATAGCGCAAGTGCCACTGGTCATCGCGCCCTTCGTGCGCGATGACGGCCATGAGCGTGTTGTCGGTCCAGACCTGCAGCGCGTCGGTCATGACAGTCCTTTCATGTCTTGGGCGAGCCGCCGCCTTGAGTGCTGGACTGACGGGCCCAAGGGTGTTCTTTGGGCAAGACCATCAGCGTCAGGCCCAAGCCGTCGAGCACGGCCATGGCTTTGTCCAGTTGCACCGTGCCTTGACCGTTTTCGAGGCGAGACATGAGGTCTACCGACACGCCCAGCAGCCCGGCCGCGTCGTCGATGCGCAGCGATTGGGATTTGCGCCTTTCGCGCACGATGGGGCCGAGCGCGTTGGCGGTCGTCAACAGTGTGGCTGGCTGAGTGGGTTGGTCATTCATCTTGTACTTTCAGTGGGTACCGTCGTCTTTATGAATTGTGAGTTTCTGCTATTGCGAAATTTAATCTCTTGGCGTGGTTTGTCAATGATAATTTCGGATTATCAGAAATTTTGAAAATTTCATGGATGAATGAATAAAAGTTTCACATATTCCGAAACTAAACAAGGGCGGCAGTGGTGATCAAGCGATAAAACTGTCAGCAAACTGTCGTGGACTGCTGAAACCTGTCGGGGCTAAAGCCGCCGACCTACAAATACCCCCGCGACCCGGCAAGGTGCAAGGCATGCAGTTCTGTCCCCTGTAGGTCGGCGGCTTCAGCCCCGACATGAAGCCTTCGCCCAAGCACCCATGTCGGAGCCGCCCACCTACGGCGAGCCATCAGGCTTAAACAACAGCTGTGCTTGCATCCCATGGCCCGGCTCTTCGGCCTTCGTGGGGTGACTCACTGGGGCAGGCGCTGTCCCCGCCTTGACCAGCGACCCCACCCGCACGCCCAGCAGGCGCAGGCGGCGTGACAGATCGACCCGTTTGAGGCACTGGCCGGCGATCAGACGGATTTGCTTGGCATCGGCGGTGTATTCGGTCAGGGTTTGGTCTCGCGTCACGGCCTGAAAGTTGTCGTAGCGCAGCTTGATGCCGATGGTTTTGCCTTCGTAGCCCTTGCGCTGCAAATCGGCGGCCACTTGCTCGCACAGGCGGGTGAAGACTACACCCAACTCGGCGCGGTCACGCACGGCGTGCAGGTCGCGCTCAAACGTCGTTTCACGGCTCATGCTGACGGGCTCGCTCTCGGTTTCCAGTGGGCGGTCGTCGCGTCCCCAAGAAGCTTCGTGCAGCCAGGCACCGTAGCTTTTGCCAAAGTTTTCCACCAGCCAGTGCGGTTCACGCGCGGCCAGCTCGCCAATGGTGTGGATGCCAAAGCCTTTGAGCTTTTCATCGGCCTTGGGGCCCACACCGTTGATCTTGCGGCAAGCCAGCGGCCAGATCAGGGTCTGCAGGTCGGCCTCGTGCACGATGGAGATGCCGTTGGGTTTGTTGAACTCGCTGGCCATTTTGGCGATGAGTTTGTTGGGCGCCACGCCGATTGAGCAGGTCAGGCCTGTGGCCTCAAAAATGCTTTTTTGGATCAAGCGCGCCAGCACCCGACCGCCTTCGCGCTGACCACCGGGCACGTCAGTAAAGTCGATGTAGACCTCGTCCACGCCCCGGTCCTGCATGACGGGGGCGATGTCGAGGATGATGCTTTTGAAGGTGCGCGAAAAGTGCCGGTAGCGCTCAAAGTCCACGGGCAACAAGAGTGCTTGCGGACACAGCTTGGCCGCTTTCATCAGGCCCATGGCCGAGCCAATGCCGAATTGGCGCGCCGCATAGGTGGCGGTGGTGATCACGCCGCGCCCGGTGTAGCCCTCGATGCGTGGGAAAAAATCGACCGGGATGCGGTCCAGCCGCTCGGCAAAGGTCTCTTCGGTCCATTCGCCATCCGGGTAGGCCGCCTGCAGCTTGCCCAGCAGGTCGTCTTCTTTGCGGCGGCCACCACCAATGACCACCGGCAAGCCTTTGAGCTGCGGGTAGCGCAGCAGCTCGCAAGACGCGTAGAACGCGTCCATGTCGAGGTGGGCAATGCGGCGGATGGGCGGGGCCACGGCGCTTGAAACGGGTGAAATGGTCACCCGTCAAGCATAGCGCGACCCCAAGGGGTTTTGCCCTTGCCCAAGCCCTTACAGGCCCGATTTACTGGCCTGTGGGAAAGGTGCCTGGCAGCAAAATGCTCTTGTCCACCGTGTCCATTTGCGTGCGGCCGCAAAAGGCCATGGTCAGGTCCAGTTCCTTGTGGATGATTTCCAGCGCTTTGGTCACGCCCGCTTCGCCCATGGCGCCCAGGCCATAAAGCATGGAGCGGCCAATGTAGACACCTTGGGCACCCAGGGCGCGGGCTTTCACCACGTCCTGGCCGCTGCGGATGCCGCCGTCCATGTGCACTTCGATGTTCTGGCCCACGGCATCCACGATGGCAGGCAGGGCTTCGATGCTGGACTGCGCGCCGTCGAGCTGGCGGCCGCCATGGTTGCTGACGATCAGGGCGTCCGCCCCCGATTGCACCGCCATGTGGGCGTCTTCCACGTCCTGAATGCCTTTCAAAATGAGCTTGCCGCCCCAGCGCTTTTTGATCCACTCCACATCGCCCCAGTTCAGGGCGGGGTCAAACTGCGAGGCGGTCCACGAAGACAGGCTGCTCATGTCGGCCACGCCCGTGACGTGGCCCACGATGTTGCCAAACTGGCGACGCGGGGTGCCCAGCATGCCCAAGGCCCAGCGCGGCTTGGTGGCGATGTTGATCATGTTCTTGATCGTCAGCTTGGGCGGTGCAGACAGGCCGTTTTTCAGGTCTTTGTGGCGCTGACCCAGAATTTGCAAGTCCAGCGTGAGCACCAGCGCGCCGCAGTTGGCGGCTTTGGCGCGGTCGATCAGGCGCTCGATGAAGCCCTTGTCTTTCATCACGTACAACTGAAACCAAAAGCCTTCACCGGCATGCTTGGCCACGTCTTCGATGGAGCAGATACTCATGGTGGACAGGGTGAAGGGCACGCCAAACTTTTGGGCAGCGCGGGCGGCCAAAATTTCGCCATCGGCGTGCTGCATGCCCGTCAGGCCCGTGGGCGCAATGGCCACCGGCATGGCCACTGGCTGGCCCACCATGGTGCTGGCGGTGCTGCGGTTTTCCATGTTCACGGCCACGCGCTGGCGCAGCTTGATCTTCTGGAAATCGCTTTCATTGGCCTGGTAAGTGCTCTCGGTCCAGGAGCCGCTGTCCGCGTAGTCGTAAAACATGCGCGGCACCCGTTTTTCGGCCAAAACGCGCAGGTCTTCAATGGTGGTGATCACGGGCATGGGTTGTCTCCTGAGGGGTTGGCAATGTGAATTGACCCGAATCGTAGCCGCTGGCCAGGCCCCAGGCTGTGAAACTTGGGACAGGGGGTTTGAAATTTCTTGAGCCGATCTCAGCCGTGGGGCTTGACCTTGACAAAGCCGCCACCCTGAAAAATAGCTGCCGGGTCTTGGGTGTCGATGCTGGGCTGGCGGGCCTCGACGGCTTGGCGGAACACGTCCGACGAGTCTTGCGGCCGGTAACCGATGTGCCGTGCGTGGGTGTTGTCCCACCAGGTGGTCTGGTTGTCGGACATGCCGTAAATGATGCTGTGGCCCACGATGGGCGCAGTCAGGGCGGCCACCACCAGGCGCTCCAGGTCGTCAAAGCTCAGCCAAGTGGCCAGCATGCGGCGGTCTTTGGGCTCGGGTGTGGAGGAGCCGATGCGGATGCTCACCGTCTCGATGCCCCAGCGGTCCCAGTACATCTGCGCCACATCCTCTCCAAAGGCTTTGGACAGGCCATAAAACCCATCGGGTTTGGGCGGCATGCGGGTGTTGACGACCTCGTCTTGCCGGTAAAAACCCGTGACATGGTTGGAGCTGGCAAACACGATGCGCTTAACCCCTTGCAGGCGGGCTGCCTCGTAGAGGTTGACCATACCCGCGATGTTGCCCGCCAAAATGGTGTCCCAAGGCTGCTCGGTGGACACGCCGCCCAGATGCACCACAGCGCTCACGCCTTGCAGCAGGGCCATGACCTGGTCCTTGTCTTCCAGCGGGGTGATTTGAACCTCTTCACCTTCGGTGGCGCTGCCGGGGTCTACGCGGTCGCTCAGGCGCAGCACGTCGCAATAGGCTTTGAGACGCGGGCGCAGTTCGCGCCCCAAATAACCAGCGGCACCCGTCAACAGCAGGCGAGAAAAACGCAAGGGCGATGCGGGTGTGGGCAACATGGCGGTGCTCAAACCTTGAAGCGACTGGCCAAGGCGGTCGCGCTGTCGCGCAGCACGTTCTGGTCGGCCCCCACGGCCACAAACAGGCAGCCTTGTTCAACATAGTGCTTGGCCAGCGCTTCGTCGCCCGTCAAGATGCCAGCCGCTTTGCCGCAGGCCCGGATGCGGGCAATCGACTCGTCAATGACCTTGAGCACCTCGGGGTGCTTGGGGTTGCCCAGGTGACCCAGGGCCGCCGACAAATCGCCGGGACCGATGAACACGCCGTCCACGCCATCCACGTTGGCAATGGCTTCGATGTTTTGCAGGCCCAGCACGGTTTCAACCTGCAGCAACACACAAATTTCTTCGCTGCTGTGCTGCGCATAGCCCTTGACCCGGCCGTAGTGGCTGGCGCGTGGCGCACCCGCATAACCGCGCACGCCGTGGGGCGGGTAGCGGGTGTAAGACACCGCTTGGCGAGCTTCTTCTTCGGTCTGAATGTAGGGCACCAGCAGCGTTTGCACGCCCACATCGAGCAGGCGCTTGAAGGTCACCATGTCGTTCCACGGCGGGCGCACGATGGGTGTGGTGGGGCTGCCCTTCATGGCTTGCAGTTGCGCCACGATTTCCGTCAGGTCGTTGGGCGAATGCTCCATGTCCAGCAGCAGCCAGTCAAAGCCGCAATGCGCCAGGATCTCCGTGCTGATGTTGCTGCACAGGTGCGACCACAGGCCAATTTGCTTTTGGCCGGACTGGATCGCGTGTTTGAAATGGTTGATGGGCATGTCCATGGGGGTTGTCTCCGTTTGTTGTTCTTGAATCAGGCGGCCTGGGCCACGCCTTGCCGGCGGCTCAGCTGCAGCTGACGCTGCCGCAGCCCGACATGGTCACGTTTTGGATGGCCGAGGGGTCGGCCAGGGTCTCGGTCACGCTGTCAAAGCCCACCGACTTCAAGTGCGCGGCCAGGCCCGCGTCCATGCTGTTGGCATGACCGGGAAACCACTCGGCCAGGGCCTCGGCCATGCGGGTGATGATGGTCTTGTCGCTGTCCAGGTAGTGTGCTTCCACCACGCGCATGGTCTCCAAAATGGTGGCGTGGTGTTCGGCGTGGCAGTTGTCGGCCGAAAAGCCGGTGGCCAGCATCCAGCGTTCTTCTTGTGCAAAGTGCTCGACCGTGTGGTCCAGAAATGCTTTGTACACGGGCAGTTGCTGGTCTTCGGGCGTGGCCAGGATCTGGTTGATCATGTCCACAAATTCCTGGTGCGTCTCGTCCATGCGGCCGTCGCCAGTGTTGAGGGCATCGGTCCAGAGCATGGTTTGGGGGGCTTGAAGTGCTGGGGTGGCGGGCATGTGGGCTGTGGCTGAGTGGGACATGGCAAAGCGCAAAAGTAAATCAAATTTACCGAATTATGGCGCTTGTGATCCTCGGCCCCAGTGCCTGACGCGACGGGCCACTTTCAAGCCTCGGTGATTTGCATGTGGGCCACGCCATAGAGCGGGCCGCCGGTCCAGGGTGTCATGCACATTTCGGCCCAGCACCAAGCCCAGCCGTAAATCTCGGCCGCCGTGTGCTGGGCCATCAATTCCAGACGGGGGTGCAAATGGGCCACTTCCAGCGCGTTGTGTGCGCCCCACCGAAACTCGGCCCCGGTCCCCGAAACACTGGGTGTCATGTGGCTGCGGCCAATGCCCAGGGGGGTCATGAAATCGCAAAGCAGCTGCGAACCTTCAGGCGCGTTGTTGCCGATTTCGTTGAACACGGCCCTGACCTGCGTGGGGGTCAAATACATCAGCAAGCCCTCGCACATCAAGAGCAATGGCTCGCGAGCGTTGCGCTTGCTCAGGCCCAGGTTTTGCCACCAGCCGGGTTGGGTCAAGTCAAGGCACAGGTCTTTGGCTGTGTCGGAATGCACCGGCAGCAACAGGTGGCGCAATGAAACAACCTCGTGCAGATCCACATCCAGCCAGCTGTTGTGGCCATTGTTGAGCCACTGAAAATAATCCGACAAACCCGCCCCCAAATTGATGCCCTGCGCGTCAGGGTGGTGCCTGAAAAATTCTTCCCCCAAGCGCTTGATGAGCTGGGTTCGCCACAGCACGTTCAGCATGATGGCCCTGTCTTGCAGCAAGGGGTCGATGGCGTCCCCTATCTTTTCCATCACATGCTGGGCCTGCACGTCATCGGGGTCCAGCCAAGGGTAGATCGAGGGGCCGCGTGCTCGGGCGACGAGCGGTATCAGCAAAGTGCTGGACACTGCATCGAGCAAGGCCCTGTGCTTTGCATTGGTTTTTTGTTGCATGGCATGTCTCCTTGTATGTGGAACCTTCCTTTGTAGAAGTGCGCGTGGCACAGCTGTCTGATGTGCATCAAACTCCGGACCATCAAGGCGCGGTGTAAACCTATTCAGGTGCGTGGCTTCGACCGGGGCGTGCCTGCGGTTTGCGAACGAAGCTCATCTCTTGACCCCTCTCAAGGATTTTGTCGCTGTACGAGCCCAGCCTGTGGGCGATGGTTTGCGGGCGATGTTGTTCAGGGCGTGTGCCACGCCCATCGCCCACGGGGTGGGCTCCTACAAAAATCCAGCCCTTGTTTGTTACTCAAGGCTTTAAGGGGCAGGATCCACAGTCACCCTTCGAAAGATGGTTCAAAACCATCAAACCGGGTTTTTCCGGGCATTTGGCGGTCACTGCCTGTTTAGGTGGCAGTCTGTGCCAGGCCGCACAGAGTAAGGGTTTGCACGGATGTCCCCGCGCTTGTCCACAGCTTCATGCACAGACAGGCGGGACAACTTTCAGGCCTTAAAGCGACTGCCGGTAGCGCTCCAGCGTCTGAGCCTGGGTTTCGGCCTCGATTTCTTCGCCCTTGAAGGTGCGAATCTGGTCGCGCATCATCTCGGCCATGCTGGGCAGCTGCCCACGGTCGACTTGACGCGATGCGTCCCACAGCTGTGAGCGCATGAACGCCTTGGCGCAGTGCAAATACACCGACTCCACGGCCACGCGGATCACCAGCGTGGGTGTGCGCCGCGCATCGGCGCACAGGGCCAAATCGGCCGGGTCGGTGGACAGCACGGCGCGGCCATTCACGCGCAAAGTCTCGTCAAAACCCGGCACCATGAACAAAGTGCCCAAGCGGCCGGTGGCGATGATGTTCTCCAGCGTGTCCAGCCGGTTGTTGCCCGGCGCATCGGGCACCAAGAGTGTCTGCGCGTCCAACACCTTGACGAAACCCGGCTCACCCCCGCGAGGCGAAGCGTCCATGTCGCCCGCTTGACCCGTGCTGGCCAGCACCACAAACGGCGACAGGCCAATGAACTGCACCGCATGCGCGTCAAGCGCAGGGATTTCCTTTTTGAGCGAACGCTCACGGGCGGGGCCGTAGAGGTCGCGCAGGGCAGAGAGGGTCGTGATGTGCTGGGTGGTCATGGGTGAAGCCCTGATTCCGACTCAAAATGGTTTAAGCCAGCTTGTCAACCATGCTGATCCAGCAACCCCTGAACCACTGTGATCAAGTGGGGCAGAGAAGTTTGAGCAATAGTCCAAACCGTGCTCGGGTTGACTGTTGCGTAACCATGAATCAGTTGGTTGCGAAACGCCACAATTTGCGGGAGGTCCGGCAGGCGCGCCGCCATGGCTGCATCCAACTTGGCAAGTTGGTTCAGCGCTTCTCCGATCACTTCAAACTTGCGCTCAACCGCCGCTTGTACCAGCTCATTGTTGCCATAGGCCGCGGCGTCCATGTTTGCAGTGAATGACTGGATGGCCAAGGCCGCCTCACGCACATCCCACAAAAAAGCGCGTGGGTCACGCTGCATAGATCGCCTCACGGTGCCGGTTGATACTGGCCAGTACAAATGGGTTGCGCACGGCACCGGGCTCAATCAGATCAACACCCCGGCCCAGTAGGGTTTCCAGCTCGGATTTGATGCCAAAAAAGCGGTGCAAGTCGGCGGGTGCTTCTTTGGAAAACTCCACCAAAAAGTCGGCGTCGCTGCATTCTGCATCAAAGTCGTCGCCGCGAGCGGCGGAGCCGAACACCTCCAGTCGGCGGATTTGGTATCGCTGACAAATGGCCGAAATGTCGGCGCGGTGTTGGGCTATGGCGGGGTGCATGAGGCAAGTTTAGCGAGGTTCTGCGAGCAAGGGCATTGTGGCTGCTTTGAAAGAACACGCCAATCTCAAAACCCCGACCCCGGCTCACTGAGAAAAGCCAGCTCCTCGGGGGTGGACTCGCGGTTGAGGATGGCGTTGCGGTGGGGGTAGCGGCCAAAGCGCTCGATGATGGCTAGGTGGCGCAGTTCAAAGCGCAAGGTGTCTTCGAGGCCTGGCTGCGCGAACAGGGCGACGGCTTGCGCGTGCACCAGGGCGGACTCGCTGTGCATGTAGGGCATGTAGGCAAAGCTGCGCTGTGCCAAGGGCAGGCTGCGGTCCTGCCCACTGGCCACCAGCTCTTGTGCCAGCGCCAAGGCCAGCGCGTCCTGCGCAAAAGCGCGGGGCATGTCGCGGTAGACGTTGCGTGAGAACTGGTCGAGCACCAAAACCTCGGCCAAGCGCCCCTCGGGCGTGGCGCGCCAGGCAAACAACTCACACCGCGCCGCCGCCTCCAGCGTGGTGCCGAAGCGGGTGCGGATGGCTTCGTCCAAGGCTGCGTCTTTGGCGAAGTGGAGCTTGGGGGTGAGTTCGGTGAACCAGAAGTCGAGGATGGGATGGGGTTGCATGACAGCTGGGTTCATGCTGCTTTGAGAACCATGTCGATGTGCATGGACGAGTAAGGGCAGACCACCCCGCCAGACTCGGTGCGCTCCAGCAGCCCCAGGTCGGCCAACACGACCACGTCTTCGTGCACGCGCTTGACGTCGCGGTTCAACAAGCGGGCCAGCTCGCGCACCGACAGCTCGCCCTTGCCTTGCGCGGTGCGCACCAGTGCCCAGCGCTTTTCGGTCAGCTGGCCAAAGAAATGGCCGGGGCTTTCAAAGTTGAGCACTTCGCCTTGGTATGTGCTTTTCTGCGCCGCTTGGGCAGCTGCACGCAAACCGGCTTGCCAGTCGGGTTGCAAGGTGATGGTCAAAAAACGTTCGGTCATGTTGTCCTCTTGGCCGCTACGGCGGCAATGAAGTCTTCCACCATTTTCAGGCTGTTCGGGTTGAGCGACTGCAAGAAGTCTTTGCCCCCCGCATCGGGGTGGGCGTCGGCAATCAGGTGGTCCAACAGGCGCACTTCGGCGGGCACGCCTTCGGCTACGCCGACCCAGGTGATGGCGGCTTTTGTGCTATCGGCACCCGGCGTGCAGGTTGATGAGCCGATGGGCTAAGGGTTGGCCTTTTCAAAACCGAGGTGTTGAAGTCAGTGGGTTGGCTGTGCGGAGCGGTCAGGTGTGTTGAGGCTGATCGCTGCTTTTTTACTCTTTTCGGCAGGCACAACTTTGCCGAAGGCTTGCGCCAATCGTTGTGCCCGTTCTGCCGATTGCAGCAATGCTTTTTGCAGTGCGCGGGGGCTGGGGGGCAGCTGCGGGCCAGTGTGTGCATTTTGCGCCATGTTGTCTTGTCCTCAATGAAGGATTGACCGCCGGTTTGATAAGCCACAGTCTGAGCTGTGTGACCGCTGGAATTATTAAACACCATCCACTCGTCAGCCACACCGGCATAGAGCTGGAAAAAGTTGTGCAGGCTGCGCCCGAATCTGGGTTTGACCACTTCGGATGGCACATCGTGGCCTCCCAGAGCCACGCGATGTTTGACACGACGAATGGCCAGGCTGCTGCTGCTCATGGCAAAGTAATAAACAGCGACATGGCAGCCCTGCGCTTTGAGCTGCAACTAAAAGGGGCAAAAGCTCCTGCTGGAGAGTGTGGATTCAAAAGCAAAGTCGGCGCGTGCCACGCTCAATTCCCGCAAGCGGTTCAGCATGATGCGACCAGCGGCAAATGCAACGGTCTGCGCATGTTGGCCAGCCAGCCCACGCGCAATGTAATCCGCGTTGACAAAGGTGGAAATGCGCAACTCGGCCAATATCGCGTCGGCATGGGTCGATTTACCGGCCCCGTTGGGGCCCGCAAAAACCACGACGCGAGGGTTGGCGAGTGGGGCTGTCACTCACTTCCCCCAGCTATCCTTCAACCCCGTCACTCGGTTAAACACTGGCTTACTCCCCGCCACATGATCCGCACGGTCCGCCACAAAGTACCCAAACCGCTCAAACTGGAACTTCTGGTCCGGCTGCGCAGCGGCCAGTGACGGCTCCACATAGGCCGTCACCACTTTCAAGCTGTTCGGGTTGAGCGACTGCAAGAAGTCTTTGCCGCCCGCATCGGGGTGCGCGTCGGCAAACAGGCGGTCGTACAGGCGCACTTCGGCTTGCACGCCGTCGGCCACGCCGACCCAGGTGATGGCGGCTTTGGCTTTGACGCTGTCGGCGCCGGGGGTGCCGCTCTTGGTGCCGGGGATGACTTTGGCGTGCACTTCAGTCACGTTGCCCGCTGCGTCGCGTGCGCAACCGGTGCATTCGATCACGTAGCCGCCCTTCAGGCGCACCACGTTGCCTGGGAATAGTCGCTTGTAGCCCTTGGGCGGCACTTCTTCAAAGTCTTCGCGTTCGATCCACACCTCTTTGCCGATCTTGAACACGCGGTCCGCCGGCGGTGTTTGGCCCTCGGCGGTCGCGCTGTGGGGCAGGGCGGGTT
>Ga0255139_1000327_pt1 | contig 15752 bp, 16 predicted proteins | sample Law_Colum_RepB_8_FD_188549 | JGI IMG/M metagenome (GOLD analysis project Ga0255139, IMG submission 188549) | Freshwater microbial communities from St. Lawrence River, New York, United States - Law_Colum_RepB_8d | ecosystem: Environmental > Aquatic > Freshwater > River | place: USA: New York...
CGGTTTTTTCTGCGGTGCTTCCTTCGCAAGCCGAAAGCAGCCTTGAACGATGTTCCCAAAGGCGATGACACGCCGAACGCCCTGCCCTGCCAACCCATGAGCGCCAACGCCAGCCCTGAGCGGGCGGTCTTGCGCGAACTTGCTGACCCGATTGAGAGGCCCGCGCCATGACGCACATCACCCCTACCCTGAAAGACTGCGAACTGCTGGACCAGCTCGACCCCTTGCGCAATCTGCGCCACCAATTTGACTTGCCCTCTGGCGTCATCTACCTCGATGGCAACTCGCTTGGTGCGTTGCCCAAATCGGTACCGGCCCGCGTGGCCCAGGCAGTCACACGCGAATGGGGGCAAGACCTCATCCGGAGCTGGAACACCGCCGGCTGGTTCACACTGCCCCAGCGCGTGGGCGACAAAATCGCCCGCGTGATCGGCGCCAAAACCGGCGAAGTGATGGCCGCCGACAGCACCTCGATCAACCTGTTCAAAGTACTGGCCGCGGCCCTGCACATCGCAAGCACCGACCATCCCCACAAGAGAACCATCGTCAGCGAACGCAGCAACTTCCCCACCGACCTGTACATCGCCGAGGCCCTGTGCCAGGAGCGCGGCCTGACCTTGCAACTGGTCGAAACCGAGGACATTCCTGCCGCCTTGCAAGCCGATGTGGCCGTGCTCATGCTCACCCATGTGAATTACCGCACCGGCGCCATGCACGACATGCCAGCACGAACGGCACAAGCGCATGCACAGGGCATTTTGACGGTGTGGGACCTGGCGCACAGTGCAGGCGCCGTGCCGGTCGACCTGAACGGCTCGGATGCCGACTTTGCCGTTGGCTGCGGCTACAAATACCTCAATGGCGGCCCCGGCGCTCCGGCTTTTGTGTGGGTGCATCCACGGCACATCGACCGCTTCTGGTCACCACTGGCCGGCTGGTGGGGGCACGCTGCGACCTTCGCCTTCACACCCGATTACCAACCCGCTTCGGGCATCACGCGCTACCAATGCGGCACACCACCGATCCTGAGCCTCACGGCGCTGGACTGCGGGCTGGACGTTTTATTGAGCGTGGAGCCGTTGGGCGGCATGGCTGCACTGCGCCAGAAATCGTTGGCCCTGACGGGCTTGTTCATGCAACTGGTGCGCACGCAGCTGCATGGGCAGGGTTTTGGCATGGCCACCCCGACACAGGAAGACCAACGCGGCTCGCAAGTGAGCCTGACCCGCGCAGAAGGCGCTTACGCCATCGTGCAAGCCCTGATCGCACGGGGCGTGATCGGGGATTTCCGGGCAGGCGATGGCGGCCAGCAGCCGGACATTCTGCGCTTTGGCTTTGCACCACTCTATCTGGGCTATGCCGATGTTTGGCACGCGGCAGAACAACTGCGTCAGGTCATGGCCAGCGGTGAATGGCGGGACGCCCGCTGTGCTCATCAACACGCTGTGACCTGAATAAGCGGCCAAGACAGGCTGTTGGATCCACACCTCACAAGGGCAACTTTCACGGGCAGGCAAGGATCTCACCCACCTGCACGCCGCTGGCCATTTGTGGCGCTTGCGGCGGGCGAGCACAGCAGCGCGGGAAATCGGCTGGCCGCGCGGGACCGCAGGCACCAAGGGCGCGAGCCCCACGGTGAAGTGCCTCACCCAGCGCCCATCCATCCAGGGCTGGGCGGTGCAGCCATTTGCACTAACATGCCTGCTTTGATCACCGGGGATTCGCCTTGCAATTGAACATCAACGGCCAAAGCCTCAACGCCAGCGCCGACCCGCGCACGCCCTTGCTGTGGGTGCTGCGCGATGAACTGAACCTGACGGGCACCAAGTTTGGCTGCGGCGTGGCGGTGTGCGGGGCCTGCACGGTGCATGTGGACGGACAGCCTGTGCGCGCTTGCGTCACGCCTGTGTCTGCCCTGGGCAACAAGCAGATCAAAACCATCGAGTCCTTGGGCACCGCAGAAAACCCCCACCCTTTGCAAGCCGCCTGGATCGCCGAACAGGTGCCCCAATGCGGCTACTGCCAAAGCGGCATGCTGATGGCCGCAGCCGCCTTGCTGGACAACAATCCGAAGCCCAGCGATGCCGACATCGATGCGGCCATGACCAACCTGTGCCGCTGCGGCACTTACCAGCGTGTACGCGCCGCCATCCACCGTGCGGCCCCAGCCATGCAAAACCCCGCAATCAAGCAAGGCGGTGCCCGATGAAGCGCCGCACCTGGATCTTGAGCGCCCTAGGTGCCACGGGCGCCTTGGTGGTGGGCTGGGGCGTGCTGCCTGCCCGTTCGCGCCTGGGCTCCCCCAAATTGATGCTGCCCACTCAGGGCGATGTGGCCCTGAACGGCTGGATCAAGATCGCCGCCGATGGCGCGGTGGTGCTGGCCATGCCGCGCAGCGACATGGGCCAGGGCGTGCACACCGCACTGGCCATGCTGGTGGCCGAAGAACTGGATGTACCGCTGGGCCGCGTGCGCCTGGAGCAAGCCGGGGCCGACAGCATTTATGGCAATGTGGCCATGCTGGTGGCCAGTCTGCCCTTTCACCCGCTGGACAGCGAAGGCGACAAGCCTGCCAAGATCAAGCTGGCCGAGTGGCTGGTGGTCAAGATCGCCCGCGAACTGGGCATCAACGCCACAGGTGGCTCCTCATCGGTGGCTGACCTGTGGGACCCGCTGCGCATGGCCGCGGCCACTGCACGCGCCAGCCTGGTGCAAGCCGCCGCCGCCGCCTGGAAAGTGCCTGCGCACGAAATCACCGTGCGCGAGGGCCTGATGCAACACCCCTCAGGCCCAAGCGCGCATTTCGGCCAGATGGGTCCGGCCGCTGCGGGCAGCACACCGGGCCACATCAGCCCCAAAGCCCGACAGGACTGGCAGCTGATTGGCCGCAGCGCAGCGCGCACCGACATTCCAGCCAAAGTCACGGGCCAGGCGCAGTTCGGCATGGACGTGCGTTTGCCCGGCATGTTGTTTGCAGCCGTCCGCATGAACCCGGTGCTGGGCGGCGCGGCCCCCAGCATGGACACCCAGGCCGCGCTGGCCATGCCTGGCGTGCGCCAGGTGGTGCCACTGGCCCCCTGGGGCGGCGGCACGGGGGGGTTGGCCGTGGTGGCCATCAACACCTGGCAGGCCCAGCAGGCCGCGCAAGCCGTGAAAGTGCAATGGCCTGCAGCGGGCGCTGAAGCGGCAGACACCGCACGCATCCGGGACAAACTGCTCCAGGCCCTGGACACCGAAAGCGGCTTCACCTTCCACGAGCAAGGCCTGCCGCAGAAGGCCGAGCAAACAGCCACCCGCCGCATCGACGCGCTGTACCAGGCGCCCTATTTGGCCCACGCCACCTTGGAGCCGATGAACTGCACCGCGCAAGTCAAAGACGGCAAGGTAGAAATTTGGGTGCCCACACAGGTGCCGCAAATGGCCCGCGCCATGGCCGCCAAAGTGGCGGGCGTCCAGGAGGACCTGGTCAACGTGCATGTGACGCTGCTCGGCGGCGGCTTTGGTCGCAGGCTGGAGGTCGACTTTGTGGGCCAGGCCGTGCAAGTGGCCATGGCCTGCAAGGGTGCGCCCGTGCAACTGGTGTGGTCGCGAGAAGAAGACATGGCGCACGACTTTTACCGCCCCATGCACCTGGCCAAATTCCAGGCCGCCATCGACGCGCAAGGCGACGTCAGCAGCCTGCGCATCAAGTCAGCGGGCGACGCCATCACCCCGCGCTGGATGGCACGCGCCGCGCCGCACCTGTCCGGCCCCATCGACATGCCGGACAAGACGACATCGGAAGGCCTGTTCGATCTGCCCTACGGTTTCCTCAACCAGCACATGAGCCATGTGGCCACACGATCGGGCGTGCCCGTGGGCTTCTGGCGTTCAGTCGGCCATTCGCACAACGCGTTTTTCTCGGAAAGCTTCATCGATGAACTGGCCGTGGCCACGCAGCAGGACCCACTGGCCTTTCGCCTCAAACTGCTCAAAGACGCGCCGCGCTATGCGGCTGTCCTGCAACTGGCCGCGACACAAGCCGGTTGGGGCCAGCCCTTGCCCGCTGGCCGTGCACAAGGGCTTGCGCTGCACAAATCTTTTGGCGCCATCGTGGCCCAAGTCGCCGAGGTCTCGGTTGAGCAAGGGCAGATCCGCGTGCACCGCGTGGTGTGTGCCATCGATTGCGGCACCGTGGTCAATCCGGACACCGTGGCCCAGCAAATGCAAAGCAGCGTGGCCTTTGCGTTAAGCGCCGCTTTGTTTGGCCAGATTGATATCGTGGGCGGCGTGGTGCAGCAAAGCAACTTTCCCAGCTACCCCATGGTCACACTGAGCCAGACGCCCAGGGTCGAGACCCACATCGTGCCCAGCACCCGCCAACCGGCCGGGGTGGGAGAACCCGCCGTGCCGCCTCTGGCCCCGGCGGTGGGCAACGCGCTCTTTGCTTTGACGGGCCAGCGACAAAGGGCTTTGCCTTTGGTGGCGTGATCCCGGCATCCATGACCTCGGGCGAGCAGGTCGGTGGCTTTGGCCCCGATATGAAGGTGCGCCGCAGCCTGGCACATCGAAGCTCAAGGACCTCCCCGCATCGGTTCATCCGAGAGCTCACTTAAAAAACTGCTGGCGCGATGGCCACCTGATGATCAGTTTTTGGGGGCGCCCCTCAGCGCGGATACCCCTGCATCCCAAAACCCACGCCACCCAGCGCACTGCGAAGCGACGCAGCCGCATCCTCGTCCAGCGCACACAATGGCGGACGCACCCTCGCCCAATCCGCATGGCCCGAGTGTTCAGCGGCTGTGCGCTTCATGGCTGCGATCATGGGCGTGGCCTGGAAGATCTTGCGGATTTGATCGGCCTGGTCTTGCAGTTTCGCCCCCTCGGGCGTGTTCCATCCGTCAAACAAGGCCCGAATGCCCACCGGGTTCACATTCACCGTGGCGCTGATGCAGCCTGCCCCGCCAATGGCCAAGGAGGCGGTCAAAAGCGATTCGCTGGCCGGAAAAACCGCAAACCCGCCGGGCGCGAAGGCTTCGATCATGGCCCGGGATAGCGTTTGAGCAGTCGCTCAATCAAGGACATCGTGATCGGCACCTGGGTCATCTGCGGAATGTGATAAAGATAAATCCCCAGCTTGTCGCTGCCCACCCGCTCGATGATCTCGCTGTAATACGCAAACACGCCCTCTTGCGGCACGCCCTTGTAGAAAAAAGGTGGCAACACCAACACCCCCGGCGCGCCTTGCGCCACCGCATGCCGGGTCAGGGTGACGGCATCACTGAGTGCGCAAGCGCCTGTGCCCGGCATCAGGCGATCGGCCGGCACACCAGCTTCCAACAGGCGCTCGGTCAGATACAGGCGCTCCTCCACAGACAGCGACGCCGCTTCCGAGTTGGTTCCAAAAATGGCAAGGCCGGCGCCATGACCCACCAGCCAGCGGCAGTGGGCCGTGAATCGTTCAGCGTCGGGTGCGAGAGATTGGTCAAAAGGCGTGATGACAGGCGCGTAAACGCCTCGAAGGTGCTGGGCCATGGCGTCTGACTCGTTCTATTGGGTTTGCCTGCTCATGACTTCATCACAGCATTGAGCTCGCGCAGGGCGCGGTCGAGCAGCCACTCCACCGGAAAGTACAGCAAGGTCGCCCCTGCCTGCTTAAAAGCCTCCAACTGCGTCCAGTTGGCCGGCATGCCAAACACCTTGCCAGCCTGTTGCAGCTGCTGGCTGACCTTCGCCATCGTGGCCATGACCTCGGGCGTCTGCGCGCCGCGCTTGCCCATCAAGCTGTAGGCCAGGTCGTTGGGGCCCACCAGGTAAGCGTCCACGCCGGGCACGGCCATGATAGACGCCAGGTTGCGCACCGCGTCCACGGTCTCGATCTGCACGATGACCGATTTGTTCAAAGCCTGCTCGCCGCAGGCGTAGTGCATCAGTTCGACCACATCGGCCGCGTCCTGGGCCGTGTTGATGTGTGGGACCACCAGCCCACAGGCTTGCCGGTCCATGTACTGCACCAGAACCTGCGGGTCTTTGGACCAGCTGCGCACGATGGGCGCCAGACCTGCCACTTGGGCGGCTCGGATCATGTCGGTCGCAACGTCCAGGCCAATGCCTGAGCGTTCACAGTCAATGAACGCAAAGTCGGCACCAGAGGTCGCCAAGGCCTTGAGGATGTCGGGGTTGCGACCGCCCACGTTGACGGCGATCACGGACTGGCCTTGGCGCAATCGCTGTTGGCCAGGGTAAATCGAAGCAGAGGGTGCAGCAGAGGTCATGGGTATCCGTAGAGTTGGGCCGGGTTATCGACCAGGATGGACTGGAGCAACTGCGGCGTACCCAACCAGTCCAACAAGAGGTTGAACAAGTCACCATCATTGGGCATCGCACTCTTGATGAAGACGTGTGGCCAATCGCTGCCCCACATCAATCTCTGGGGCACCTCTTGCACCAGACGCTTTGCAACGGGGTGTACGCTGGGGTAGGGGCTGGCTTCTGTCGTGAGCCGGTAAGGAGCGGTCAGCTTGATCCAAGCGCGACCGGCTTGCGCCAGTTCAAGCAACCCTTCAAACCCGGCACCGTATCCCAGCTGTGTGGGCACGTAGCCCAGGTGGCCGAATACCAATGGCACCGGCAGGTCATTGAGTTGCTGCGCGAGGTTGGGAAATTCGTTGACATGCATCAGGAATTCGATGTGCCAGCCCAACGGCGCGATGGTCGCCGCCAAGCGTTTCAGCCCCTCCATCGGCAACTGCCCCTTGCCATCCTTGAGGTCGACGATGTTGCAGCGCACGCCACGTACCCCCAGGGCATGCAGCTCACGCACGCGCTGGGCGTCCACGTCAAAAGGCACCACCGCCACGGCGCGCAGGCGCACCGGGTCTTGCGCCAAGGCTTCGAGCATGGCGCTGTTGTCGGTGCCGTAGACGCTGGGCTGCACCAAAACCGCACGCTCGATGCCCAAGGTGTCGAGCATGTGTCGAAACTCAGCCAGTGGCGCCTGCGGCGGGTTGTAAAGCCGATTGGCCACCAGCGGAAACAGCGAACGCGGCCCACAGACATGGGCATGCGTGTCACAGGCATGGGCCGGGATCTGGATCCGTGGCTTTTTGGGGTGCGGATCGTGTGCCGCGCATTCGGGCAAGCCGTCAAGGTTCGGGTTAGTCAATCGTGGCTCCTGTTTCCTTGACGACCTTGCCCCATTTGGCGACTTCATCGCGCAAAAAGGCAGCATATTCAGCCTGGGTACTGGTGTAGGGATCGGCGCCCTGCTCGCTCAGATACTTGCTCATGGCAGGTTCCTTGACAATGCGCACGACAGCGCTGTGGATCTTGGCCGAGATGGCCGGTGGCAAATTGGCCGGGCCCACCAGACCAAAAAAGCCACTGGCCTCATAACCCGGCAAGCCCGAGTCGGTGATGGTGGGCACATCCGGCAAAGCCGGGATGCGTTGTCGCGAGCTCACGCCCAGGGCCTTGATCCTGCCGCTTTTGATGAAGGGCACAGCCGAGGGGGCGGTGGCCAAGGAGATCTGCACATGGCCGGCGACCAGATCGGTCATGGCCTGGGGTCCACCCTTGTAGGGCACGTGCAGCATCTTGGTGCCGCTCATGGCTTTGAACATCTCGGCGGACAGGTGGGGCTGACTGCCGTTGCCGGCGGAGCTGTAGCTCACCGGTGTAGCCGTGGACTTCAGGTATTGAATCAGTTCGCGGGTGGTGTTGGCCGGAACCGAGGGATGCACCACCAGAACCTGAGCGGTTTCAGCCACCAGCGCGATGGGGGTGAAGTCCTTCAGGGGGTCATACGTCATCTTGGGATACAGCGTGGCGTTGATGCTGTGTGCGGTTGAGGCCATCAGCAGTGTGTAGCCGTCGGGCGCAGAGCGCACCGCCTGCTCCGCGCCAATGTTGGCGCCGCCACCGGGGCGGTTGTCAACCACCACGGGTTGCTTCCATTCTTCCGAGAGCTTCTGGGCCAGCGCGCGAGTGATGATGTCGGTCGTGCCGCCTGCCGGGAAAGGCACAACGATGCGCACGGGACGGTTCGGATAGTCCTGCGCCTGTGCGGCAAAGGTCAAACAGGTGGCGGCCAGTAAAAGGAGACGTCGGATCGACATGCGGCAGACCTTTCAAGAAATTTGGAAGATGCGACCAGCCCCTGGCACCACCCGCATGTCGTGCAGGCTTCGCAGAGTGCCCCACAGAGCAGCCTGGTTACTGGTGATCACAGGCACACCGGTTTCAGCCTCCAACGCCGGGATGATGTCCAGCGTGCGGAAGTTCGAACAACTGATGAAGAGGGCCTCAGTCTCAGGCCGCATCACCTCATGCGCCAGCGCTTTGACCGCTTCGGTCGAGATGGCCGCGTGCGATTGCGTGCCCAGGCCCTTGATGGCCAGCACATCGAAGCCGTCGGCCTGCAGATACTGGGCCACCCGTTCATTGAGCCAGGGCTCGTAGGGCGAGGCGACACTGATGCGGCGGGCCGACACGGCACGCAGGGCATTGGCAATCGACGAAGAAGAAGTGGTGCATGGCACGCCGGTCAACTCGCTCAATTCCTGCGCCTGGGCCAGGTCTTCCTGCGGCGTCTTGAGAAAGCCGCTGGCGGTACAGCCGTGGCAGATGGCGTGCACCTTGGCGTGCGACAGCAGCGTGGCCGCCGCCGGGGCTTGGGTGCTGAGCCACTTCAGGCTGACCTCGGCGTCGTCGGTGTGCTTGATGCGCTGGGCGTGGATGGACAGGGAGGCGTCGGCCATGCGCTGGAATTCATATTCCATGACCGTGTTCCAGGATGGCACGATGATGCCGAGCTTGTGTTGCCAGTTCACGGTGCGGTCCTTCAGTCAAGCTTGATGTTTTTGTCGCGAATGACCTTGGCCCAGCGCTGCAGGTCTTCACGAATCAGCTGCGAGAACTGCGCCGGCGTGCTGGCCGCCGCCTCGACGCCCATGGTGCCGAAGGACTTGAGCACCGCATCGTCTTGCAGGGCCTGCGTGGCCGCACGTTGCAACACAGCGATCACCTCAGGCGGGGTTCCCCCGGGGGCCACCAGACCGGTGAAGTTGCTCAGCACCAGCTCCTTGAGCCCGGCTTCCGAAAAAGTGGGCACCGCGGGCAAGGCCTTCCAGCGATCTGCTGAAGAGACACCCAAGGCTTGCACCTTGCCTTGCTCGATGAAGGCCAGCGAGGAGGTGACCTGGTCAAACAGCAGATCCACCCTGCCGGCGATCACATCCTGGAGGGCTGGGCCCGCACCTTTGTACGGCACGTGCAACAAAGTGGTGCCGGTCAGCGCCTGGAAGTACTCGCCCACCAGCTGGTTGGAGGTGCCGCTGCCGGCAGAGGCCATGGTCAGCCCACCGGGTTTTTGTTTGGCCAGGGCCACCAGTTCCTGCAGATTCTTGGGTCCGAGGCCAGGGCGTGTCACCAGCACGAAGGGCACGCGGGCCAGTTGGCTGACGGGGGCAATCCCCGTTTGGGGGTCGTAAGGCCAGTCCTTGAACAAGTTGGGCGCCACGCTGAGAGAGCTGTTGGAGCCCATCATCAAGGTGTAGCCGTCGGCCGGCGACTTCATGGCAAATTCCGCCCCCACCTTGCCGCCAGCGCCCACCTTGTTTTCGATGACCACCGGCTGATTGAGCAGGCGAGCCATGGACGCGCCAACCACTCTGGCGGTGACGTCCACGTTGCCGCCCGGCGCAAAGGGCACCACGATGCGGATGGGCTTGTTCGGGTATGTCTGGGCCTGAACCAGGGGGGCAATCAGGCTGAGGCCGAGAAGAACGGTACGCAAGAACAAAGGTTTCATGGGATGTCCGATGCTGTAAAGAGGCAGCAAGCACTGCACAAAGGCTAGTCTAGGAAGCCACCGAGGGTAAGGTCCAATAGCATTTTTCGAGCAGTTTCATAACATTTGGTTATCGACAAGACCCATCCTGCCCCCTCTTGACATGGACCTGAGACAACTTCGCTACTTCATCGCATTGGCCACCCACCAGCATTTCGGGCGGGCCGCCAGCGTGCTTCACGTCGCCCAGCCTGCGCTCAGTCGCCAGATCCGGCTGCTGGAGGAGGAATTTGGCGTGCAACTGTTCGTGCGCCATGCCCGTGGCGCCACGCCCACCGATGAGGCGCTGTTTTTGCTCGAGCGTGCCTCTTTTCTGGTGCGTTATGCCGAGCAGATCAAGCAGGACATGAGCGCCCGCCAGAGCGAACCGAGCGGCCCGGTGTCGGTCGGGTTGACACCAGGCTTGGCGCTGCTGCTGACACTGCCTCTGACGCAAGCCGTCGAGCAAACCCTGCCCGGCGTGCGGCTGCGGATTGTCGAAGGCTTCCCACCCACCCTGCGCAACCTGCTGCTCGAAGGCGACGTCGACGTGGCCATCCTCAACCCCCCATACGAGCCGACCAAGCTGGTGGACGAGCCCCTGCTCACGGAACAGATCTGCCTGATTGGCCGTGGCGGCGATCCGCGCCTCAAGGCCCGCAGCATCTCCCCGGCCAAGTTGGCAGGCCTGCCGTTGGTGATGACGGGGCTGGCAAAGTCGGGCGTGCGCATGGAGCTGGACCTGGTCGCGGCACATGCGGGCATCAGCCTCCATCAATCCGTCGAAGTGGCTACGCTCGACGTCGCCAAACGCCTGGTTGTCGCCGGTGTGGGCTACACCGTACATTTCGCCGCCCCCGTTCAGGCTGATCTGGACGAGGGCCATCTGGTCGCCGTGCCGATCCGGGGGCTGTACCTGCGCAGATTCCTCGCGAGTGCCGCTGAGCGCCCGCCTTCGCGGGCTACGGAGGAAGTGATCAGCACCATGCGCCATGTCGTCCAGGATCTGGTGAACAACGGAGGCTGGTTGCACGCACGCTTGGAGAAGGCATCAAAGCGGTGAATGGTGCGGGTGTCACCCATCTGTCCCCGGCACAAAATCGGGCTCGGCGGCGTGGGCGAACGCGCCGTGCCCCCCTGACCCCGGCGGTGGGCCATGCGCTCTTTGCTTTGACGGGCCAGCGACAAAGGGCTTTGCCACTGAAGCTGTGAACTCAGCTGCCACGCAAAGCCTTGAGGATTTTTTGGCCGCCACGGCCACTGGCCTCTTGCCCCAAGCGCTGCTGTTCGACACGGATCGCCTGGCGCGACTTGTCTCCCAACATGCCATCCACCGGACCAATGTCATGGCCCCGCATCACCAGCAAACCCTGCAATTCGCGCCGCTCAGCGCGTGACAGGCCTGGATCGTCAGTGGGCCAGGGTGTCACGAAGGGACCTGCAGCGCGCAGGCGGTCACTCAGGTGGGCAATGGCCAATCCGTAGCTTTCGGCGGCGTTGTAGCTGTAGAGCGCATCAAAGTTGCGTGTCACCAAAAAGGCTGGGCCGCTGGCCCCTGCGAGCGTGAGCAAGCCCGTCGCACCCAGCGTTTCAGGCAAGGCAGCGCCATCGACCCGGCGCACGCCCCGAGCCACCCATTCGGCCACCGGACGCTTGGTGCGACGGCCCTCCCCCGCCAAAGCGATGCCCACTGGCAACTTCACTTCGATCCCCCAGGGCAGGCCCCGCTGCCAGCCCGCACGGGCCAAAAAGTTGGCGGTCGATCCCAGCGCATCCACGCTGCTGTCCATCAGGTCGGCGCGGCCATCCCCGTCGAAGTCCACCGCCAGGCGTTCAAAGGTGGTGGGCATGAACTGGGTGTGACCAAAAGCCCCTGCCCATGAACCCACCAGGCGATCGGGCGCCATGTGTCCGGCCTGCAAAATGCGCAGCGCCGCAAAAAATTCACCCCGCCTGTACCAGTGGGTATTTGCCAAAAGTTTGACCAAAATTGCTCTCCACGCCCCAGACCGCGACCACCGTGGCCGGGTCGACGCCAAAGCGTTGTTCGGCTTTTTCCAGCGCCTGACGGTACTCGGCCAATCGAGCCTTGCCATCGGCCACGCGCTCATCGTCCACCAGGGCCGCCATGTAATCCCAAATGGCGGTGCGAAACTCGGGCTGGAAATTGAGCTTCTCGATCACGCTGAAATCGGCCTGCAAGCCCGTTGTGTGGCGCTCCCAGGTGGCGTCGCTCACCCGGCCCGAGCGGGCTGCTGGTCGCAACTCGGCCATGCAGGCCGACAGATCGGTGCTTTGCGCCCGGACGCTCGGCGCGCCCATGAGCAGGCTCAGGATGACGCCCAGCATGACCCTTTGGGCGAGGGCTCTGGTCCAGGTTTTGGCATGTATGGGAGGCATGAAAAAGATTCCCTGCTGTGTTGAATCGGTCTGAAAGTGCGCCGGTGAATGTACAGCGCAAGGCCAAGAGGGTTGCCACACGCCTGATCCACCCGCCGTTTTATCCCATGGCGTTCAATGGCCCGCCACCATACAACCACGGCAAATCCATGGCCCGCTCCCCCAGCCAGCGCAGGGACAGGTCGCGCCCCAGCGCGAGCGGGCCTTGTGCATGGAAGATGCGGCCATTGCGGATGGCACGCGCTTGCACGCGGGCGTTGCGTGCCCAGCGTTGCGCGCCATAGGCCTGCAACTGCTGGCTGACCTGCGCGCCACCTGCACTCAGGCATTGCGCCAAAACCTGTGCATCTTCGATGGCCATGCCCGCGCCCTGCGCCAGGTACGGCCGCATGGGATGTGCGGCGTCGCCCAGCAGGGCTACGCGGCCTTGCGCCATTTGCACGGCCGAACGCAAGGGCGCGCGGTCATGCAGTGCCCATTGCCGCCAGGTGGGCACCGACGCCAAAAGCCCGTGCAAATCTTTTCCGACTGGGCCCATGGCCTGCATCAGCGCCTGTGCGTTTGCGCGCTGGTCCCAGTCCTGGGCCTGATCCGGTTGGGCGCCGTGCACAATGGCCACCAGGTTGAGGCTTTGACCGCTGCGTACCGGGTAATGCACCACGTGCAGGCGCGGCCCCATCCACACGGTGACCTGATCGCTGCGCAAATGTGCGGGCAAATCGGTCTGCACCACCAATGCCCGGTAGGCCAGATGCCCGGTGAAGCGTGCCGGCCCGTCCCCCAGGAGTTGATGGCGCACAGCGCTCCACACGCCGTCGGCACCGATCAGGGCGCTGCCTTGCAGGGACCGCCCGGCTTGGGTGTGCACGGTCAAACCGTCTGGCGTCTCTTGCCAGCCCAGCAGGTTCTGGCCCCAGCACAGGTCCACGCCCAAGCCATGCGCCGCCTGGTGCAGCAACCCATGCAAATCGGCCCGGTGGAGGGTGGCATAAGGCGCACCATAAAGCGACAGCGCCCTCTCACCCAGGCGCAAACTGCCCAAAACCTGACCTGTGCGGGCATCACGGGCCTGCAACAAGGTGGGAAAAGCCGCCACCTGCGCCAGCGCCGAACCCAAACCCCAGGCATGCAATATGCGCGTCACATTCGGCCCGATCTGAATGCCTGCGCCCACCTCGCTGAACGAGGCCGACCGCTCCAGCAATTGCACCGCAATGCCGCGTTGGACACAGGCCACGGCCGCCGCCAGCCCACCAATGCCGGCGCCTGCGATCAACACCCGTTTGCTCTCATGGTGGGTCATATGACAGTGGCCGGCAGGTAAGAAAGAACTTGGCGCGCTCAGCGCCCGTTCAGGGGATAAGAGGGATCGTTGTAACCCGGTGTTGACGGGTGACCCGGGGCGACCAGGCGGTTGACCAGCGCTTCGTCTTCGGCGGTGATCTGAACCTCCAAAGCACCTGCATAGTCTTGCCACTGCACCAGCGTGCGGGGCCCGGCAATGACCGCGCTGACATGGCGATTGGCCAGCACCCAGGCGGTGGCAAAGTGCGCCAGCGACACGCCCTTGCTTTCGCAATGCTGCCCAAGCGTCTGCGCAATCTGCAGCGACTCTTCGCGGAACTCGGTCTCCAGGATGCGCTTGTCGCCACGGGCAACGCGGCTGCCCTCTTGCGGCGCTTGACCCGGCGCGTACTTGCCTGTCAGCACGCCGCGTGCAATCGGGCTGTAGGGCACCACGCCCAGGCCATGATGCCCGCAGGCCTCCAGAATTTCCACCTCGGGCAAGCGGTTGAGCAGGTTGTAATAAGGCTGGCAGACCACAGGGCCGGGCATGTTCATCTGGCGGGCCATGTGGACGATCTCGGTGATGCGCCACCCCCTGAAATTGGACAACCCCCAATAGCGGATCTTGCCGTCGCGCAACAACGCCTCGATGGCCCGCAAGGGCTCCTCCAGTTGCATGCCGTTGTAGTCACGGTGCAGGTAATAAATGTCCAGGTGGTCGGTCGCCAGCCGACGCAGACTGTCCTCGCAGGCACGCAGCATCCAGGTGCGCGCATAACCTTGGTGGTTGGGCTGGTCCGACATGGCATTGCCCACCTTGCTGGCCAGCACCCAGCGGTGGCGCTGACCCTGCAGGATCCGGCCCACGATCTCTTCGGATTTCCCCAGCGTGTACACATCGGCGGTGTCAATGAAATTGCAGCCCTTGTCCTGCGCATCGGCCACGATGGCACGCGCGTCCTCGAGTGGCGTCTGGTCGCCGAACATCATGGTTCCCAAACACAGGCGGGACACTTTCAAGGGGCTTTGGCCCAGTGTGGTGAATTTCATGTCAGGAGCTCCTAAATACAGCGCATGCAAGGGCCATTGTTGGATGAAGGTTTGGCGCAGCGAGCATATCAGCCGGGAGCCGGAGACACCACTGTCCAAAACGGACACAAAAAAGCCCGGACCATCGGGCCCGGGCTTGGGGGATGCGCTGCCGAAACGCCGTGTCAGGCGACAGGCACAAACTGGTAGCCATTGCCCACGGGCGTGATCGAGCCAAAGGCGGGAAATGGAAAATGGAAGCCGCCGGCCAACATTTTTTCTTTCACCAGCATGTCAAAAATACGGCGTCGGGTCTGGCGGGCCATTTCAGGGTTCATGTCAAACAGCACGGCCCAATCGGGGTTGCGGGCAAACAAGGATGGCACGTTGGTGATGTCGGCCACATAGGCAAATGACTGCCCCTCCGACCGCACCGCAAACAGCGTGTGTCCCGGGGTGTGCCCGAAAGCCGCCACCGACTGGATCCCAGGGGCCATCTGGGTGCCTGGCTCGAATTGGACCAGCTGGTCGCTGGTCAATCCGTTCAGGGCACGCCTGACGCCCGCAAAAGCGCCTTGCATCTGAGCGGGCGCTGCCGCCATACGGGCATCGTCCATCCAGAAGGCGTGCTCGGGCGCCGGCACATGCACACGGGCATTGGGGTACACCAAATTGCCATTCTTGAAGCGCAAGCCATTGATGTGGTCGCCATGAAAGTGACTCAAGACCACGTTGTTGATGTCCTCCGGCTTGAAACCCGCCGCGGCGAGGTTGCCCAGCAGTCTGCCCGTGGTGGGCGGGCCGTTGTCGGCAAAGCCGGTGTCAAACAAATAGCGCTGGTTGCCGTTGATCAGCAAAAACGGGGTGTAGGGCACATCGATGTAATCGGTCGGCAGGTTCTGTGAGGCCAGCAAAGCCTTGACCTGGTCCAGCGGCACCGCGGGCACAAACTCCTGGCCCAAGGGGCGGCGCACCGCGCCATCGTTCAGAGCAATCACCTCCATGGTCCCCAGCTTCATGCGCCGAAAACCTGTGGCTGGCAATTCGGGCGCACCGAATTGGGGGGTGTTTTGCGACCAGACGGATGAGAAGGTCAGGGCACTGGCGCCAGCCATGCCTGCACCCAAAAAATGACGACGATTCAGCATAGGATCTCCAAAAAGTGGCTCTACCTTACGCTTTGCGCTGGCCATGCTCAGAGCCCAGCACATAGACCACGCTCACGACT
>Ga0255139_1000328_pt1 | contig 15747 bp, 13 predicted proteins | sample Law_Colum_RepB_8_FD_188549 | JGI IMG/M metagenome (GOLD analysis project Ga0255139, IMG submission 188549) | Freshwater microbial communities from St. Lawrence River, New York, United States - Law_Colum_RepB_8d | ecosystem: Environmental > Aquatic > Freshwater > River | place: USA: New York...
TTAGGCGCTCGCGACCCCGGACAGTCGGTGAAGACCATGCGGAGGACGCGCGACTATACAGGAATTTGGTGGTTTTTCAAGCGGGTCAGCTGGTGGTGGGAGTTAAGCAGGGCTGCCGCACGCCGCTAGTACATCCATGTAGGCTCTCACGCGCCATCCATGGCGCGTGACGGCGGCCACCCTGCTTAACTCCCACCACCAACAGCATGCTCAAAACCAACCACCCGTGTAGGCTCGGGCACTCGAACAGCGCAACCATCAAGTGCGGCGCGCACTGCAAGAACGGTTGCAGAGGGGGGCGAATACCACTGGAAACCGTCATGCGCCATGGATGGCGCATGAGAGCCTACATGGGTGAATGCGGGGTTTGTCGGCGCACAGCGCCGAACCGCATGAACGACCGCGCGATGCAGCGCGCGGGCTGGGTGGACTTGCGGCGTGTTTCGAGTGGTATTCGCTCCCTCCGCAATAGCGTCTTAACGACTCCGCTGCCGAACAGCCTCAAACAGCGCAACACCGGTGGCCACGCTAACATTGAGGCTCTCGATCTGCCCGGCCATCGGGATATACGCAAGATGATCGCAAAGCTCGGCCGTGAGACGGCGCAGACCAGTACCTTCCGCACCCATGACAATCGCCAACGGGCCTTTCAGATTGACATCGTAGAACGGCTTGGCGCCGTCGCCGAGACTGGTGCCGACGACCCAGACACCACGCTCCTGCAATTGCTTGATGGTGCGCGCTAGGTTGGTGATCTGCATGAACGGGATCAGTTCGGCAGCGCCACAGGCGACTTTACGCACGACCGGCGTCAGGCCGACAGCCTTATCGCGCGGACACACAACAGCATGCACGCCGGCCGCTTCGGCCGTACGCAGGCAGGCGCCGAGATTGTGCGGGTCCGTGACTGCATCGAGAATCAGCAGCAACGGCGGCACGCTCAGGCCATCGAGCAGCTCCTGCAGGTCATTGTCATCGCCCGCCTGACGCTCACGAATGCGCGCCACAATACCCTGATGGCGACCACCTTCAGCGAGTTGATCGAGCGCGTTGCGATCCCGGAAGCTGACCGGCAGGCCGAGTTGGCGCGCCTGCTTAACCAACGGATTCAGACGCGCATCTTCGCGCGTGTCCATTGCTTGCAGCTCAAGGACGCGTTCAGGCTCCGTATTGAGCAGCGCTTCCACGGTATGCAGACCGTAAATCCAAGACATTTTCGACATGTGAACAGTTCCTTGGCAATCAGCGCTTGCGAGCACGGGGCTGCGTGCGCTTGCCGGCGGGCTTAGCGCCCGAGGCATCGCTAGCAGGAGCTGCACCCGTGCGGGCGGCCTTACGGGCACGACCTTCACTCACACCGGGAATCTCACCTTCTTTTAAACGCTCGCGCAGCGAACGCTTGCCAGTGCCGCCGCCAGAGAGCAGTTCGAAGTCCATCTTGCGCTCGTCGAGATTGACCGCTGCAACTTTAATTCGTACCGGCTCGCCAATACCAAAGCGGCGCTGCGTGCGCTCGCCCTGCAGGCGATGGAAGGTGGCGTCGTAGCTGTAGTAGTCGTCACGCAACTGGCTGATGTGCACCAAGCCTTCCACATAGACTTCTTTCAGCTCAACAAAGAACCCAAACGAGGTCACGGCGGAAATCACACCGTCGAACTCTTCGCCGACGCGATCTTGCATGTACTCACACTTGAGCCAGGCCATCACATCGCGCGTGGCTTCATCAGCACGACGCTCCGTCATGGAGCAATGTTCGCCGAGCGATACCATCTGAACTTGGCCCGGCAGCGGCTCAACCTTTGCGCCCAGCGCACCCTTAATGGCACGACTCACGCGCTGCATCGGCGTGGTCTCGTGATCACCCGCCAGAATGTTGCGGATGGCACGGTGTAACAGCAAATCGGGGTAGCGACGAATCGGCGAGGTGAAGTGCGAATACGCCTCGTAAGCCAAGCCAAAGTGGCCAATGTTGTCTGGCGAGTACACCGCCTGTGATAAGGAGCGCAGCAACATCGTTTCAATGATGTGCTTGTCTGGGCGATCCTGAATCTGCTGGATCACGGCCAAGAAGTCAGCGGGCTTAGGCTGGGCTGTCGCCGTAAAACGGAGACCCAGCGCCTGCAGGAAGCCACGCAGCTTGTTCAGCTTTTCGTTCTTCGGACCTTCGTGGTTACGGAACAACGCAGGCATTTTAGCTTTCAGCACATAGGACGCCGAGGCCACGTTAGCCGCCAACATCATTTCTTCAATCAGCATGTGCGCTTGGTTACGCACCACAGGAATGATGCGTTCGATCTTGCGGTCTGCACCAAACAGAATGCGGGTTTCGCCACTGTCAAAGTCCAGGGCACCACGCGTTTCGCGCACGGTGCGGAACAGCTTAAAGAGATCGTATAGCGTGTGCAGCGAGGATTGCACCGACTCAGGCCAACGCTTACGCAATGCGTCCGCTTCACGGCTGCTGGGCGTCTCTAGGAACTGGCCGACCTGGGTGTACGTGGTGCGTGCCTGCGAATGCATCACCGCTGGGTAAAATTTGCTGCTGGTCATACGCCCAGCGGCTGAGATGGTCATGTCGCAGACCATGCACAAGCGATCCACATGCGGATTCAGCGAGCACAGGCCGTTCGACAGAATTTCCGGCAACATGGGCACGACGAAGCCGGGGAAGTACACGGAGTTACCGCGTGCCTTGGCTTCGTCATCCAGCGCCGTGCCGGGGCGCACATAGTGCGACACGTCAGCAATTGCTACGACCAGGCGATAACCGCCGCCTTTACGCTTTTCGGCATAGACGGCATCGTCGAAGTCTTTGGCATCTTCGCCATCAATCGTCATCAGCGGCAGGTCACGCAAATCAACACGGCCTGGCTCGATTTTGGCGTCTTCGTCCACTTCAGGTGAAAGCGTCGCGACTTCGCGCTCAACGTCCGAAGGCCACGCGTGGGGGATATCGTAGTTACGCAGCGCGATGTCAATTTCCATGCCCGGCGCCATAAAGTCGCCCAACACTTCAACGATCCGGCCTGTCGCGAGGCCGCGATGGCTGGGGTAATCCACTAGTTCAATGCTGACAAACTGATCCGGTTCGGCAGGCACGCCGCCATCAACCACCAGAATTTCTTGAGTAATGCGCGGGTTATCCGGCATGACATAGGCCACGCCGTCTTCTTCGCGATAACGCCCCACTAAGTATTTATAACGACGCTCTTCAACGCGCATCACAATGGCTTCACGACGCCCCTTGTGGTCGTATCCCGCGACGCGCACGCAGGCAATATCGCCATCAAACAACAAGCGCATCTGACGCGAAGGCAGGATCAAATCCTGGCCGCCCTCGTCTGGCGTGAGAAAGCCGAAGCCATCTTTATGGCCCTGCACTCGCCCACGAATCAGCTCATCATCATGCAACGGCGTGTAGGCTCCGCGTCGATCAGAGCGCAGTTGGCCGTCGCGACTCATGGCGATCAAACGTCGGCGCAGCGCTTCTTCCCGCTCGGGCTCAAAAATGCCGTAGTGATGGGCAAGTTGCGGATGGGTCAGGGGCTTGGCCAGCTCATCGAGCGTGGCCAGGATCATCTCTCGGCTGGGCACCGGATTTTCGTACTTTTCTGCCTCACGCTGGGCGTGCGGATCTTGAATAGGGGGTATGCTGTTGCGACTCATGCGCCATCTCGTTAAATTTTCCTCATTCTACACGGAAGATGGTTGACAGCCTCGTTTCGCCTCTCTATATTTCGCGGCCTCATCTGCCCAGATGGTGAAATTGGTAGACACGCCAGCTTCAGGTGCTGGTCCTCGCAAGGGGGTGGAGGTTCAAGTCCTCTTCTGGGCACCAAATTAAAAAGGCCGATCATTGATCGGCCTTTTTGCTTTTCTGCAGCACGAACATGCTTACAGCATGAACTGAATCTGCATCTCGCCCACTAAGAAGCCCAAAATCGCACCCACTGCAATCAGCGACCACTCGTCTTCCTTGAACGCTGGACGCAGCATGCCTTCAAACTCTTGCGGCGTAAGATCCTGCATACGGTTAACCAGTGTGTTGCGAACATCCATTGCGTCTTCAGCATAGGCCTCAACATATTTCATGGTTTCCGGCATTTTCTGCAGGATACGTTCAGCCACCACATTCTTCATTTCAATATAACGCTGGCTGCCCACGGCATAGACCACCAGTGGGCGCGCCACACCGGCCTGCTCGTCAACCAAGCGCTTCACGTTCTTGTGCACCAACTCCATGATGCGATCCGAGAAAGCACCACGGAATAGCTCTTCCATCATGTTGGCGGGCGTCAGTAACTGCTTTGAAATCAGTGCCGCGTAATCTGCCGCCACTTCTTTTTGGCGCTTCAGGAATAGGCCTTGGAACGTTATGCCCATGAATTTTGTTGGGAGTTGCGGACGGAACATCATCTGCAAAGCGATCCAGTCGCTAAAGAAGCCAACAAAGCCGCCGAAGGCCGGCAGCATCCACGGCTGCTTGAACACCAGCCAGCAAACCATCTGAATCAAACCAATGCCGAAGCCAAAATAGAAACCGGCGTTACTGAAAAAGCGGAACTCTTGCTTACCCACCTTCTTAAAGATGTCATTCAACAAGGCCTTATCTTTCATCAAGTTGGTCAGCACCATATGCTTGATGTCAAAGTACTTGTCTGTATTGTTCTTCACTTCCTGCATGATGGCCGCGACCACCGCCGGCGACTCCGCCTTCACGCGATTAATGATTTTCTGGCGAGCAAACTCTGGCATGCCCTCCCATAGACCGGGCTGATACTGTTGCGCGACATCGCGAACAATATCTTCTGCGGCGGCCATCATGGGCACTTCGATTTCTTTGGCGATGCGTTGCGGGTCTAAGCGCGCAAAAATCTCGGAAGGTTTAATCAGCTTGGAGGTCATGAGATCCACAGAAATCATGGCCATCTTTTCCGCTTTGCGCGGAACAATCCCCTGCCAGCCTAGAAACGGCTTAATGCCCACGAACTCCATGGGCGAGAACATCATTTGAATAGCCACCACCTTGGTGACATAGCCAATAATGCCGCTAATAAAGGGAATGGATATGTAGAGCCACATATCCGCTTGAAATTCGGCAATGAAATGTTCAAACATGACACCAATCCTTGAGTAATCGAGCTTATTATTTTTGTGGAAGCTGCGCTTCCTTTGCGCTAATCATGCCGACTTCTCGGCTAATGACCTAGCCCCACCCACATGAATTAATAAAATTTAGCCAGAATCTGACGACTGACATCTGCGTTTAGTGCCGCTTTCTGTTGAATATCTTCTGCCAGCAAAGCGGCCAGCTTACCCCCGATCAATGGGATGTCACAGCTAACATCCCAGCTCAGCGTATTCGTGGTGATGCCGTCTTGCTCGCGCAACTGCATTGTGGCCGAAATACTCACCGCCTTTACCGACTGATTCACAATCAGCAACGCACCGGTAGCCGTCTCCCGATCCCAGCGGTCTGTTTGATCAATCTCAATCTTCTGATCGGATTTGACAAACTTCTGCGCGATAGCGGGCAGCTTGATGCTGGGCTTGCCTTGGATATGCGAGGTGATGGAGAAAAAACGCCCATCATCGGATTGCGCCACGACAGCAAAGCTATCGTGATTCGCCAGCTCAGCTTTACGCACCACATATTCAGGCGAGGTCAGCATGACCAGAACACGAGACAGCGGGGCATCCCACGTTAACGTTGTTTCAAACTTCATGCTCTTGCCCCGCCTTGATAAGTGTTTTTATTGGAAAGGATGGCGCAACACAATCGTTTCTTCGCGGTCAGGACCGGTCGAAATGATATCAATCGGGCAACCGACCAGCTCTTCAATACGCTTGATGTAGGCGCGCGCATTTTCTGGCAGCTTGTCTAGCGATTGCACGCCCACAGTGGACTCTGTCCAACCCGGCAGTTCTTCGTAGACGGGCACGACCGATTCGTAGGCCACGGCATCGGACATCATGCCTTCAATGCAGCCGGGCTCACGTGACTCATAACCGGTGCAAATTTTCACTGAGGCCAGTCCATCCAGTACATCGAGCTTGGTTAAGCAAATGCCTGAGATGGAATTGAGCTCAACGGCACGACGCAGCACCACGGAATCAAACCAACCGCAGCGACGCGCACGACCCGTTGTAGAGCCAAACTCATGACCCACTTTGGCCAGATGCGCACCGGTTTCATCAAACAGTTCGGTGGGGAAAGGACCGCCACCGACACGCGTGGTGTAAGCCTTGGTAATACCCAGCACATAGTCGAGGTAGAGCGGGCCAAAGCCGGAACCGGTAGATGTGCCACCGGCCGTGGTATTCGATGACGTCACATACGGGTAGGTGCCGTGGTCGATGTCCAACAACGATCCTTGTGCGCCTTCAAACATGATGCGCGCACCGGCACGACGGAAGTCATGCAAAATGCCTGGCACATCGGCCACGAGGTCACGCAGCTGTTCGCCCCAAGCCAGCGCCAGATCTAGCACTTCTTGGAAGTCGATCGGGTCGACCTTGTAGTAATTCACCAACTGGAAGTTATGGTAGGCAATGATTTCGCCGAGCTTGGCCGCCAAGGTTTCACGACGATACAAGTCCGCCAGACGCAACCCGCGACGCGCCACCTTGTCTTCATAGGCAGGCCCGATGCCACGACCGGTAGTGCCAATAGCTGACTTGCCGCGAGCGGCTTCACGCGCCTTATCCAGGGCTACGTGGTAGGGCAGAATCAATGGGCAGGCAGCAGACACCTTAAGACGCTCACGAACCGGCACGCCTTTGGCTTCTAGGTAAGCCATTTCTTTCAGCAGCGCATCGGGAGCCAAGACCACGCCATTCCCAATTAAGCACTGAACCCCGGCACGCAAAATGCCCGATGGAATGAGGTGCAGAACAGTCTTTTCACCATCTACAACGAGTGTATGGCCGGCGTTATGGCCACCCTGAAAGCGCACTACGGCTTGAGCGTTATCGGTTAATAAATCAACGATCTTGCCTTTGCCTTCATCACCCCATTGGGTACCCAAAACCACTACATGCTTGCCCATGACTCAGTCTCTAATTTGCAGGATTCAGGAAACGATAGTGCGCACTTGCCAGCGCCCATCTTCAAAAAGAAATTCTCGATCACAACCCACTTCCGCCGCCGACACCGGCGCACCCGGAAGTTGCTGCACAACACGCTGACCATCGGCTCGCGCATCGGTAATTGCTTGTAATAGTGCGGCAGCCTCGCCAGCAGGTGCCAAGATGCCGCGCGCTACGGCCGGCTGATGATCAAAATCCAGCCACTGCTTAAGGTCAGCACTAAATCCCGTGGCGGGGCGGGCGCGACCGAAGGCTTCGCCGACATGGTCGTAACGGCCTCCTTTCGCGACTTCGCTACGCTGTCCAGCGACATACGCTGCAAACACTAATCCGGTGTGATAGTGGTAGCCACGCAATTCACCAAGATCCACATAAATATTGACTAGCGGGTGTGACAGGTGCAGCGCCGAAACCACGGCTTGCATATCGGCCAGCGCATCAGCGACCGCCTGGGGTGCGTCCGGCCACGCCCGCGCGGCACGCGACAACACCGAAACATCGCCCGACAAGCTTGGCAGTGGCATTAACGCCTGAGCAATATCTGTCTGCGGAACCAGTGCCGACAGTTGCTCGCGCCATTCAGGCAATGACTTACGCGAAAGAATGGCTTGAAGCTGACACTCCGCTAACGAAGACACCGACGCAGCCTGCACAAAGGCACGGAAGATACCAACGTGCCCTAGATCCAAGGTGATGTTTTTGGCGCCCGCTAGCAGCAGCCCGTCGAGCATGAGTCGGATGACTTCAATGTCACTTTCTACACCCGCGTGACCATAGAGCTCGGCGCCAATCTGCACAGGGCAGCGCGACGCAGACAGACCAGTGGGGCGTGCTTGCAAAATAGTGCCGGCGTAGCAGTAGCGTGCCGGGCCTTGCACGGGCAAACAGTGCGCGTCTAAGCGAGCAACTTGCGTCGTCATGTCGGCGCGTACACCCATCATGCGACCACTGAGTTGATCCGTAATTTTGAACGTCAGATCATCCAGATCACTGCCGGAGCCGGTCAGGAGAGAGTCCAGATATTCCATTAATGGCGGAAAAACGAGTGCGTAACCCCAACTGGAGAATCGATCCAGCAAACGGCGTCGCAACGACTCCAGACGAGCCGCCTCAGCAGGTAGCACATCCGCCACCCCATCGGGCAGCAACCAGGCATCGACCGGTTTGACCATGATTTCTCGCAAATTCAGCCACAAAAAATATCCGGGAGACAGTTTTGACGTCGCGCTAGCGACGACCCGGAGGGTGGCCGCCATGGACGGCAGGCCACAAAAAAACCGAGTCAATACTCGGTTCGGTGCAGTTTAACACAGGATTTAGCGTATTGCCCAAGACTGCCAGCCCTTCACGGCTGACAGTCTTGGCATGCCACTATTTACCTGAGTTTTGCATATAGCGCAGGAACTCACTGTCGCCCTTCAAGACCATAACATCACTGGGCTTATTGAAGGTGTTGCGATAAACCTGCATAGAACGGTAGAACTTGTAGAACTCAGCATCTTGCCCAAAGGCTTTGCGTGAAATGGATGCTGCCAGCGCATCACCCTCACCGCGCAGGGTTTCTGCTTGGCGATAGGCTTCCGCCAGAATCACCCGCTGCTGACGTTCCGCCTCCGACTTAATGCGATCCGACATTTCCGTACCTTGCGAACGATGCTCACGCGCTTCACGCTCACGCTCGGTACGCATACGGTTATAGATCGACTCTAGCGTGGAGTTTGGAAAGTCCACGCGCTTGACGCGCACATCCACAACCTGAATTCCGAACTCACGGCTAGCCACTGCGTTAGCAGCCTTGGTTAGATCAATCATGAGCTGCTCACGCTGACCCGAAACCACCTCTTTAACGGTGCGTTCAGACACGCGATTTTTCAGACCATCACGAACCAGGGGCAACAGGCGAGACTCAGCTTGTTTGATATCACCACCCGTGGCCGTAAAGAAGCGCTTCACATCATCCACACGCCACATTACGTAGGCATCGATAATCAAAAACTTGCTTTCTTTGGTCAAGAATTCGGTGCGCTCAGCATCACTAACCTGCAGACGCGCATCAAAACGACGCACCTCATGCACCATCGGGATCTTGAAGTGCAGGCCGGGCTTTAGATCAGCCTCCACAACCTCACCGAAACGCAACATCACCGCACGCTCAGTGGCACTGACCGTGAAGAAAGCACTGTTCACAATAAACAGGATAAAAAGAACGACGGTCAACGCCGATACATTACGCGAGCCCATTAGCGTGCTCCTTCCAAGTTTCGGCCACTACGAACGAAATCCCGAGCTGCTGAAGTCGCTGCCGGCTCAATGATAGGACCCGCTCCTGCTGCGGGTGCAGGCACCGCAGGCACCGTGACCGCAGGCAAGCCCAGCTTATCCATCGGCAAATAGAGCAACGGGGCCGCACCCTTGGGCTCAACCACCACTTTGCTGGTTTTGCTCATGACGTCATTCATCATGTCGAGGTACATACGCGAGCGCATGACCCCCGGATTCAAGCGGTACTCTGCCAGCAAGCCTCTAAAGCGGGAGGCATCACCTTGAGCGCGATCAACTACTTCTTGTTTGTAGCCGGTAGCATCGGCCACCAAGCGCGCTGCCTGACCTCGCGCTTCCGGCACGATGCCATTCGCATAGGTCTCAGCTTGGTTTTTCAGACGCTCTTTGTCTTCCTTGGCGCGAATCACATCATCAAATGCAGACTTCACGTCTTTCGGCGGCAACGCCTCCAAGATGTTCACGTTACGCACGCTAAGGCCGGTCTTATAACGATCTAAATACGATTGCAGGCGCGGCTGAATGTCTTGAGCCACGCGCGCGCGGCCCTCGTTGAGGATCTGCGTCATCGTGCCATTACCCACGACATGGCGCAGGGCTGATTCGGTCGCATGCGCCAACGTGGATTCTGGGCTAGCAACCGACAAGGCATAAAGACGTGCATCAGCAATTCGGTATTGAACCGACAGTGAGATATCAACAATGTTCTCATCTTCGGTAATCATGCTGGCATTGAGCGGCATCTGCTCCGTACGCTCAACATTTACTTTTTTTACCGAGTCCATTAAAGGCGGATGCCAATGCAAACCCGCTGTTTGGATGCTCTGAAAGGCACCAAAGCGAAAAAGCACAGCGCGCTCGGCCTGCTCAACGCGATAGAAGCCAAACACCACCCAAAGCGCAAAGGCACCGAGCAGCAATAAGCGTGACAGCTGTTTTTCACCGGATGGGTCTGAGCCATCAAACAGGCCGCCCAACTTTTCGGCCATCGAAGGCCCTTTAGGCCCGCCCGCCGCTGGCTTGCGCCCCCACGGATCCGGCTTTTCGCCTTCAGGCTTTTGCCCAGAACCTGGTTGATTCCACGCCATCACTAAACTCCCATTAGGCTGCTGCAGGGTCGAGATCAACCACCACATCAGCTCGCGTAAGCCCTTCGCGCACTAGCCATTGCGCCAAATCAGGGGTTTGAATTCTTACATGCAGGCGACAACCGCCCGCCTCATTTGTCACTTCTTCTTCCACCACACCCAAGCTGTACAGCCGAGAGCGCAAACGCGCAAGCTGAGGCGGCAGCTCCAGCCACAGCCATTCCCATGGTGTTGCCAAGCACGCCTGCATGGCCAGCAACAACTCATTCATGCCTGAGTTATCACGGGCAGAAATCCATACCGCTTGCGGGCGGCCTTGATCATCACAATCAATGCTCGGCTCGCGATCAGCCAGCGCGTCAATTTTGTTGTAAACCAACAATACCGGCGCTGTCGCACCCACTTCTTGCAGCACCGCCTGAACGGCCTGCAAATGAATATCCCGATCCGCACTCGCCGCATCGACGACATGCAAAAGCAAATCCGCTTGCGCTGTTTCTTCTAGCGTAGCGCGAAAAGCATCCACCAGCTGATGCGGCAAATGACGCACAAAACCCACCGTATCGGCCAGCACCATGGGGCCGATGCCATCTAAGTTGAGGCGCCGCAAGGTAGGATCGAGAGTAGCAAACAAGCGATCATCTGCGTAGACATCAGCGCCAGCTAATCGGTTAAAGAGTGTCGATTTTCCCGCGTTGGTGTAGCCCACCAATGAGACCGTGGGCATGCCTGCTTTTTGCCGAGCCGCTCGCCCTTGTGCGCGCGTTTGACGCACTTTTTCCAAACGCTCTTTCAGGTTTTCAATCCGAATACGCAGGAGGCGGCGGTCCGTTTCGAGCTGCGTTTCACCGGGGCCGCGCAAGCCAATGCCGCCCTTTTGACGCTCCAAGTGAGTCCAGCCCCGCACCAATCGTGACGACAAATGATCGAGCTGGGCTAGCTCTACTTGCAGCTTGCCTTCATGGGTACGCGCACGTTGCGCGAAAATATCCAAAATCAGCCCGGTGCGATCCAACACACGGCACTTCAGGACACTTTCCAGATTGCGCTCTTGAGCAGGCGATAAGGCGTGATTAAACAGCACTACCTCAGCGTTCAGCTCAGCGACCAAGGCGGCGATTTCAGCGACCTTGCCGGTACCGGCATAAAGCCGTGCGTCGGGTCGCTGACGAGAGCCCGTGACGATAGTGAGCACCTGCACATCAGCCGAAGCCGCTAGCAGCTCAAACTCATGCAGGTCTTCATCTTGGCCGTGCTGCTTTAGCTCAAGATGAACCAAAATGGCGCGCTCACCACCCGCTGGCCGCTCAAAGTACTCCATGCCAGACCTCAGGTGAAGCTTGGCTGATCTTCATCATCCTCGTCATCGAAATCTTCAAGGCTGGAGGCCGTACCGGCCACTGCACCACCAATCGGCACGGTGCTACCTGGCAAGCTGGTGCGCGGATTACGCGCTGGAACCACCGTAGAAATTGCGTGCTTATAGACCATTTGGCTAACGGTATTTTTCAGCAGCACTACGTATTGGTCGAAAGACTCAATTTGGCCCTGCAGCTTGATGCCATTAACCAAGAAAATAGAAACGGGAATACGCTCTTTGCGCAGTGCGTTCAGGAATGGATCCTGCAATGTTTGTCCCTTAGACATAAAAACTTCCTCAAATGACTCAAAATGAGTCGATCCAAATGGACCAGCCTAGCGCCGGCTCTCTGCAAAGCAGAAATGGCCACCCCAAAAACAGGGCAACTTGATAATCACTGTGGGGGCAGTTGCGATTTATTTCAAGCGGACGCCGACAGAAGTGCAGAGACATGTGCGACTAAGTCGTCACGCTGAGGGTCTAACCAGGTGACATGAGGAAAGCTACGCAACCAGGTGAGTTGGCGCTTTGCGAGCTGACGCGTAGCGGCCACACCGCGCTCGCGCAATTCCTTGGCATCAAATTCGCCATCCAAATATTGCCAAACTTGGCGATAGCCAACAGAGCGCATCGACGGCAAGCCTAGATGCAGGTCGCCGCGCTGACGCAATGCTTGCACTTCCTCAATTAAGCCCTGCGACAGCATCTGATCAAAGCGCAGCGCAATCCGCTGGTGCAATACCGCTCGGTCTGGGGGTGAAATCGCCAACCAATGCATCTGCCACGGCAGCGCCTCCGCAGGCGACTGCTCCGCATGCCAGGCAGTCAAGGTTTTGCCCGTCAACAGCCAGACCTCCAAGGCGCGCTGTAAGCGCTGGCTATCATGTGGCGGAATACGAGCGGCTGCGACCGGATCCACGGCCTGCAAACGCGCATGTAATGCCGGCCAGCCTTCACGAGCGGCATCAGCATCGAGTTCGGCACGCAATTCGGCATTGGCCTCTGGCAGCTGCGCCAGGCCATCTCGCAGCACCTTGAAATACATCATGGTGCCGCCCACTAAAATCGGTACACGCCCTGCTGACGTAATTTCGTGCATGGCTTGCAAGGCATCGCGACGAAAATCGGCGGCCGAATACGCCTGCGCAGGATCTAGAATGTCGATGAGACGATGCGGCGCCAACGCCAGCTCATCCGCTGATGGCTTGGCCGTGCCAATATCCATGCCCCGGTAAATCATGCCGGAATCCACCGAGATAATTTCACCGACGCCCTGCGCCACTAACGCCATGGCTAAGGCAGTTTTTCCGGCCGCAGTGGGGCCCATCAAACATAAGGCGGGAGGCAACGTGGCGGGCGCCTGTGTCAGAGCGGACATTAGCGACCCCGCATAAAAAGCCGATCGAGATCCGCCATGGTCAGGCGCGTCCACGTCGGGCGGCCATGGTTGCATTGGCCGCTGCGCTCCGTGGCTTCCATATCACGCAGAAGCGCATTCATTTCGGTCAGACTTAATTGACGATTGGCGCGTACGGCACCGTGGCAGGCCATCGTGGCCATCAACTCATTACGCTGCTCTTCTACCCGCCGCGTATGGCCATGGGTGAGCAGGTCCGACAGCACATCACGCACTAAAGCTTCTGCGCCTGCCTGCGCCAACAAGGACGGTACAGCCCGAATTAACAAAGTCTCTGGACCTACGCGCTGCAGGGCAATGCCCATTTCCGTGAGCGCTGCTTCACTGGTTTCCGCTAGATCGGCTTCACGCTGGCTAACGGCCAGACTAATCGGCACCAGCAGCGGCTGCGCCACAATGCCTTCACCGCCCTGAGCACGCTTTAAACGCTCATAAACGATGCGCTCGTGTGCCGCATGCATGTCCACCAGAATCAACCCCTCGGCATTTTGCGCCAAGATATAGACGCCATGCAGCTGCCCCAGGGCATAACCCAAGGGCGGCGGACCTGCCTGATCATCCGACATAGCCATCGCTGGCGCGGTCGCGGGGACACGCAGATATTCTGCAAAGGCTTCTCGCGCTGACCCGCCGGCACTCCAGTCCAACCCGGCCTGGTGAGTGGGCGCGGCATATTGAGGCATCTCGCCTGCCAGCGCTGGGCTCACCGAACCCGATGCGTCCAGCCAGCCCCCCGCTGTCTCATGATGCACGGGCGCGGCATCCTGCGGGCGCACACTCGCCAACGCACGATGCAAGCCCCGGTAAATAATGTCGTGAACACTGCGTTGCTCGCGAAAGCGCACTTCGTGTTTTGTCGGATGCACATTCACATCGACCGCCGCCGGATCTATATCGAGATACAGCACAAATGCCGGATGACGCCCATGGAATAAGACATCCGCATAGGCCTGACGCACCGCATGCGAGACGGTTTTATCGCGAACATGGCGACCATTGACAAAAAAGTACTGGAGATCGGCTTGCGCACGCGAAAACGTTGGCAAGGCAATCCATCCGTGTAAATGAATTCCTGCCGACTCAATGGACACTGGCTGCGCTGCCGCGACAAAGGCCGGGCCACAGACCTGACTCAAGCGTCGCTTTAAGGACAGCTCATCGTGTGCTGGCTTGAGCTGCCAGAGCTGGCGCTGGTTATGACTCAGGCTAAAACTGACCTGCGGCGCCACCAAGGCCAGTCGGCGCACGGTTTCCTCTAAATGGCCGAATTCGGTGGTTTCACTGCGCAAAAACTTCCGGCGCGCAGGGGTATTAAAAAACAAATCCCGCACATCAACCGTCGTTCCGCGTGGATGGCGCGCGGGCTCGACCACCGCCGACATATCACGCCCTTCTGAGCGCACGGCCCAGCCCACACCCTCTTCCACTTGGCTAGAAGTGAGTGTGAGGCGAGACACCGAAGCTATCGAAGCTAAGGCCTCTCCGCGAAACCCTAAGGTGGCCACGGCTTCTAGATCATCTAAATGATGAATTTTACTGGTGGCATGACGAGCCAAGGCTAACGGCAAATCTTCCTTAGCAATGCCGTCGCCATCATCGCGAATACGCAGCCCCGCAATACCACCCTGCTCGACTTGAACATCAATGGCGCGTGCGCCGGCATCAATGGCATTTTCAATTAGCTCTTTCGCCACCGAGGCGGGACGCTCGACGACTTCACCCGCAGCTATCTGGTTAGCCAGGCGGGCATCAAGCAAATGAATACGGGCCACGCGGCAACCTCAGTTTTGATCGAAATAGGTGCCGGGCACCGGATACTGACGACAGAAATTGAGAATTCCATTGCCAATCTTTACTGCCAATTCGCGCTGATAGTCACTATCAGCTAAGCGTTGCTCTTCATCTGGATTCGAAATAAACCCCGTCTCAACCAGCAGCGACACCATGCCCGGCTCTTTTAAAACAGCAAAGCCGGCCTGCTCCACCCGTGGGCTGTGCAATTTACCCACAAGCGGCTGCATTTCTCCCAAGATCATCCGGCCCATTTCCAAGCTGTGCTTGAGCGTGCCCTCAATCAACATGCCCGCTAAAACACCGGAGATATCGTCGCTCACAGCAACCGCACCACCGATTAAATCCGATTTGTTTTCTTGCTCCGCTAACTGTTGGGCAAATCGGGAGGTTGCGCTGTTAGCACCTTTTAACGACAACGCAAATACTGAAGCGCCATGCGCTTTACGGTTGGGCGCTGAATCCGCATGAATGGAGACAAAAATATCGGCTCGGTGCTCTTCACGGCCAATTTTGCGGCGCTGCTGCAACGGAATATAGAAGTCTCCATCGCGCGTGAGCTCCGCCTGAATGCCGTCCTGACTGTTGAGATACCTCGCCAGTTCGCGTGAAATCGCTAGGGTCACGCGCTTTTCATACGTACCCAAACTGCCAATCGCGCCGGGATCTTCCCCACCATGGCCAGGATCAATCGAGACGACGATTTTACGTCCATTGGATTT
>Ga0255139_1000334_pt1 | contig 15639 bp, 9 predicted proteins | sample Law_Colum_RepB_8_FD_188549 | JGI IMG/M metagenome (GOLD analysis project Ga0255139, IMG submission 188549) | Freshwater microbial communities from St. Lawrence River, New York, United States - Law_Colum_RepB_8d | ecosystem: Environmental > Aquatic > Freshwater > River | place: USA: New York...
CCCGAATGAGTTAATGGGCGCTTTTGCTGCTAAGCACTTCTTTGAAATGACCAAGAAAGAATGGTTCAAAGAAACTTACAATACAGACATCCGTTTCAAAGCCATTGAATACGAAAAGAACCAAGAAGATAAGATTGCTTACTTCCATTTTGATGATATGATTGAAGGCGAGGTAAAAGGGGCTGCTGAAGCTGCTGATAAAAAAGTGAAACCTAAGACCTTACCAGAAATCTTCAAAAACAATATGGCAGGTTTATACTACCTTAACCTATTGATTCAAGATGAGTTTGCAGGCAATGTTAAAAACCTATTGGAGGTATTAGCGCGTTACAACTACACTTACAATTTTTCTGATTCAGAAATTGAAGCCTTTAGCCGATTTGCAGAGTACTTCACTTTCAAACGCGATGGCGAAATTGTTAAGCCAGGATGGGTGCCGCAAATGTTCTATTCATTAAATGCCCCTAAAGAAGGTCAATTCTTAAACATGCACCCAAATGCAATGGACGTATTAATGTTGAGAGACAAAGACAAAGCGTCTCAATTCAACAAACGTTTAATGTTTAATGAATTTGCCAAAACTGGTAAAGCCTCTGATGTATTTGTTTCTAAATGGGCCAAGTACAATAAGCCAATTAAAAAAGGTAGCAAGAAAGAATTTTTCGAACACATGAAAACCACCTTTGACCACTTAAACGTAATCAACTGGTTCAAAGAAAACATCAACACTCAATCAAAATAATTTATGTCAGAAGAAATAAAAAAAGAAAACAAAAGGACAAGATTTGCCCTACTTTCGCCTAATAAAAATCTGGCTGATAATCAACTAAAAGCCAATGATGGTTGGAATACCCTCAACCAAGTAACTGCTTTTGTTGAAGCCTTGGATTTACCAAGTTTGGATGCTGATTCTGGCAACATTTATGGTGTAATTACCTCCGTGCCTTCTCCTTGGGCAAGAGCGTATATGATGACCAACGCTTTGCGCATTCCTTACATTCAATTTGACCAAAGAGATAAACAACAAGGTATGAATACTTTGTATGCTGCTTTGCAAGATGAATACAAAGGTTTGTTGGCTATTTTAGCTTTGTACAACAACGATGTTAAAATCAAGCAGGTTAATCTTAACTACACTCAAAAATTAAATGATGATGAAAAGAAAAACCCAATTTCGTATGTAGACAATATCTATGAAATCAGCGGTGCTTTTGGTAATATGTTATTCGAAGACCGTCCGATTTGGGGCGATCCTGAACGTTCACCAAAAGAATTGAATCCGCCGTATTTCCAACTCATCACATTTGATGATGTCATCATTGGTGCCACTTCACCATCTGCTTTGGTGTATCCAGCTGCTAATTATGATTTAAAGGACAAGAAAATTCCATTTTACAAAGGCGGTCGTTTTGTAAACCCTATTACTGAGTTGAATGCACAACAATTAGAAAAGTTGTTCCATTACGCTTCATTCGTGCGTTTACAAATTGAGCAATATTCTGCTGAGTTCAAACAACGCAAAGTTGAAACCATTATGACCATGGAGTTCTTCCGTGAATGGATTCAAGAAATCAGAAATTACATTGCTAAAAAATTCCCTGAATACCAATTAAGAGAAAGAGGTATTTTGGATTTCTGCGATAAGTTCTCAAAACCATTTGACAAATTGTTCAATATAGACACTAAAATCTATAGAACTAAGTCAGGAAAATACTTGTTAGATAAGGTAGAGGATTGCGAAGAATTTAATCCGCATGTATTGTTGTTAAACAACGACAAAACCCGCTTGGTTAAACTTGATAAGGAGTCTGGTTTCAATCCTAATCTCTCTACAGTCTTAACGGCTGTGGTTGACAATGGTCAATCAGGTAATGAAAGAGTAGAAGAAGAATACTTCTCATTGCCTTTATCACCAAGAGGTTTAACTGAGTTCTACAGTTGCTTAGATCAATTGTTAAACAAGTCTGATAAGTCTAAGTCATTAAAAGGGGTATACTCTCCGGCTGATAACACCGTTACAGTAACCCTTGAGTTAGAAATCAGTGGTATTTTAACCCCATTTGCTAAAACTTATCAGGTATACAAAACCGAAGAAGATTTACAATCAAATGTGGTGTTATGGCCAAACTTTATCAGTCCTAAATGGAACCGTTACTTCTTGTTCTCAGACTTATTACACAACGATGAGAAATTAAAAGCGGTACCAATCGTGGCTGATCCTAAAGACCTCAATGACTTGTTGTACAGCAGTAATGAAGACAACAAATTGTTCTACATCACAGAAGATGCAGACAAGCAATCTAAATTGGGTGTTGACTGTGGCTTAAAAGTATTCTATGATAAGGATAAAGTAAAACAACGTAACCTTAAATATGAGATTTATGAGTCAAGCGTGCCATTTAAAGGTATTGAATTGAGAATCGATTCAGGTGCCAACGAAGACTTCTCTGCTGGTTACATCTTAATTGACATCAGCCGCTACGATGAGAACGATGGCATCATTGATCATACCCATGACAGAAACGATTTGATTCCAGTAACTGTAGGTATTGACTTCGGTAGTACCAATACTTGTATCTCATACCAAGTGCCTAAATCAAATGAGAACCGTTTAATGAATATTTCTAACCGTAGAAGATTCATTTTAGGTAAAGAACAAAATAAGAACTTTGGCGAATACGCTAAACCGCATGAATTGTTCTTCTTCCAAAACGATAACCATACAGGCATTATCCGTTCAGCTTTATTGTTGAACAATGAGTTGAGAATCAACGATGCCTTGATTGACAGAGCGAATGCAATTTCAGGTGGTTTCCCTGTGTTTGAGCCAAACTTAGACATTATTGACGGTGATAGCAGCATGTTAAGCCTGAAGATTGAGGGCGAAACTGAGAAGTTGTTATACGACTTAAAGTGGAAGCGCGAAGACAAATACTTAATGAACAAGAAAGCGTTTGTTAAAATGCTTTGGTTGTACATTAGTGCAGAGATGTACGATTCAAATATGCGTCCTGTTACTTTGAATTGGGCTTATCCGTCTTCAATGCCAAAAGATTTGCGTCGTACTTATGAGTTCGTATACAGAGAAGCAGTCTCTACTGAATGTCCTATCAAAGACACCGTTACTAAGGTTGCTTATGTTGAAGGTAACAAATCCAATATGGATGTTGCGATCACAGAAAGTGAAGCTGTATGTAACTTTGCCTTATCGCGCGGTGGTGTGAGTTTAAATGACAACACCATATTCATTGGTTTCGATATTGGAGGGGTCACTTCAGATATCTTATTCTTGATCAATGACCCTAAAAACCAAAGAGCAAGATTGGCTAAACAGTCTTCAGTTAAAGTAGCTGCAGATAGAATTTCAAGCGCGGTAAGTTTGTCAAAAGACATTCAACACGTATTGAAGCATTTCTGCCACAAGTTTAACCAAGGCATAGGCGCTATTGATGGTATCAATTCAAATACCTCTTCATACTTATTGAATATCTTATTCGATAAATTAGAAAAGGATCCAGCTTTAGAACAACATTTATACAGTCAGTTCTGGGCTCCAGAAATTGAAGAGATCAATAGAAGTCACACCCGTGGTGTAATGGCAGTTGCTGCTTATGTAACAGGTATGTTGATGTTCCATGCCGGTCAAATGGTAAGAGGTTATATCAACGACGAATTGAGCAATAAGAAAGATGCTAAAGCGTCTAAGTTCCATGTTAGAACAGCATACTTCGGTAAAGGTGGTAACTTGTTCCAATGGATTCCTAAAGCGATTTCTGAAACCACTGGTATGAAATACTACGAAGATTGTTTCAATTCAGGTTTAACTACTGATATGGCTAGTAAACACATTGCAAGCTTTACAATGGATACCAGAAAAGAATACTTGAAAGCTGAAGTAGCTTATGGCTTATCTGCTCCGAGATCAATCATTATTGAAGACTTATCTGATTCTGAAATCATAGGTGAAGAAGGCTACTCATATAATGGTAAGCCTTTGGCTTGGAACGATAGAGTTAAACCAGAGTACATTTTTGAATTTGGCGAAAAAATGACCTTGCCACAAATCGAAAATGAGTCTATTACCGATGCAAATGGTAACTACTCTGCTTATCCTAACTTTAACCGTTTCTTAGACATCTACTTCGCATTGATTAAGGATTGGGATTTATTTGACTACAGCATATTGCACCAACAACGTATCAGCTTCGCGACTAAGAGTCTTGAAAATTACGTTAAGTCTGACGAGGATTGGTTGGCTTCAAGTGCATTGAGCAATAAGTCTAATGTACCAGGAGACTTTAAATTCTCTTGTTCTCCATTCTTGTATCAATCGTCTTGCTTCTTAGATGAGGTAATCATCAAGAGCTTGTTCTCGAAAGGATAATTAAACACTATTAATAGTTAAGGTCCTGTAGTTTTACAGGGCCTTTTTTTGTGCCTAAGCAATTGTAAAATTGAAATGAATGCCCAGTGGCAATGAGGCATAAAAAAAGCACCTGGTGTAATTTCAGGTGCTTAAATATGAAATAAAATCAATTAGATTTTTGTTAGAAAAACTTCTATAGCTGAGGTATAGGTATAATTCATAATTGTACCGTTTGACAATGCGTTCATAGTACTTGTGATAGGCGTTGTACTTTCAATTTTCCATCCTTGTTTTAATAGTTCAACAATCACTTTATCCATAGCTTTGGACCTTTCTGATTCACTTGGCTTTAAGAATGTAGTAACAAGTCCAGATGCTTTTTCATTTTGGGCATCAACACCAAATTCTATTCTAAGTCTTTTATATTCCATACTATTGCATTTGACTGCTTTGAGTTTGAACAAATTCAATGGCTTTGTCTACCAATGGTGCAGCAAATTCGTAAGATTTTTTAAGGGCACTGGTCATAGCATCTTTGTTTTTAACCAAGGTGGCAGCAATAAATTTGTAACGCGCTTTTTTGTTGTCAACTATGCTTTCTAGTTCTGGTTTCTTTAAGGTTTTAAGTTCTTTTCTGAGCATTGGTAAAAACGGCTTCATGATTATAGAATCTTGTTGAGCGGTAGACATTACACTCGAGATCACCATTGATCCAAGTCCCAAACTCATGGCATCAATTGAACTGTGGGTAATGCCACGAACATCGTCACAAATGCTTTTTTCAGCTTTTTTGCGCAAAGGCGCTAAGGCATCAGTTTTAGAAGAACAAGCGCTTAAACTGATGAGTAAAATAAATGAATAATAAATAAGGTGTTTCATATGTTTGATTTGTCTTTTCAATGATAATAATAACTCCCTGAATTTACAAATGCTTTGTGTGAATAAAAACAGAGCGCATTCATTTGAAGATTTGATGCTTTCCTGTGTATATTCGTAGGAAATAGAATGTACTATGGAAACAGCAGCATTACAGGCCAGTATTAAAACAGCCTATGAACAAGAACGTTGGTCAGAAGTGATTGAGTTAGTATCTCAAACCAATTGGCAAAATGAAGCCCTATTGCCCTCAGAAGCAGTGGCCCTTTGTGAGGCCCTATTCAGAAAGTCCGGAACAGAAACAAAAGCGGCTACTTATGCCAAATTATTCATTGATTTTTATGGTGATATCGAAGAGACAAAAACGCTAAAAGGTATAAGAGGTCGATATCAAAAAAGGAGAGGCGATGACGATAAATCAGATGGAAAATACGAAGATGCTATAGAATGGTATGAAGCAGCGATTACTTGGTTGTCTTATTTGCCATCTATAAAAACGAAGGCTGAGACTGCATTAGCTGAATGCAAGCAATTGTTAAAAGAACAAAAAGAGAGAGAAGCAGAAGCACGTCGCAGGTTAGAACAGCAAGAAGCTGCAGAAAGAGCTGCTGCTCAAAAAAGAGAAGCAGAACGCAATGCCTTCTTAGCCAAATCGCTTAAGGATGTGGAAGGTTTATCTGTCGCAGTACTCAATAAATTATCTGGAGCTGGTATCACTACATTAAGAGATTTAAAAAGTTACAGTATGCATAAAATTGATGCGATACCGGGTATTGGCGATGTAGCTATGTCAGAAATCAGAGCTTTTAAAAACAAACACAGTTTATAATTATGAAATCAGAAACATCTTGGAAAAATATAGCTAATGAATTGGAAGAAGTTCTTGGCAACACAAATTATCAAAACGAGCTGAAACAAAAAGCCAAGCAACGCAAGAAAATGATCAAATACAGCATCATTGGTGCCATTGTATTGGGGTCATGTTTGTTGTGGTTTATGGGCGCTCGCTGGGTGTACAGAAAAGCTACTAAGGCCGATACCAAAGACCAACGTGAGCAATTGTATGCAGAGTGCGGTTGTAACAGCGTTGATGATTGCTTGAGTAAAGACAGCACCGCTTCAGCACGTAAACTATTGTTTTCACCTTTAGAGGATAATATTAGTACGGACGATGACTTGTTAAAGATCATTGAAAAAGAGGGTGCTATTAATATTAAAAATGAAAATTTTGAAGCGGGTTGGGAACAGTTAAAAGCAGAAAAATTGGGGCTAGTATACAATAATCAATTGGAAGCTTATAGATACAAATATTTAACTGAAGTGGTTGATCATTTCTTAGAGGCTGGCAATAAAAAAACAGCTAAAAAATGGGCCTTAAAAGGGGCGCCTGATAGGAATGAAGATGGCTATACTGAAAAAGAAACCAATGATTTTGACCCTAAAAAATCACAACGCAAATTGTTGTTGAAACGCATTGCGGAGTTTGAAGGATAATCAATCTTAAATATAACTTTTTTTAAATGAAAAAGTCGGATTTCATCAGGGTGTTCTTACCCCTGTTTATTATTGTAGGCGCTATATTTTGCTTAGACAATGGGGTGGTGGTTCATAAACTACCCGATTTACAAAATGAACCTGATTCCATTATTTTGTTTCATGTGATTTCATTGTTCACTTTTGGAGCAAAGGATTTTGGAGCGCCAGAGGCGGGTCCGTGGTTCTTGCAAATGCTGATGTTCAGCTTTTATTTTTTAGCACCAATGGTAACCATTGTGGCCATGGCAGACATCTTGTCTTTGATCAGGCCAATGTTTATCAAATGGGTGATGTGGCGCAAAAAATACCATGTTGTAATAGGCTATGGTCGTATTGGTAAGTCTGCTTTGGAGGCAATTAATACAGTGCATGGTAAAAAGAGTTTTGTGTTGGTCTTAGATAAATTGAACGATGAGTCTGAGAATGGGTTCTCCATTTTGTTTGAACACAATATTTTTTTCAAAAAGGATGTTGGCAATTTAGACGATTGGTCTGAGTTTATAACTAAACAATGTCAAGGGGTTTATATTCTAACTGACGATGAATTGTTGAATTTGCGCATTTACCATAAGGTTAAGACTTTGTGCCATGATCAGGCAGTAATGTATACGCGTATTCGCTCAATGGAATTGTCGCTAAAACTTGATAATTCTTCTTTGGTTCAGAAACACAATTTTGTGAATATTCATATGGCTACGCCTGATTTGATGTTTCAGACAGATGCAGCACTTAAGGGTTTAGACACCAATGATCCAATTTACAATCATTTTAAGGGGCAGAGGACAACTTTTAACACTTGGCTAGGGCATGAGTATGCCGCAATGGTTTTTGTTGGCTTTGGAACCTTTTCTGAGTATTTATTGAGCAGGTTGTTGAGTAGTAATTTAGTGCCTGATCAAACGGAATTGATAGTGCTCGATCCTAAAGGCCAAAACAATTGGAATGGATTCTTGGTAGACCATCCTGAATTGCAAGGTTTGAAGGTGTCTTTTTACAATAAAGACATTACGGTTTTGGAGGAGGTGTTTCAAGCTAAAGCCCATTTGCTAAAAGATCAAAAATGTTTATGCTTTTTTGCCACTAACCACGAAATCGAGAACATACAAATGGCTTCTTATATCAAACGCAAATATGCGACAGTTTTTGATTTGCACTCGGTGCTCAGAACCAAGCATTACGACTTAATGCCAACTGAATTGTTGAATGATATTTTAGGCAGCGGCCAATACGTAGTAGTGCCCACCTATTCATGGGCTAAACTCGATTTCGAGTTAATCTTGTTGGGGTAGTCAACTGGCTATTTAAGCCTGTTTTAGCGTTTAAATCTTGTTGATTTATTATCTTTAATTAGGGGCGTTAAGTCTATTAATTTTGAAGGTAATTTGATAGATTCGTATTACACCTTTTCTGATATGAATCTTAACTTTATATGTACTAACTCAAACTGCGGTAATCATAACAAGACTTTTTCTGATCTTTCAGTTTGCCCAGAGTGTGCTTCAAATCTTAATCTAGAATTTTATCACAGAGAATCGGAAATGATGTCTTTAATAAACAATATGCCTGTGCATATAGTAAGGCCATTGTATCAATTATTTGAAACAAAAAATTATTTTAAGAAGTTACATCTTATCTCAGATTTGATGTTGGCAAGTTTCAGATTGTATGGACATTCATTAATTAAAATGGCCGAATCTGAGGATTTAATTCAAGAATCTTTATACAATTCTGTTGAAACCCTATTAACTAAAGACAGCCATGGCCTATGGTCTTCTACAATAGTAAAAATTATACAAGAACTTGATAAACACAATTCAAAATGTTTGCCGAATGAACTTGCTAAAGTCTTTGGTGTGGGACTAAAGAGCGCCAAAATGCCTCCAGTGAAAAAATGGACCATTAGACAAAGAATCATAGATGGTAAAGGAAAAGAACAAACATTAGAGGTTACCAATACACCAGTAGAGCTCTTGATTAATTTTAGAAATAAGTATGTTGGGCATGGCACTGTTTATTCTGAAACTGAGAGCAAGCAAATTTATAATGATTATGAGCCAGTTCTATTCAACTTTATAGAATCATTAGCGATGTGCCAATCTTTAAGCTATTCAAGAACTGATAATGGATCAAGTATACATGGTATTGATAAATCATGTAATGGGTCAATTGTTCTGGATTTTGCAATGCAGCAGTTCGTAATAGAGTCGGTTAATCATTTAACGATAGAGTCGCTCAGTATTCAATCTAATAATGATACTTTGGAGACAGTGGTATATGATGAAAATGATAGGATGATCATAGATACTTATCCATACTTTATCGCTCACCCTTTTAAAAGAGCTTTGGATGAGACTGATACCTTTAAACGACTTCATTTATTAAAGGAAGTGTTTCTTAATTATTTAAAGTATTTGGGATTGTTAACTGCCTCAGAGTACTTCAGTAGTAGTCATAAAATTGGCGAAATTAATCGTGCTTTTAAGAATTTTTTATACAGGCCCCAGTTTGGACATTGGAATGCCTTTATGCGCAGCGCCATTCAAGCTTTAAATGATCATAATCACAGTTGGTTTATTAAAGAGTTGCCTGGTTACTATGATGAAGTTGAAACAAAACCTTATGCAGAAAAAGGTGAGACTGTTATAGGGAAGTTAATTAGTTTTCGCAATCATTATTTAGGGCATGGCACTGTGCCTTCTGATAGCCAATCTATTCTTCTTTGGAATGAGCATTTTCAATTATTGAAAGCCCTTTTGTTAAAGATGGAGTTTTGTAAAAATTACACCATCGTAAGCAGTGATAAAACCATTTCTTGGCGATTAATGGGTGATGAAATTACTCAAATTAATTTAAGACAAAAATTGAAATCTAATGTGGCAATGTTGAATAATGATCTACAAGAATTAAGCATAGTACCATTCTTCATCTTGCCTGGCGAGTACTTTGTTAAGGATGTGTCTGATAGAGCTAAATTAATGGTCTATGAGCAAAATACAGGCAGTAGAATAGTGTTTTTTAGCCCAGAAAGTGTACATGGAGAAACCAATAATGATAAGGTTCTGGAACAACTTAATCTGCTAATTAGGGAAAAAGAAAAACAAGAGCCTGTCGGAATTAAAGACTTGGAAGAAACCCAATGGAAAGCTTTATTAAAAGAAAATAATGAGGCGACTATTCAATCCCTAATGAGTGAAAAGAAAGTGATTAATGGGATTTACCAAGAAAGACAAGATGCAGAAGTTGCACTTAGGTCATGGGTAGGAGCGAGAGCAGGTTTGTTTTTTCTATCTGCAGAAGCAGGTAGCGGCAAAACTAATTTGTTAGTTGAAATGAACAGACAATACCAAGAGCGTGGTTTGGATACCATTTTATTGCGTGGCAATCGATTTAGAACATCTGATATTTGGGAGGAGTTATGTTACCGATTGAATCTTACCTCAGATAGTTTATTTGAAGAGGCGGGTTTTGTGAAATATGATCAAGAAAATCCTCTGATGATATTAATTGATGGGGCCAATGAAAATTCAAATTCTAAACAGTTATTCAATTCCATCATAGAATTTTTAAATATTCATAAAGGGGGGCATATTAAAATTGTTTTAAGCTGGAGAGTAAATACCAAAAGTGAATTGCCAAATACAGATGAACAATATGAATCTCTAGTTTACAGTGATTCTATAGAAGGGGATAGGGACGAAAATATAATTGCACGGTCTTGCTATTGGCTCAAACCATTAAATAAAGTGGAAGTTGAGGGTGCTTGGAATAAATATGTCAATGACAAACAAGATAAAGTTAGACGTAAACCCAATTTTTCATATGAAGAATTGACTTACCACGATCGTTCATTGAGCGACCAGCTAGACAATCCACTTTTACTTAGACTTTTTTTAGAACTTAATAATGGCAAGGGGCTTCCTAAAAGTAGAGGAGGTTTTATAAGTATTTGGTCAATGTATCATGATAAATTGATTTCTCAATAAATGACCTCTAACCACTTGCTTTTATATCGCCTAGCTGAACTCATGCTCCAACATGAGCAGCACATACTGGCTGTTGATTTGCTGTTTGATGATGAAAAAATAGGAGACTTTGTTAAAAGCATACAAATAGATTCACCTTATCAACAACTATTGTTAGAAGGGGTATTGACTGAATCTGTTCTTGATGAGAAGCTTTTTGTTAGTTTCACTGTGGAGGGCTATTTTCATTTTGTGTTGGGGGAGGTGATAGAAAGTCATTCCAAAGATAAAGGCGTTGAATTTTTGTTAGATCTGTTAGTTCATAAGTCATTTTCAGGATTACTTGAAGGCGTTGAAAACTGTCTAAACCGTGATATTCAAAATGGAACTTCAAGAAGACTTCTTGATTTCATTGATCTTGGAGGTGTGGGTTTAAATGCATGTATTACTCCATTAGCACAATTATTGCTAACTAATGGTGAAAATAGTCATGCAAAATCCAATGAAGAAGCTATGAGCCAACATGTGACAAAAGTAATGAATGAATTGTTTGCAGATCCATCTGAAAATGATTTGTTTGTTTTACAACTAGCGATTGACAAACTTGAGGTAAATCAGAAGAATAAATGCTGTGTCTTCATTCAAAATTTTTTGAATAAGGTTATTGAACCAAGTGACATAAAAAAGGCTTCGGTTTTTATAAATACAATTAAATATTCAGAAACTGAAAAAAGACAACAAGATATTGATAAAGTTATAAATTTAAAATTTGAGCAAGAAAGTCACCTTTACGAGGATTTTTTGTTTGATTTAGCAAATCAGTTAAGTTATATTGGTAATCTTGATCTAGCAATAGAATATTATGAAAAGTCATTGAATTTCAAATTGAATTCTCAAGTTGAACAACGTATATCATTACTTCCTGTTTATAATAATATTGGTCTGTTGTGGAAGAGGAAAGGGCAATTTGATAAAGCTATTAAATATTATCAAAAATCTCTAGAAATAAGTTTATTACAAAATGGAGAATGTCACAATTCGACTGCTACATATTATCACAATATTGGAGTTGCAAATAAAGATAAGGGCGATATAGATGAAGCCATAAGGTTTTTTCAAAAGTCCCAAAATATAAATCTGATTTACTATGGTAAACAACATCCATTTACAGCTATTACATATGATTGCATTGGTTCTGCATTTGCGGCTATCGGAGAGTATGATACAGCTGTAAGTTATCATGAAAAAAGTATTAAAATATTTCTAAATGTATATGGAGAGTATAGTCAATCTACAGCTACAGCTTATAATAATTTAGGATTATCATTTAAGGAAAAAGGTGAATATATTAAAGCACTCGAGTTTTTGGATAAATCACTTAATATCAATTTGAAAATTCACGGTGATAACCACCCTTCAATTAGTACATCCTATAATAATATTGGTTCAATTTGGGAATTGAAGGCTCATTACGATATAGCTATTAATTATTATCAAAAATCTCTTCAAATTAATTTAAAATATTATGGAAATAACCATCATTTAACTGCTGCATCTTACAATAATATTGGATCTATATTTCATGAACAAAGCGATTTTGATAAAGCCATTGAATATTATAATAAATCACTTGAAATAAATTTAGAGATTTATGATGAAAATAGTCCTGTAATTGGAAGCTCTTATAATAATTTAGGAGCACTATGCCATTCTAAAGGAGATTATAATAAGGCAGTATTTTATTATGAAAAGTGTATAATTATATATTCTACTGTTTTTAGTAATCATCATCCAAATATTGGTGTGTTTTGTAATAATATTGGATCTGCTTTCCAGGCTAATGGTGAACTCGACAAAGCAATTGAATATTTTGAAAGGGCGAAATTTATTAACTTAAATGCATTTGGCGATAAGCATCATACAATGGGGAATACTTATAACAATTTAGGATCTGTTTGTTATGCAAAAGGTGATTTTACACAAGCAATTGAGTTTTTTAACAAATGTCTTTCGATTAGATTGGAGATTTATGGAGATCAACATCCTGATGCCGCTATAACTTATAATAATATTGGTAATGTTTACAGAGATATCCTGGAATTCAAATTAGCTAGAGAATGTTTTTCAAATGCTTATACTATTTTCTTCAATGTCTTTGGTGAAAATCACCAACATACCAAACTTTTAGCATCAAAACTAGACAAGCTCAATGACCTCTAACCACTTGCTTTTATATCGCCTAGCGGAACTCATGCTCCAACATGAGCAGCACATACTGCCTGTGGATTTGCTGTTTGATGATGAACAAATAGGAGACTTTGTTAAAAGCATACAAATAGATTCACCTTATCAACAACTATTGTTAGAAGGGGTATTGACTGAATCTGTTAATGCTGAAAAACTATATGTGAGTTATACTGTTGAAGGGTATTTTCATTTTGTGTTGGGGGAGGTGTTAGAATCAAAATTTACCAACTTTGCCCCTAATGACATCTTTGAATTTCTTAATTCCAATAAATTAATTGGTTTAAATGAAGGATTTAAGCAATTTTTGATTCGAAGAGTTGATAAAAATGATTTAGACATATTGCTCTGGTTTATTGATTTTGGAGTCAATCTGACAAATTTGGCAATAGACCCATTGGCACACGCTTTTTTGTTGTCAAGTAGTTCCGGGGAAAGCCCCAGTTCGAATTCTATTAGTCAATCATTGTTTGCAACACCAACAGAAAATGATGTGAAACTTGTGTTAGCAATTATTGACAAGTTAGATCGACTTCAAAAACAGACTGTTTTAAATAAAATTTTATCAGATGTTCTATCGTTTATTGAACCAGATACCCCCCAAAAAGCTAGACTTTTCATTCATTCAATAAAGTATTTAAACTCAACTGATAAATTAACTAGATTAGAGCATCTGTCCTCATTGAATTTTGTTCAGAATGATTTAGAGACTGTTAAGTTTTATCAAACCATTGGTTCAGAGTGGAATGCTCTTGGAAACTATAGCAATTCGATTAATTCATATAAGAAAGCATTAGAGGTTATAGACAAAGGTAATGCTATAGATATTGAAATTACCGCTGAAATAAATAATAATTTAGGCATAGCATTACAACATGCTGGTCAACTTGATGAGAGTCTAAAGTGTTACAGCAAAGCAGTTGAAACCTATTCTACTCACTTTGGTTCGAATTATATTGCAATTTCAACGATTTATAACAATTTAGGCCTTGTTCATCAAGATAAAGGGAATTATGATGAGGCGCATAAATATTATAATTTAGCACTAAATTCTGATGAGAAAAATTATGGCACACATCATCCTAATACAGCTACAACCTATAATAATATAGGCTCCTTAAACAATAGGCAAGCTAATTATTCAGAGGCCAAAAAATACTATGATAAAGCACTTAAAATATTTTTAACAGTTTTTGGCAATTGTCATGAATGGACTGCTACACTCTATAATAATATAGCTTTAGTTGACTTGAATTTAAAATGTTTTGATGATGCACATCAAAATTATCATAAGGCACTGAACATTTTAGAGCAATTATTTGGAACAAATCACCCTTGGTATGCGGCTACTATAAGTAATATTGGAGGTGTTTACCAAGAGTCTGGTGATTTTGATAAAGCAATTGTCTATTTCGAAAAAGGGCTCAATTTTAAACTTGAAAGCTTTGGAAAAGATCATCCCTCTGTTGGGATTTCTTACAATAACATTGCTAAGTGTTATTTTGACCTGCAAAAGCATGATTTAGCTAAATTAAATTACAACAAAGCACTAGTTATTTTTACTCAAGCACTCGGAGAGCAACATCCCCACACCAATCTTGTCAGAAAGAAATTAGAAAACCTCAATTCTAAATGAGCTTATATTTTCAGGTTCAGTTCATTTGTCAAAAAAACAGTAAATTTCAATTTTAATTATATGCAGGAAACACAACAATTGAACCAATCAGATGCATTTAAATACATGTCTGTTATGGTTTTGCCTTTTGATTTTCAAGCACCATCTGAGCAGCATAACCCTTTTGATTTTAATTTTGAGAAAAAGTTAAATTCAGATCAAACTTATAAGCAAGACTTTTATACCAATTTGGCTAAAATCACAGTAAATTCAAAGAATATTGTAGATGATAAATACCATTGGCATGTTAAGGAATTAATGTCAACTAACAACGTTAATGATTCAGCTATTTTACGTGTTTTCAAAATCAATCCAGGCTTACTTGATCAGGATTGTGATTTATTGATAAATAACAAATGGTTGGCGGATTTTAAAGATAGTTCATACATAGTCATCAATGATTATGCTCAAATTGGGTATTTTGTTTTCGCAATAAAAATGAAAGCAGAGATTGGTGTAACTTTCAATGAATTATTGCAAACTGACTTTTTTAGATTTTACACCAATGATAAGAATTCAGGGGCCTTTAAATATGCCATGATGAAATCTGATAAAGCGTCTGGCCAACAAGTTATTGATAAATCCAATAAACTAACATTTGAGGATATCATTTCACTTGAATTAGCGCCCATTTGTCCATACATTCAACTTAGATATCAGAAGCCATTATTGTTGAATCTGTTCGCGTCTACTGGGGTTAATCCAAGTAATGATGTCAATGCAATATTGTATTACAGTTTAAGAAACCAATCTGTGGTTCAAGATAGCTCCTTAAATAATCATATTGTAGAAACAGGATCTGGTGTTAAGATGTGTATTCTGAATGAAGGTTCTGCAGTTATTGACAAAATGTTTCAAAATGACTTCAAATCAGACAATTACTCTGCTTTTTTTAATAAATATTTCCCTGGGTTTATATATGTTTTAAATCAGAGAGAAATTATGTTACAAATCAATCAGATCTCTTCGAAGATATCTGT
>Ga0255139_1000336_pt1 | contig 15603 bp, 11 predicted proteins | sample Law_Colum_RepB_8_FD_188549 | JGI IMG/M metagenome (GOLD analysis project Ga0255139, IMG submission 188549) | Freshwater microbial communities from St. Lawrence River, New York, United States - Law_Colum_RepB_8d | ecosystem: Environmental > Aquatic > Freshwater > River | place: USA: New York...
AAAGACCGCGTTCGACGGGTGATAGTGCTTACGGTGAAACGCCTTTAGCGCCTCATGTGTGAGGTCCGGAATATGCGCCGGATCCCCACCGGAATTGTGATGATAGGTCGTGGTCGGAAACAGATAATTATTCAAAGACTCGTTCAGAATGCTGTGCGCCGAGCTCAGCGCACCTTTCATTTCATTGAACACCACGCCCTTGTAAACCAACGCCTCGCCGTTCGGCGTGGGTTCAATACGAATCCCTTCTTGGGCGAAATCCAGCGGGTGAATATGCGGAAAAAATACCGCGTCCAAATACACCTGCAGGAGGTTGTCGAAGTCTTGGCGGTTCTGGCTGGCAAACGGATAGGCCGTCCAGTCACTGGCCGTGAAGGCATTCATAAAGGTATTGAGCGAGCGCCGAATCATCAGGAAGAACGGATCGCGCACCGGAAAGCGCTCAGAGCCACAAAGCACCGTGTGCTCCAAAATGTGTGCCACACCAGTGGAGTCTTCGGGCATGGTCTTGAACGCTACCAAAAAGACATTCTCAGGATTATCGGTCGCCAGATGCAGATGGCGTGCGCCGGTGGCGCGGTGACGATACTCACAGAGCGTGGCCTGCAAGGCCGGCAAAGCAACGGTGCGGATCGACTCGAAACTAGGGTGGGCCGGATACAGCGCAGACAAGACATTCTCCTCAAAGGGTCGCGCCAACATACCGCACGCGAATGCCTTGATTATGGGGACGACAGCGCACTTTTCCAAACCCGACAAACTGCTCATCGGCTAGACAAGTGGTAATGACATGCTACAGTCGCGCACTTGTCCAAGTGGGCTGAGTAATATTGTCAGCGGGAAGTCGTTGTTATGGCACGAAATATGAAACTTGAAGTCTTGCAAACTGCACGTCAGCAAGCCAAGACTTATGACGAATGGCGCGAAATTTCGCTAGAACTCGATGCGCATTCCGGTTTGGATTTATGGAAAATCGAAACCGCCTCTGACCATTATCACCACGAACTCCTGCGCGAACGCCTACTCACGCTTCGCCAGTGGCAGCACTCGCATAACCACAAGTTACTCATTCGTTCCCTGCGCGAAGGCCTGCATCACGACCTCGGCAACATGGGTAACGCCAAACTCTATGGCCGCGCGCATGTGGGTACCAAGCGTCTGATTGAAGACTATGTTGACCAGGTCTGCGCCAGCCTCGATTACCTCTGCGAGGCCACCATCGAACATCTCACCAACGATGAAAAGCTCGCGCTATTCGAAGACATTCTGCGTAGCTTCGGCCAGCCCGCCCTTCAGCTTTCCGGTGGTGCCACGCTGGGCATGTTTCACATTGGCGTGTGCAAGGCGCTTGACGAACAAGGCCTGCTGCCTAGCGTCATTTCCGGTTCCAGTGCTGGCTCCTTAGTCGCCTCCATGATCGGCACACACACTCGCGATGAAATGGACGCCTATTACGACGGCGACGCGCTCTACAAGCACGCGTGGAGCTGGAACAAAATTTCGGATGGTCTGCGCGGGAAAGGCTTTGCCAATCAGAAACAGCTAGAGACTTTTATCCGCCAAAACGTCGGCGAAATGTCTTTCCAAGAAGCGTTTGAGAAAACTGGCCGCCACATCAATGTGAGCATTTCGCCCACGGGCAACAACCAGAAATCGCGCCTGATGAACGAACTCACCTCGCCCTATTTGCTGGTCTGGAGCGCGGTGTTGGCCTCCTGCGCGGTTCCTTTGCTGTTCCCGCCGGTCACACTAACCACGAAAACAGCCGATGGCGATCACGCCCCTTATATGCCCCTAGAGCGTTGGGTCGATGGCTCTATGCGCAGCGATATGCCGCGCCGTCGCCTCATGCGTCTCTATAACGTGAATTACTTCATTGCCAGCCAGGTTAATCCGCACATTGTGCCGCTGCTGGAAAGTGAACGTAAGAAACGCCAAAACGAGAAGATCAGCTCCCTGCCCCGCCGCATTCTGAAAACGCAGGCCAAACTGCTCAGCATGGGTTCGCTGCAAGTCGTACATGACAGTGTGAGCAACGAGGCCCTGCGCCAGATGCTCAGTCATGTCTACACCATGATCTCGCAGAGCTATCACGGCGATGCCACCATTGCACCGCCTAGCTACGGCATGAAGCACTACCAACACATGCTGCAAAACCCCACGAAAGAATCGGTCATTTGGTTCCGTCAACAAGGTGAACGTGCCACCTGGCCTAAGATCGATCAGATTCGCGTACAAACGAAAATCAGCATGACCCTGCAAAAATGTGTGGCTCGATTGTTGCAGCGCAAAGCGCATAACTGGCACGAAGCCGAAGTTCGCGCGCTTTTACAAGAACCTACGCATCGCCACGGTTAACCCTTTCTCTGCTACACCCAAACGCCGAGCTTGCTCGGCGTTTTCACAACTACAACAAATCCTACCGTTCATGCCCGTTACACAACCACTTATCAGATTCAACAATCGTCTGATTTAACAGGCGACACATTTGTGGTCTAACTTAGTCCTGTTGTGCAGGGCATTTCAGCACCTTGCTGTTTGCCTCGCCTAACTGTGTCTCTAAGACAATTATAAAAATGGCTTGAACGAGGATGCATCCATGAAGAAATCTACTACGGCACAATCCAGACCGAACTGGAGACGCTCATTGCTGAGCCTCGCCGTTGGCGCAGCACTGTTTACCCCAATGACGGCGATGGCCGTAGAGTTTGAGCTGAAAGATGGTGAAGTCACGGGTTCGTTAGATACCACGGTGAGTTATGGGGCTTTGTGGAGCGTTACGGGCAAAGATAAGCGCCTTTTAGCCCGTCAAAAGGGTGGGGACCGTAATAGCGCTAACTACGACAACGGCGATGCGAACTATGAGCGCGGCGACCTGGTTTCCTCAATCTTCCGTGTATCCAATGATTTAGATCTGAACTACAAAAATTTTGGCGCGTTTTTCCGCGTTAGCTCGTTCTACGATCACGCTATCCAAAATAAAGATTTTGATCCACTACAAGCCGACCAACGCGTAATTCGTAATCGCTTAGGTCATGACTACGAAATTTACGATGCTTTTGTTCGCGGCAAATTCAATATTCTTGATAAAAACGTCAACGTTCGTCTTGGTAAGCAAGTGATTAGTTTGGGCGAAAGCACATTTATTCCAAATGGTTTGAATGCTTTAAACCCAGTGGATGTAGCCAAGCTAAGAACACCAGGTGCGGAGTTAAAAGAGGCATTCCTGCCTACTCAAATGTTACAGGTTACTTTTGACGTAACAGACAACATGAGTGTTGAGTTAATTAACAAGTTCCAGTTTAGAGAGTCGCGTCCAGAGCCAAATGGTTCATTCTTTAGTACTAATGACTTTCTATCGCCAGGTGGTTCAAAAGTCTTAATCAGAGCTGGAGCTTCGCCAGAACAACCAGGCCCTACCAATCCTGTTATTCCTAGGGCTGGAGATAAATCTGCAAAAGACAGCGGTCAATTTGCAGTGGTAACGAGATTATTAGTTCCATCGCTAAATAATACTGAGTTCGGCTTTTATGCGATGAACTACCATAATACTGCTCCTCTTATTGCCGGCAGAACGACAACATTAACCCCTGCCCAAGAAGGTGTAATTGCTGGCGGCCCTGGCGGTGCAGCAGCTGTCCCGGGTGCGAGAGCAGCTACCTCAACCTACTTTGCCGAGTATGCTGAGGATGTTCGGTTATTTGGTTTAAGCTTCAATACCCTTGGTCCATTGGGGGTTGCTCTGCAAGGTGAGTATTCCTACAGACCAAATCAACCTTTGAACTTAGTTGCTAATAATGTATTGAATAGCTTGCTTGGCTTAAATGGCTCTGCGTTTAATACTGGGATCGGCGCTCTGCCTAGAAATACCGAAATTAAAGGTTATCGCGACATAAAAATGCATCAATTCCAAATGACTGCAACCCAAACATTGGGCCGTTACTTTGGTGCTGATCAAATTATAGGCGTTGGCGAAGTTGGTTATACCTATCTTGATATTCCGAATGGTATCGATCTAAATGGTACAGGTGTTGACTTCACTACGCCTATTGCCACTAATGCTGCTAACCCTGTTCAATCCGACAGAGGCATTATGACGAAAAACTCATACGGCTATCGAGCTGCAGTACGTGCAACATATAATAATGCTGTTGGCGCATTTAACTTAACTCCTCGTATTGCATTCCAACATGACTTGCGTGGTACCAGCCCAACTTTTACTGAAAATACTCAGTCGGTCACTATCGGCATTACTGCCGACTATCAAAGCAACCTGTCTGCTGACGTGTCGTACACCAACTTTTTTGCGGGTGAAACGATTGGCGCTACGACTAACGCAGCTGCTTTCAGATCAACCAACCAAGCACTTGGCGACCGCGACTTCATTGCCGCTACCGTCAGCTATGCCTTCTAACCATTGGCCTAAAAGAGAGACCTACTTATGAAAGCCTTATCTAAAACGTTAATTGGCCTAGCGGTTGCGGCCGCGCTGTCTGGGCAGGCCATGGCCGATGCCTCGCAGCTCGGCAAAACCCTCACACCTATGGGTGCTGAGGTAGCGGGCAACGCGGATGGCAGCATTCCGGCCTGGACCGGTGGCATTAAAAGCCCGGGCGCTGGCTACAAAGCCGGTGGTCATTACCCAGACCCCTATGCCGCTGACAAACCCACGCTGACCATTACGGGCGCGAATGCCGATCAGTACAAGAACCGCCTCAGCGCGGGTCAGTTGGCCATGCTGAAAAAGTATCCTTCGTGGAAACTGAACGTGTATCCAACACGTCGCTCAGCATCCTTCCCACAAGCGCACAACAACGAAACGATTGCGAATGCCAGCAAGGCCAAGTTAGCTCCCGGTGGCAACGGTGTGCTGAACACAGATGGTGGTGTGCCGTTTGCCATTCCCGAAAACGGCTTGGAAGCCATTTGGAACCACCTGCTGCGCTACCGTGGCGACACCTATGCCACACAGTGGAGCCAAGCCGCTGTAACGCGTGATGGTTCCTACACCCCCGTTCGTTTCGAGTATGAGTACGATTTCGGCTACGGCAACTTGTCGAAGTCTAAAGCGGAGCGCGCCGGTGGCGGTGAGATGAAAATCTTCAACTTCTTGCAAGAAGTGACTGCCCCTGCCCGTCTGGCCGGCCAGATCTTGCTCGTGCATGAGTTTGTTGACCAAGTCAGCACGCCGCGCCGTGCCTGGACCTACAACCCAGGTCAACGTCGCGTTCGTTTGGCACCTAACGTTGCCTACGACAACCCAGGTACCGCAGCTGACGGCCTGCGCACCAACGACGACTTCCTGATGTACAACGGCGCAACCGACCGCTACAACTGGAAACTGCTGGGCAAGAAGGAAATGTACGTACCGTACAACTCCTACAAAATCAGCGGCAACAGCCTGAAAATGAGCGATGTTCTGAAGCCAGGCCACATCAACCCAGACGCAGCACGCTATGAGTTGCATCGTGTGTGGGAAGTAGAAGCCACGCTGAAGCCAGGCACCAGCCATCAATACACCAAGCGTAGATTCTACATTGATGAAGATAGCTGGATGATTCTGGTCACGGACAAGTACGATGCCCGCGGCCAACTCTGGCGTACGGCAGAGCAGCACAACATCAACTACGCAGACATCCCGATGCAAGCACCGAGTATTGAAGTTCATTATGACCTTCAGTCCGGCCGCTACCTCGCCATGGGTCTGCGTAACGATGAAAAAACCGTTTATACGCCCATCAAGCGTTCGGATGCCGACTTCTCGCCAAACGGCCTGCGTCGCGCCGGTACCCGCTAATACTGAAGCCTAGTATTTAGCGCCAAACAAAAGCCCGAGTCGTGCAAACGATTCGGGCTTTTTAATGCGTTCGAATGCGCTCTTAGGCCTTTTTTACCCAAGCCGTGCACCATCCGTTACCAGCAACTAACTTGCCGCCAAACAGTGGGCAAACCGCTTTCGCATCCGTGGCTTTCCCTTGGTAAAAGTTGCAGTTCTTACAGGCCTGCCCTGCCACGAACTTAGGTGACTTCACCGACTTAACATTAGCCTTATAGCCAAGCGCAACGGCGGTGGAGTCCGTTTCAGACACCGTTGCAGGTGCAGCAAACGCTGCTGGCGCTGTGGCCAGCCCGATACAGGCTGCAGGAATCATTTTGATAAAATTACGACGCGTCGTCATGGTATTCCCCAAATAACATATTGATGTTTTCAACACATTTATTGTGGGCTTTACCGCTACGCTCGCGATTGGACAGCGGGGAACAAAAAGAAAAAGTCAGTCGCTGGGCAAAGCGGCCTCAGCAGCCTATCGAAGCACTTCGGTATTCAGCGGTTGGGCCAAAATCCACAGCCCAAACACGGTGAATGCCATCATCAACAGTAATAGCGGTACCTGGCTAATCCACACCTGCTGGGATGTTGCATATAAGCGCTTCGCCACCTCATGAGCTACAAAAACACTAGCGATATGGCCCAATAAAATAAGTCCGACTTGCAGATGCCACACCCAGCTCATGTCCAGTAATACACCCGACGTTTGCGTGGCTTCGAGCCCTAGCACGTTCCAACCAACGCCCAAGGGATCACTGAGGAGAGGGAAAACCTGCGGCCCCTGCCCTAAGACGAGCGTGAAATAATGGGTGAAGTGATAGACCACCACAATAGGCAGCAACGAATAACTAAAGCGATATAGCGCACCTTCCAACGACTCAGTACGTCGTGTGAGCAGGCACATTAGCCCTAAACAACCGGCAAAAATTAGCCAATAGATTAACGGGGACAGCACCAACGCAAGACTCTGATACACCGCATACAGCGGCTTCAACGTGCTGTAAGCCGTCACCAAATTATGGCCTAACCAGGGAGATAGCCACGCAAAGACATCTTGCCAATACAGTAAGGCCCAACTCTGCGTGTTATGAAGACCATCGAATGCCGTGGAACTGAGCATGAATAAAATGAACACCACTTCACTCATGCGGGTAGGCCGGGATTCCATTAAGCCCGCACCGGGCCACCGCAGACGCCAACCTGCTGAAGCGCCCTGTTCTGCTCTGCAATAACTGACGGGCGCCAACTTGCCCAGTAAGCGAAGCATCACACTGAAAAACTCAACGTAGCGGAACCATGCCGAGGCTCCCACGCTATAAACGCCCAGCACGTTCAGTACGCTATAGGCCAACAATGCAGCGGATAGTTGCCAGGGGGTTAGCTCTGCAAATAGCTCCAGCCAAATGAAACCGATATAGAGCACAACCGCAGGCCAATACGACCATTTTTCGGGGTAAGCAAAGCGTGCTTTACTGAGGCAAGCAGACAGGGTCTGCCACGGATTTATCAGGCTAAAAATGTCGCCGACAATCGCAGTGGCATAGGCTAAACCCAACACAAAGACGATCCAAAAGAGCGTCATGTTGATGTTGCGATACGCATCTTGGGTGCCGAAAAAGCCGCTCACTATCGTGAGCACCAAGGCACTTAATGCGATGACCCGAAGCCCCCACAGCACACACAAAGCAGCTTTAGAAAAGGCGTGGTAGTGGGCCTTCGAGGGGGCTGCAAGGTGATCTTGCTTTGGCTGACTCGATAGCGCAGCCAGCGCCAGAAACGACAACAACAGCGCCGCAGCTGACGCCCATCCATACAGCCAAAACGGCACTGGCAAGGTATAGAGCTTGCCAAACGAATGCCCATACGCTGGCGCTGTGAGCAAGCTCACAGCAACCAAGCCAACGGCCTTAGGAAACCACGCCATAGGCATTATCGGCGTGTCGGTTTAGGTGCCGTTGGGCCTGCGGATGGCGTGAAAGCCAAAATTTGAAACCCCGCGCTATAACTCGCAATCCAGATATGACCCGTTTCTGGGCGATAGCGCACATAGGTCGGCACCGCATCCCAACGCGCGGCGGAGCTACCAAAAAACTCGGCCAAGGGCACGATCGGCGTTTTCGGATTTGGAACTGGGTGCCAATAAGCAATCTCTTTGGGTTGCGCTGGATTGCGGATATCCCAAACCCGAAGTCCGCCGGTGTAATGCGTGGTGAATAGCGTGGTGGCATTTTGCACATCATCAAAACCGACATAATGAGCCGAATAGTTGGCCACATCGATCTCAGTCTGTAGGCACTTAGCCGGATCATTCACCTCCAATTTGATGTCGGAGACTTTGACCGGGTTCGCCTCATCGGTGATGTCTATAATTCGACCATGTGCCCAAGGGCATATACCCGCTGTTGGCCATTCATCACTGGAATAGAGATAGGTTCGGCCGCCGTTACGGAACCAGCGGGCTGTGTGAGAACCTGCCGTTGGTGCCTCACCAATAAGCACATTCGTCCAGGGCAAAAAGCTGATTTGAGGCGGTGCCGCACCGATTAAGAACGGTGCCGGTGGCGTGCTGCGGTTATGCAGCGATGACACGTCATAAATGCCCAAGCCGTTTTGCCCCACTGCCGGGCCATTCGGTAACCCCACACCCAGGGCAATAAAACCAAATTGTGCGAGATATAAACGATTACCGTCAGGACTTAAGCCGCAGTCATGGCCAGCTGGAGCAAATAGCTGAATCAGCTTAGGGTCGTTGATATTGTCTAAGTTAATGGCGGCATTAGTACTCATGGAGCTAGTGGCATAGGCCGTTCGGCCATCGTCACTCAAACACAAGGCATGGCCAGCAAAAGGCAAGCCAAGATCCAAACTATCTAAACCGCCAGGAATGCCTTGCAAAATTTGGGATAGCACGGGGATTTTAGGCAGCGTTAAACCGAGGCCTAAGTTAATTGAAGCGGTTAGTTTAGGGTTACGACAATCTCGCGCATCGTAAACATCAAACGCCGTTCCCCCACCGCGCGTAGCTACAATAATTTTACGTTGCTGATTCGCGTGCAAAGACTCGTGAGGTGCCAGCATCGCTGGGCTTTGAAGGATATTAATTAGCTTGGGATTAGCTGGGTTGGCAGCATCAATGACCGCCATACCATTCAGCGGATTAAACTTGGGATCGGCATAGGGTGAGGCTAATGGCCCGAAAATCTGGCCCGGCGATGTCGTGGTGACATAGGCACAATCGTCAATCCAGGCCATAGAGAAATTGGCGCCACGATCTAAAATCGTATTCTGACCGACCAACTTTAGGCCTTTACGGTAGCCCTTTGCCGAGTCGCCATTGAGCTGACTGGCAATCGGAATTTGTCCCTGCAAGCCTGGCTCAAGACGATCAACCGCAGAATATTCAGGGCTTAAATTGGCGCTAGGCGTTGGCGAAGCGGGAGAAGAGGTTTCATCGCCACAGGCGGTTATAAAAGGCAAAAAAACAAGTAGAACTAAGAAACCAAGATGGCGCGCGAACGGGGTCCTTTTCACAATGAAGGCCTCTTATGTAATTGATCCGCGACTTTACGAAAAAAATTAGCCGCACAATGTAGTATTTGTGTGATCAGGCGCCGTCATGCAACAACTTCGATTGCATCAACGTATCTGACAAGTCTTGAATCAAAGGCGTAAGCGCTGTGCTAGGACCATCGGTATCCCATAGGCGTTCAATTTCACGCGCCATATCCCCCACACGTTCTTGATCCACCAGTGCGGCAACGCCCGCCAAACCATGAATACTAAGTTTTAACGCGGGTAACCACTGCGCAGGTTCAATCTGTTGACTCTCTGACCAAGCTGAAATAAAGGCAGGGGCGCGCTTACACCAGAAATGACGATTAAACTCCGCCAACATCTGTTGCCATTCCTCATCGTCTACCAAATCAGAAGCCATAAACATCTCCGCGCCGCAGTCTCAAATTAATGTACTAGTTTTACGCCACCACTGCTGCCGCAGCTCATCGTTGCACCAACATCTGTTGTGGCTAAATCAATGCCTAAATTATTCACCAGCATGGTCGTTAGTGGGGACAAAAGAGGCGAGAGAACCGTGCTGACAGCTTGTTTTAACAAAGCAATGACGGCATCCATAGTGCTTCCTGCGCCAACCAATAAACTACCTAGTCCACTCCCACTACCCGATGGCCCATACGTTTCTATCGTAGGCCCAGCAAGGGTACCTGTCAGACTATCAATTATATTTTGTGAAGATAAAGACTGATATGCGGGAGTTTCATACAGTTCTGGCAAGTTACTCGCGACAGGCGTTTGATAAATCAGCAGAGCCGAGGTTTGTGCCACTGGCACGTCCGCTTTAAGTCCCAAGCCGCCTCCTGCATAGGGCGTACGCACGCAGTTACTGGTACTACAAACGCCAAGTACACAAGTCACCGTGCATTGCTTTTTGCCAATATCAATGAGTGCGATAGGGTTTACAGTAGGCGCCGATGTCGATGCAAAAACCAAACTTTGTGCATTAGCAGCACTACTCCCCATGCTGCCGATACGTAAATTGGTCGCAGCAGTTTTGGCATTCACTGAGAGCGACTTGTTCGTTCCATCACACAAGTAATCCGTTACCCTCGCCTCACCTGCTCCCACATCTAAGTTCACATCAAAGCGAAACGTAGGCGGCAGGATAAGTGGGTCTGCAAACGTCTGCTGACAGCCAATACAAATAAGTGAGCCTAGTACGCCATTCAGATTAAGCGCTAATAAATTATTGAGTAGCGTAGTGAGCGAAGACAGCGTCCCATTCAATGTACTTAGCAATGTATCAACGATACTCGTAAGCGTGCTGCTTAAATTAACCGACATCAACAGCCTAACCTGAGCGGATCTGACATAAATTCTATTAGGACTATCATTGATAGGTAAATATGACTCAGCACGCGCAAGTTCGGGATCACCAATGGAGGATAACTGCGGCGGCTCAATCACTTTCAATTTAACATCTATCGTAGTACCGCCTACGGTGATCGGAATAGTCGCTGTTACAGCATTATTTTTGTTAGCTAGCTGAATAATTCCTTGAACAAGGTGAAATAACTGTAGCTCAGCTGCTGCGCCCGTGTAGCTACCGCCATTTTGCAGCCTAATTAACTCACCTACATTCAAATTAGTAGGCGCAACCTGCGATGCAACAAGTAACTCATCTAATGCTACGATAGCATCTAAAGCATTAATCGTTACTTGGGGTGTACCAATTTGATCATCAATAACATCAATAGCTGCTTGAATTAACTCCCCAGTCGTAAAATTGGCAGTTAGAACGTCCTCATAATTACCAGCCGCCAAACCTGCATTAACTGCCAATTTATCAAGAAACTTAAAAATATCAATTTCAGTATGAATAAGGCCATTCCATGCACCCACTGAAATATTTAAATTGCCACCTAACATGCCGCCAAAAATACTACTTAAAAGCTGAGCTCGGCTATTTTGAGTAATATTTACATTTAATAGTGTGCTCTTGAGTGTTAAAGCAGCTAATCCGGAGCCACTATTAGTAGCCACCGCACTCGCTTCCATCGTAATTTTATCTTTAAAAATACCACCGACAATAAGACTTCCAGCAACAGAGTCACGAACTACCACGCGGACTGCTGTATCAAATGCGCCAATAGGGCTATTAATTAAGTCTCTAATGCCCAGTGCAGTTCCAACCTGACCACAACTAACCGTAAGGGTTTTGGTTGCTGAGAGAATAAAATTATTTCTTGTTAAACTTTGTTGTGCATATTGTGTGGCCGTCTGATCTGAGCACTTACCATTACGTGCTAATACTTCGATGGCCGCCATATCAGCCACTCGCTGCAAATTTCGCTTAGACATATATAGCCGACCTGTATCGACTACCAATGCCAAACTAAGTACTGCAAGCATCATGAAACCAACCGCGAGGAATAAAACAGCACCTTTCTCTCGCGAGAAGGCCATAATATATCCTCTTCTGTTTATGGTTTTCATACATGCCTCCAACCACATCTAAAGCAGCAAAGCGACTAATGTGCTTGTTGCCACTTGCTCCAACAGGCTTGAATCTGACCCGGCAACAACGCGGGGCTAAACGGTTTAGACAACACATCATTTATGCCTAACTCATGCCACCGCCTAATTTCCTCTGGATGTACTTTTGCAGTTAGAAAACAAACAGGGGTTTCTTCATATCCGGGCATAGCACGAATGGCTTCAAACGTTTGCACACCATCCATTTCGGGCATCATGACGTCTAGCACAATCAAATCCGGATGATTCCCTTCCGCCAAATAACTAATTGCACCCTTCCCTGACGGCTCAGCATGCACGTCTAAGCCCCCTAAACGAGAAAGTGTCATGGTAACTAAGAGTCGAATATCACACTCATCCTCGACGAGAAGCACATTTTTTAATGTGGAAGTGTTCATTAACTAACCTCCCTTAAATGGGAAATACTAGATCTAACCTGACCAGCAGGCTTACATGGCAAATCAATATAAAATGTGCTTCCATGCTTAATTTTACTAATACAACCTACTTTCGCATTCATGGCAGTGGCCAGCTCCTTAGAAATTGCTAAACCTAAGCCTGTACCGCTGCTTTTTCGACTGTCTGAACCATCGCCTTGAGAGAATCTGGTAAAAAGTTTTGACTTAAAATCGTCACTAATACCAGGTCCATTGTCCTTTACTGAAACTCTGACCATTTCTCCAATTGCAGACACCGTTATATCTACTCGACTACATAAAGGGGAGAATTTTGCAGCATTAGACAAGTAGTTTGTTAGTATTTGCTGAAGACGCTGTGAGTCTACATTCACCCAGCAGTCGTACCCTTCGACAAGCTCCAAATGAACTTTATAATCTTCAGCAAACCTAGAGTTCAGTGCAATGGCATCATCAATTATTGGCATTAGCCTTTGTTCTTTTAGATTAAGCTCTAACTTACCTGAGGCCAACTTATCAATATCGAGAAGATCATTAATCAAACATGAAAGCCTTAAGGTATTTCTGATCGCAACATCCATAATAGGAGCAATCTCCTGATCCAAATCACCCACGGCACCCAGACTAATCAGTTCTAACGATCCTTTTATTGCCGTTAAGGGAGTTCTGAGTTCGTGACTAACCGTAGAGACAAACTCTGATTTCATTTTATCGGTACGCTTACGCTGGGTAATATCTCTTATCACGAGTACGGCTTTTGGCTCTTCGTCTATAACAAGATTTGAAATATGGCATTCGAACTCAAAAGTACTAAAATCTTTTCTTATGCCTTCTACTTCTACACGTGAAGCGCTTTGCTTCATATCCAGTAAAAAGTTAACGCAAAAACTTGAAAAGCGCTGCTTATCATTATCAGATATGAAGTTCAAAATTGATACATTTGAAATATCATCATCAAACGAATGAAATATTTTTACTGCGCCCGGGTTATATTTTTCAATAAACAGATTTTTATCTAGCGTTATTATTCCATCAGCGACGGCATCCAACACCAGCTGCAAATAGCGTTGCCTGGCTTCAGATTGAAGCTCAACTTCCTTCTTAGTTGTTAGATCTTGAATTTGTGAAACAAAATACAGTGGAACTCCCTGTAAGTCTCTAACCAATGAGACGCTTAACAGGGCATAAACTAAACTTCCATTTGAATGAAAGTATCGCTTTTCCATTTGATAACTTAGAATCTCTCCCGCGATCAGCTGCTTAACTTGTTCTAAGTCCTGCTCCAAATCATCTGGATGCGTAATTCTTTGGAAATCCAACAACAATAGTTGATTTTTTTCATAGCCAAAAATCTTGCAGAGTGCGGCGTTTGCATCCAGCCAGCGTCCTTCTATCGATACCAAACCCATACCATGGGTCGCCGAGTGAAATGCATCGCTAAATCGCTGATCACTAATTAGCAACTCACTTTCAAGTGAGCGTATTTTGGTTATATCTTGCGCAATTCCCATGTATCCAATGAGTTCACCTGATTCGTTTTTCATTGGTGTAATGGTTAAGTTAACCGTTAAACGAGTTCCGTCTTTTCTAAGATAAGTCCACATACGACATTCATGCCCTTGCCTCGTTGGCTCGAACACAAAAACGTTAAACCCGTTAATTTCTTGCTGGTATTTCGCAGACAATACCGATGAATATGCTTCTACTTCTTTCACATCATGAAAAATTGCCGGCGTATTTTTACTCACCATTTCATCGGCGCTATAGCCCAGCATCAGCTCTGCTCCCCGATTGAACACCTGAACAACGCCATCTGGGCATGTCGCAATAATCGCGAGCTCAGTTGAGGAGTTTAAAACTGCATTCACTAAATCAGGTTTCATGTCGCCCCGTCTTACACTGGTTCTAGCGTTACACTAAAACAGCTAAGACGGGTCTGTATGGTGCAGAACTGTAATGAGATGTAGATCAGTTACAGTGAATGACGCGCCCTTCGTAACAAGGTGATGCCCGTACATGCCATCACAAATATCGATAAGGCGAATAGTGCGAGAGTGGCATCTCGCGCATCCTTTCCAAGGAAGTCAAACCAATGTCCTTTGTGCAGATAGGCAAAACCAAACCCTTCTGCTCGATCTACATTTTTCACCACAGCGGCTACTGCAGCATCTGCGGGATCTATGTATACCGATAGATCTCCCTCGTACATGACCCGATAGACCGGCAGTCGTTTTTGCACAAAGCCGTACTCAGAGGTGAACTGGGTGATGGGTTCCATGCTGAGCCACTTCGCTTGCTGGCTCGCTGAAGCGGTCAGTTCACGCACATACTCGGTGGTCTGCACAACCTTGCCGGTTCGTGCGGAAGCATAGGTTTCGAGTAGATGGGCTGTACTTTTTGCCCCTGAATGATGCTCATGATTCGCTAGCTGCGGGTGGGTATTTGAATGCACACCCCATTCACGCCAGAGAGGTCCAGCCGATGTTGCCACAATCTGCAAGCGCGCTAAGTCGTTATTGATTGGGTGAGCGGGGTGAATCAGCTCATCACTATTGAACGTATGCGTTAGCGGGTAGGTAGCGAATGCTGGACGGCCTTTGTTAATGGCTAAGAGGTGAAAGATGCCACTGCAAGCCCATGCCAAAGCAGCTGCTGCCACACACCAACCGATGCGACGATGCCAACGCGTGGTTTTCGTGGTTACCGGCGTTACTTTCCTTGCCCTGGCGCGCAAAAGCCCACTCAAAACCAACAATATGGCTGCAGACAAAAAGCTCACCATGGCTACATCACGGCTAGGCTCGTGGGGCCACCACTTCCAACTATGTAAGTTAGAAAACAGAAAGCTAAAGCGTGTTTTCCACGTATCGGTAAGGCCTGTGAGCTGAAAGCTGCGTGGCTCAATAAAGGCAACTAAGCCAGCTGGCTGATCAAACGCCACTCGCCAAACCGGCAAGTAACGGTTCACAAAAGCGTATTCATCATCAAAAGCAGTGACTTCGCGGACGCTTAAAATTGGGGAGCTTACACCCGTATAGTGACGGGCCAGGGCAAGGATAATGGCCGGCTCAATGTTGGCAGCTTTACCGCTTTCAGCCTCGTAATAATGCCTTTCACCCGAGGCTGTTTGCACCATCCAGTAGGGACGTTGCTGCCAGGTGAGCGCCCGTAATTCACGTAACTGCAAGCCATCAGGCAGGGTGGTAGCGGGTGCTGGCAAGTCGCTCCAAGGCCTATCTACTGGTGATAGCACAAGATCCATCGGCGGCTTCATGGCCACCGCAGAGGGCTGCCAACGCGACATTAGTG
>Ga0255139_1000337_pt1 | contig 15570 bp, 10 predicted proteins | sample Law_Colum_RepB_8_FD_188549 | JGI IMG/M metagenome (GOLD analysis project Ga0255139, IMG submission 188549) | Freshwater microbial communities from St. Lawrence River, New York, United States - Law_Colum_RepB_8d | ecosystem: Environmental > Aquatic > Freshwater > River | place: USA: New York...
GTCTGTCTACAAAGATCTGTGTAAGCGTTGCCTTCATGGTTCGATTCACCCAATGCAGCGGCCAAATAATTCCGGACGAAATTTCAGGCAGGTCAGAAGTTCGGTTTTTGCGATGGAGCACCTCTTTCAGTGGTGGCCAGCCTACCACCTAAGTTGGCGTGTAAACCTCCCATAAAATAGTGGCATCCGAAATTGGAGTTCTCCGGCGTAAACTACGCAACAAGGAGAGCCGAGATGAAGAAGTCGAGATTTACCGAAACACAGATCGTCAAGATTTTGAAAGGAGTGGAAAGCGGTAGGCAGGTCAAAGAGGTTTGCCGTGAGAATGGCATCTCTGATGCGACCTACTACAACTGGAAGAGCAAGTTCGGTGGCATGGAGGCCTCTGACGTAAAGCGCCTCAAGGAACTGGAGGAAGAGAATCGCCGACTCAAGCAGATGTACGCCGAGTTAAGCCTGGATCACAAGATTCTCAAGGACATTGTTGAAAAAAAGCTGTAAAGCCAGTGATTCAGCAGTTGCAGGAAGCCAACGAGCGCTATCCAGCGCTGTGTTCCGGCAGCGGCGAACCAGTGCTGGTCCATGGACTTCATGAGTGACGGGTTGTTCTGCGGCCGCAGGTTCCGCACATTCAATGTTGTGGATGATTTCAACCGCGAAGCACTGGCCATTGAGATTGATCTGAGTTTACCGGCTCAGCGTGTAATCCGGGTCTTGGAAAGATTGGTGAGCTGGCGCGGCCAACCTCAAAAGCTGAGAATGGACAATGGGCCGGAGTTCATCTCGATCGCTTTGGCGCAATGGGCTGAAGAGCACGGCGTGGAGCTGGATACGAGAATACAACGAAGAGCGTCCCCACGACTCACTGAGAGATCTGACTCCGTGGGAGTATTTGGCCAAACACCCAGGGTTGGAAAACTCTAATTTACGGTGCAACTAAAACAGGGAGGTTTACAGGTGCCCGGTTTTTTTGAACCATTACACAACAAGGATGCTAAGGGTATTTAGAGAGTTGGGGGGGGGGTTGATGGGCCTTTGGCCCGGCTCAATGACGCCCGCAGCGCCAGTAATTGCCCAGCATTAATTTCGGCTGGAGGCTGAATGCTCACCTCATGCGTTTGCAAAGTACGCTTGCCATTCACTTGCCCCTTCGTGCCTCTGGATATCAATGCTCTGAAACTATCATCATCAAGATAGTCTGCTTCAAAGCGAGTAGAAGACGGCAACTCAACAAATAATGTTTTCATTACTTGAGTGTGCGCAGGTTGCGGATAAGCGGCATGGCGCGTTGACTTCTACCCAGCCACGTTTGGCGGCTGAAGAGCCCGTGTAAATGCAAATTATACTTATAGATTCATAACCTATTGAAACATATATGCTTATTGACCTCTCGATCAAGGCCCTTAACAGTGGGGCATTTTCGACAAGTAGGTATAGCGTAGGTGCGCAGATATATAGCCTTATAATTCCTATAAATTATCAATAATATCATATAGATATAAGCAGTATAAACTTGTCCGCTCACTACTGGTCTTGCCAACGCCTTTAACCGCTGCATCTCCACGCTGACACAGCCCGCATTCGCTTGAGAGTCTTCACAGAGGGCTTTCAATCGAGTGCGGGCTTTTTTGTACTCGGTTTCTTTGGAGAAAACTTTCTCCCCACCCCGGCTTATTTTTTGAAAGGAAAATAAAATGTCTTTCGTATTTCCAACCAATGCTTCACAAGTGCAAGCTTTCGCTGGTGCGCTGTTCGGTGTGCAAGTCGGCTCGGCCACTATGGCTCAAGTCAATGCTGACATCCTTGCCAACGGCGGTCTTAACGCGACCCTGAATGGCTACTACGCAGCCAGCTTCGGCAGCAACACAGCCGGTGCTGCTTCAGCTGTTGCAAAAAACCTGGGCTTGACTGGCGCAGCTCTGACTGAAGGGACTGCTTACATTACGGCACAACTCAACGCTGCTGCTCCTAGCGCACGCGGTGCTGTGATCTCCAACATCGTAAACCTGTTCGGCACATACACCACTGACGCCACCTTCGGCGCTGCTGCTACTGCCTGGAACACCAAGCTCGCGATTGCTGTTGCCTACACTGGCGCTACCAACGAGGCTATTGGCACTGTTGTTGTTCCTAGCACAACCTTTAGTTTGGTTACAACTCTGGACTCCTTGACAGGCACCGCTGGTAATGACACATACACAGCCATCGTTGGCGCAGGAACTGGCGTGACCACGGCCAACACAGGCGACGTCATCAACGGCGGCGCTGGCATTGACACACTCGCAATCACTGCTGTTGATGCGGCTAACCCTGGCTTGTTGCAAACATCAAACCTTGAAAACGTTACTGTTCGCGCACTGGGTGCAGTTGTAGCTGACGCACTGCTGATGGACGGCTACACATCCTATCTCTCCAATGCAAGCAGCGCTGCTTTGACAGTGAACAATGCCGCAATCGCTGCTACGCATGGTGTTAAGAATAGCCTTAGCGGCAATGCAGCTAACTTGACAGTTAACTTCCGTGGTGCGGACGTTGCAGGTGCGGCCGATGTTGCAAACATCAGCCTTGAAGGCGCGGGCTCCTCCGTGTTGGCTTCAGGCGCAACATCACCGACCATCACACGCGTTGCTGTGGCTGTTGGTGCTGGTGCAGAATCAATCGCCTTGACTACTACTGGCAATAACTTTGCCACTGTCGCCGGTCAAACAACCACTGCAACATTGACACTCTCCGGTAGCGGCGTAAACGACATCGACGTTGGCACGCTGCGCGGTACCAGCACAATTAATGCTGCGGCTTCTTCGGCAGCCAACACCCTGAACCTGGGTTCAGCTGTCACAACTGGTGACGCCATCATTGGCGGCTCGGGTGCTGATACTGTTACATTCACCGCAGCTCAAACTGCAACAATCTCTGTTACTGGCGTGGAAACACTCCAGGTCGACGGCGGCACAGCTGTCACAACATTCAGCGCTAACCCAGCACTGGCCAACCTGAACATTCGCTCAACAGCAGCAACAACCTTGGCAGGTGTTTCCACGCTGTCTAACTTGAACTATCAAGGTGATGCAACTGCTGGCTACGCTGGTACTTCCGGTAACGTTACTTTGAACACTGCATTCGCTGGTACCGCAGATGCGCTGGCAATCAGCATTGGCAACCGCGGCACTTTGGCTAACGGTTCCTTTAACGCTGGCACACTGGGTGCAAACGGTATCGAGGGCGTGACAGTTACTCAGACGAACATGGCCTCCACTGGCACGACTACTTTCTCAATCGTGAATACAGGCTTGAAGACTATTGCAGTTACAACGCCTGGCACTTTGGCGCTGTCAATAGATACCCGTGCAAGTTCCACTGCGTACGCTCCAACCAATACTGGTACCAACTCTACAACTGGTAGCAACAGCGTTACCGCTGTTGACTTGAGCGGCGTTGCTGGCAGCTCAAACAGCATCACTTTCCAAGCTGGCACGTTTGCAACTGGCGCAACAGTAAAAGCTGCTGTTGGTGGTTCAACATTTGTGGTGGGTACTGAAACTGCTGCTGATGCAATCACCTTCACCGGTGGTGCAGGCGTAGACTCATTCACAACCGGCACAGCAGGCACATTCACTGCTACCTTGGGCGGTGGTGCTACCAACGTATTCAACGGTGGTTCGTTGGCTGCTGCTGCATCTGGCAACACAGCGAACGTTACTGGTGGCGAAGGTGCAGACACCATCACTGGCGGCGCGAATAATGACACGATCAATGGCGGTGCTGGCAACGACATCATCACTGGCGGTCTTGGTGCTGACGTGATTGACGGCGCTGCGGGCGCTGACACTTACGCCGTTGCTGTGGGTGTTGCTGCGGTTACTGCGGTTGCTGAAGTACAGACAATAACGCCAGTTGCTACTGGCGGTGCTGTAGCAGATATTGCAACAGTATTGGTTGCTGTTGTTGGTGGTAAAACTGTTTCAGTGGCACTACCAGCATCTACAACTGTTGCAAATGCTTCCTCAGCAATAGCAAACGCTTTGAATGCAGCCTCTGGTGGTTCTTTCGTAGCTGTTGCATCAACAACTGCCGTAACAGTTACTCATGCAGCTGCGTCAGGGAATGTCGCACCCATACAACTGAAATTCGGTGTCGATGGGACAATCACTGCTATTGGGACTGCTGTAGGTGATACTGGAGCGGTTACTCTTGCTGGTGGTGTTAACGCGGCAACTGCCTCTACAGTAGTTACTGCGGCAACAGCTACTCAAGGGGTTGCAGCAGTTGCTCGTACAGATTCTGACTCAACATCGACCGCATTGGATATACTCACATTTGTGAGTGGTGCTGATATCATCGACGTTGTTGCTGGTGCCATCGTTATCAACGGTGGTACTGCTGCAGGAACTACTGCTGCTGTTGCCGGCAATGCTGCGACTAGCGCTGCTGGTCTGGCTACGTTCGAAGCGAGTGACAATACGCTGGCTTTGAAAATCACAGCCGTTGCTGCTGATTTGGATGGAGCCGCCGCAGTGCGTGAAGCCGCTGTGTTTACACACGATGGTCAAGCATACCTGTATATCAGTGATGGCGTAGCACTTCACACTTCAAGTGATGCCCTGATCGTTTTGACAGGTATTACTACTCTCGCAAACGGCATCACGCTGAATGCTGGCAGCGACATTATTGCCATTTCCTAATCTCCCCCAAAGGAGCCAAGCCTGCACCGTAAGGTAAGGGCTTGAGGTGAAAACCGATAACCCCACCCCTCTCACAAGGAGGGCGTGGGACCACAAGAGGCTGGCCCCGCAAGGGCTGGCCTTTTTTAAACCTCACCCCAAGCGTCGCCAGGGGCTGTAGGCAGGTTCTTCAAGAACCCCATCGCTCACAACGCAGTATTTGACCCTTAAGTAAACAACCAAGCCACGCTCACGCGCAGGGCGTTGAGCCACCATATTCATCGCAAGGAATGCGTTTAAGGGGGGGCGTCATGCCTGTTCTTAGTCTTACGCAACAACACGTAAAAACAGCCCACTGCCCGACAGGGCGAAGCAAAATTGTATTCTTTGACTCCTCCTGCAAGGGCCTTCTTCTTGAAGTGCGAGAATCAGGAGGCCGCACCTATTATCTGCGCTTTAAAGATGCCCGTGGGCGAACTCGGCATTTCAAGATCAGCGATGCCAGAGACCTTTCTTTATCACAAGCACGTGCACTGGCAGACAAGACGCGCGCCCAACTTGCCCTGGGCAACGACCCTTTCGAGACCAAATCGAACCTCCAGAAAACCCTCACCCTTTCAGCCTTCATTCACGCACACTATCTGCCTTTCGTGCGGGGCTACAAGCGTTCATGGAAGTGCGACGAGGGGCTGCTGCGCAACCACATCGAACCGATCTGGGGAACGCGTTATCTGGACCAGATCACCAAGGCGGATATCATCCAGTTGATGGCCGCACATCGCACGACTCACGCGCCCGGTTCCTGCAATCGGCTGCTGATCTTGCTGCGCTACGTGTTCTCCTTGCCTAAAAAGTGGGACATGCCGGGCGTTGCCAACAACCCAACAGCGGGCCTTCCCCTGATGAAGGAAGACAACCCGAAAGAGCGCTACCTTAGCGCCGATGAAGCCCAAAGCCTGCATGCCCGGCTCACGGAGTCAGACAACCCGATGCTCCAGTACATCATCCCGATGCTGATGCTGACAGGCGCGCGCAAGCGCGAGGTGCTGGATGCGCGCTGGGGGGACTTCGACTATGAGCGCCAACTGTGGCGTATCCATACCACCAAACTTGGGAAACCACGGTTTGTGCCCATGTCCGAGGGCGTCATCCAGCTGCTTGACTCGGTTCCACGTCACGACTGCGTTTGGTGCTTTCCCAACCCCAAGACCCTCAAGCCATACGTGTCGATTTTCTATGCCTGGAACACGGCGCGCAAGGCGGCAGGTCTAGCCGATGTGCGTATCCACGATCTACGCCACAGCTTTGCCTCGTTCCTGGTCAACGCAGGGCGCAGCTTGTATGAGGTGCAGCGGCTGTTGGGCCATACCCAGATCAAGACCACACAGCGTTACGCGCACTTGAGCCATGACACCTTGCTGGATGCGACCAACTCGGTAACCTCGACACTGGGTGAGATGTTCAAGCCGGTGGTGCCGAATCCAGTTGCCTGGCTCGGATTCACCTCACGGCTGCGTTCAGACCTTCCCCAACCCCAGGACCCGCAAGCCTAGCGTTTCGATTTTCTATGCCTGGAACACGGCGCGTAAGGCGGCAGGTCTATCCGATGGGCGCACCCACGATCTACGCCACTGGACAATGAAATAATGTGTAAACCGTCGCTGGGGGCTGGAGAGGGGTCTTGCCCCCTATTTTTTTTACCACCAAGGTCGGTAGACTTGGCGCATGACTTTCCGATCGTTAAAGTAGGATTTTAGAGATGCCAGCTAGTCGAAATCTGTCAACCATGCAGTTAATTGCAATGTCGCTTCTAACCACTTCCCTGCTCTTTTTGCCGACCCTCAGCCATGCCAAACCCATTGCCTGCTTTACAAGCAATGTGGGAAATTTCTGCATGGAGTTACTGGAGCGACAGGCTCCCAAGACTGTAAGCAATTTCATTAGCTACATTAACAGCGGCGCCTACACCAACGGAATATTTCACCGCAGCGTTGCGGGATTTGTCGTGCAAGCTGGCGGTCACAAGGTAGTGAGCAGTAGCAGCGGATCGTCCATCAACGCAGTGAGTACCTTCGCCCCAGTGATCAACGAATTTGCCGTGTCCAACACTCGCGGTACGGTGGCCATGGCCAAGGTTGCCGGCGATCCGAACAGCGCCACCAGCCAGTGGTTCGTCAATCTGGAAAATAATGCGGCGAACCTAAATGCACAGAACGGTGGTTTTACGGCATTCGGGAAAATACTCTATAACGGCATGGCCGTATTCGATGCCATCGCGGCATTGCCAGTGCGCGACCTCAGCAATAACTTTGGGTCCGACTTCAGCAGCACTCCGGCGCTCGCCTACAACAGCCAGCAGGTCACCCTGGCGATGATCAACACTGTGCAGCTAAGCGATGTGACGGCTGTCTTCGAGAATGATCGCGTGAATTTTGCGGTGGACATTGGCAATAACGAATTTTTCGATGTCAGCATGCGCATTATCGCCTCACAGCCGTCCATCGTATTCCAGGTCGAAAGCGCCATCCCCATAGCGGTAGCGAACAGGCCCGCAAACATCGCCACTTTTTCTTACCAGACGAATCAGCTCTTAATTCCCTCGGTGCAGGTCGATGCGACCACGGTCGCCAATAACGTGGTGCTGACGCTTACTGCGCCAGCGAGTCTGCAATTCACAGTCAGAGGGAGTAACTAATGCGGTGGGCGAGTATAGCTTTAAGAACTTGCAGCACGTGACGGGCACAGATTTCTATCGCCATATCGACGCCGATGTCCTGAAGTTCGCTTTTGATATCTTGAAAATACTTGGCTACAAAGTCGCTGGCCGTTTCACGAAGGCTCGCCTGCCCAATGTGCGCGGCCTAGAATGTTTCCAGGGTCACGGTAGCATTGCAGCCTGCGCTCTCGTAGGAGCCGATCCAGACGTCGTAGCTGCCCTCGGCGGCGGCCTCGAAGCGGATGAGGCCGCCCATGTTGCCGTTGGAGTCATCGTCGAAATGCCAACCGGCCCCGGGATCATTGATCAGCAGCACGTTGTCGCAATCACTCTCCAGCCGCACTTCCAGCGCGCGGCCGCTGTCATTGCCCGTAAATGCGAAGGTGTAGTCTGGGGCGAGGGTGACAAAGCCGTGTCCGGGCAGGCTGGCGCACTGGGCGATGTCGGCCGGGCCGCCGGCAGACCCCTTCAGTGATTGCGGCGTGTAGAGCGCATCGCTGGTGTAGCTCAGAGCCGTGCCCGAGAGACTGAAGTCGGGACACTGGGTAGCCGTCGCTGGCGTCAGGGTTTTGCTGCCTAGCGGGCCGTCTACGAGGTCTGTCGCGGGGTCGGCCAAGGTGGAGGCGGCCGCGACCAGGTCGGTGTCAGTGTTCAGCGGTTCGCCATTAACCCACACTTGCTCGGCACTGGCCTGCAGAGAGCTTCGCAGCCGTCCGTCTTCGATCGTCACATAAGCTTGGGCCATGGCCGTGTCTAGCAGGTCCCGCAGGGCCTGCTGCTGAATTGGTGACAGGGCGGGGCTGGCAAACGAGCGCTCAAGTGCCTCGAGCGAAGCCTCCAGCGTCGCCTCCACTTGCAGGGCATCGGTGACGGACTCGATGCTGTCCACGTTGACCTGGGCCGAGCCCTCATACGTGATGGCAAGGGTGGCTATCAGGTCGTCCGCGTCGGGCAGCGTCAGGACGAGGCGGTCCACGCTGAGCACCACCTGCTCCCGGGCCAGGGCGCTCAGGGCGTCGCTCAGTGTGTCGTCAAGGTTGTTCAGGTCTATCCCCAGAGCCCAGAGTGCGCCCAGCCTGGCATAGGCCTCAGCGCTGATGCCCCGCACCGAGGTCTCCAGGGTCAGACCTCCCAGCCGCTGCTGATTCAGTTCCAGGGCGCCTACGCGCAGCGTGGCGGTGTTCTCCACGGTGTCGTCCAGCAGGCCCACGTGGCTGCTGGCGGTATAGTCGCGCAGGCTCAGCTGCAGGTCTGCGGCGGGCAGGCTCAGGCGCGCACTGTTCAGTGTCATGCGGGAGTCGCTGATCAGCGGTTCCGTGTCGCGCTGCGAGAGCGTGGTCTGCAGTGCCAGGCGGTCCATGGCAAACAATGGCTCCACGCCCCCGGCGCTGCCGTCTTTTCTGACCGAGCCTGCCAGTGCGTCGTTGCGTACTTCCAGGAGCTCCAGCGCGACCTCGCTTGCCAGCGTCCAGCCACCGGCCTCCCTCTGCAGCGTGCCCGCCATCCGCAAGCCTTCCAGGCTGGCGCCGCCTTCGCCCGGAGCATCCAGCGCAAGCAGGGGCAGGTCCATGCTGAGCTCGATCTGATCCAGCGCGCGATTGGCCTGCAGCCTGGCACCCAGGCCAAAGGTCTCCAGGTAGACACTGGCTGCCCCGTCGATCAGGCGGCCGTCGTAATCCAGCATGTCTAGACTGGCACGCAACGCCCCCCCAAAGCCCAGGGTGCCGCGAAGCGTAACCAGCGGCGCCTGCCCCGCATACTGCGGCAGAGCCTGGCGCAGGGCCGCCGGGACGGCCACGTCGAGATCAGCCCGGGCCAGTCCGAAGGACACCCCGCCTAGCCAGGGCCCGTGGCGGATATCGATGCGCCCCGCTACGTTTCGGCGCTCTTCAGGCAGATCCAGGGTTTGCAGTAGTTGCGCCAGCGTGCCGGCGCTGCGCTCCGGGCGCCACACCAGGCGGTAGCGCAGCTCCCCTCCCCAGAAATGGCTGTCGTAGTCGAACTGCACCACGCTGATGTCGTCGCGCGAGATCAGCACGCCCCGGTAGCGTTCAATCTCACTGCCGACGCGGCTCCCAATCAGGGCGACACTGCCCAGGGCCAGCACCGCCGTGGTCAAGATGCCGAGACCGAGGGTAAGAAGCGTCTTGCGTGTAACGCGAATCATGGAGTCATTTTCTCAGGTGGCAGAAGGTTGAAGCGTATCCCGCGCCGGAAGCGCGGCCAAGGCGTTGACCCAGGCCAGCTGCAGGGGCAGGCACACAGACTGCAGCTATGGGCACTCTATCACGGCGATGCCCCCGGCAGTCCGCGCTCGGTTAAATTCCGCCAGCCCTTGCGGGGCCAGCCTCTTATTGTCCCACGCCCTCCTGGTGAGAGGGGTGGGGGTTTGGAGCGTTTACCTACACCCTGTGCCGGTAGCCACCACACCAGAAGCTGACGGAGCAAAGATTGTCGTAGCACGCATTTACGGATTCACCTGGAATCGCTGCTTGTCGCCCCGAGCGTTCGTGAACTCCGCGGTGGTGGAATCAATCATTGTGATCGAAGGCGTTACCGAGGTGCCAGCGGCGCCTGGGACTACTTCGAACTCCGGCTTCAAGGTCAGCGGCTGACCACTGAACTTCAATGTAATGCTGCCATCAACATTCACCTTTAGATCGCCAACCTCCGGAATCCCTTTGGTGGCATTCTGGAACTCATCAGGGCTCTGGATTGTAGGTTTCACTTTCTGAGCTGTGCCATCCGGAAATACCACCAGTGCCTCCTCGTTGCCCTTCGCGCCAGAGCGGTAGACTCCTGGCGCCCGGGTTGACGTGGTGATATAGGGGTCCGCAATGCCATTGATAGGATTGGCGCCGGGCAGAGTGATCTGCGTCTCTCCCTTGGCTGCCACATCCAGTTTCAGCCCTGGAATGGCGTTGGTCAGAGCTGTGGGGTTCTGCAGCGCGGGGATGACAGGCACCATGTAACCTTCAGCGGTCGTAATGACGAACCTGCCTGAGACGTCCTGTGTGATGCCAGGTTTGGCCCCTGCAGGAGCCTGTATCATGGCCGAGGAGTCGGGAATGAACGCTGCCATCGGGCCGGAATTGGCAGCGGTGCCTTTGACACTGAGAACGCCTCCCGCCTGCTCGAACCTGAGATTTGGGTCAACGCTTCCAAGAGCCTGCGTCATTCCCTGCAGGACCGTATTGCCCCCAGTCGCGGCTCCACCAAGCGCAAGCTTGGAGTTCAGATCAGGCAAGGTGGGCATCTGGATGGTCGTGGTATCAAGATTGGGCAGCGCTTTGAACTGCAGCCCTGCTCCTGGAGGAGCCGTCAGCTGCCCGGTCTGCGCGTTCATGCTCCAGCTGGGCGGAATGAACTCCATCAGCTGGTTGGGCGAGAACTTGGCTGGGTCGAAGTTCACCATCATCTTCGAGAAATCGTCGCCATCCATGCTCTTGAACGCGGTCTTGTTCATGGAAGCGAGCACATCATTACTCATGGACTTGATGGCATCGGGAGACAGGGCGCCCAGCTTGTCCTTATCCATCGCGCCAATCTGTGTGCCAGACAGCGCCGTCATCTGCTGCGGAGTAATTCCCTCAAAAGCCTTAGCATCCAGCTTGGTAAACTGCTCAGGCGTGAATTTGGACATCAATTCGGGCGCCATTGCCCCGATCTGCTCCGGCTTGAATCCGGCCATCGACTCTGGTTTCAAGGCGCCAAGTTGCGCCGCAGTCATAACGGACATCGCCGCTGGGTCCAGTCGCTGCACTTGACTAGCACTGAAGCCCGTCATCGCCGTCGGTACCAGATTCTGGAACTGATTCTTGTCCATAGACCCGATCGCATCCGGCTTCATATTGGCAATGTGTTCAGGGGTGAAGCTCTTCATGAAGTCCGGCGTCATAGTGTCGAGTGCTGCACCTGTGAACGCTGAAAAATCCGTTGGTTTGTACTGCACGAAAAAGTCTGCCGGTTTGACATTTGTGAGGTTAAGCGGCGGCACGGCAGGGCCACCAGGAGGAATAATCGCTCCGCCTGTTGGTGGCATGATAGGGCCACCCGGAGGAGTAATCGCTCCGCCTGTTGGTGGCATTATAGGGCCACCCGGAGGAGTAATCGCTCCGCCTGTTGGCGGGATGGTAGGGCCACCCGGAGGAATAATCGCTCCGCCTGTTGGTGGGATGGTAGGGCCACCAGGAGGAATAATCGCTCCGCCTGTTGGCGGGATGGTAGGGCCACCAGGAGGAATAATCGCTCCGCCTGTTGGTGGCATGATAGGGCCACCCGGAGGAATAATCGCTCCGCCTGTTGGTGGCATGATAGGGCCACCCGGAGGAGTAATCGCTCCGCCTGTTGGTGGGATGGTAGGGCCACCCGGAGGAGGGGTAGTGGGTCCACCTGTTGGTGGCATGGTAAAGGCACCGGGAGGTGGTGGTAACTGTGCCATTGCTACCGGCAGGCAAAGACCGGATAAAATACTTACAACTCCTATTTGAACCAATCTATTGTAAATTTTCATTCTCGTTACACCTATTAGAGAAGCCCGCATTGACTATTGTTAGTATAAAACTTCGCTTGCAAGTAGCTATGATGAAAAGCAATGCAGTTACATGTTTTGTTATCACCAGCGCGCCAGAAGGGCATCGCTACCGGGGCGTCAGTGGCGTTCATATGCATGTAACCTCAACAACCGGCGCCCGTTTCTTGAGTAGTTGATTTGACTTTCAGGAGTTTAGCATCGCAACACAAAAAGAATAAACCCAGCCGCAGATATTCAATACCGATCAAGGTAGCCAGTTCACCAGTCACGCATTCACTGAGGCACTGCGCAGCAACGGCATCGCCGTCAGTATGGATGGCAGAGACAAAGTGTTTGTGGAGCGCTTGTGGCGGAGCGTGGGGTATGAGGAAGTGTACATACATGGTTGTGAATCGGGTTTGATTGTCCAGATAAGCGGAGCCACCTCTCTTCCCCGGCCATAGATGTGACGTGATTTAAGCACTTTTACCTGAGAGGGATCATCGCTTACTGTCCCGGCGGGCCCCTTTTCCGAGCCATTGGGCTATAATCGCGCCCTAATCACCAACACCTTTACGGACTCCGTCATGCGGCTTGAGGACCACCGGCGAGACACGCTTCTAAGGGAGATGGGCATTCAGACCTATGTTCCCTGCAGGGCTCTGCCAGGAGCCCGGACCTCTGCTCCTGCCACGATGCCGATTCGCTCCGCTGCGGCCGAAACGTCGACGACCCGTGAAGAGGCCGTGCTGCAGTTGCTGCCGCCCTCCCTGCAGTCGCCTGCTTCAGTGGCGACCACTGAAGTGCCGCAGGCGGCCCCCACGCAGTTGCCAGTCGCTGATCCTGCCGCGGCACCGACCCTGTCATCTGCAGCGGCGCGCTTTGCCTTCGCATACATCCCGGTGAATGACCATCCCGATGGTGTGCACGTGGGCATTGTCCGACGCGGGTGCCTTGCCTGTGGATTCCGAGAGCGCGCGCCACACGCTGGAAGGCTTTTGGTCACGCCGCCTCAAACTGCGCCCGGTTCGGTATTTGCTGGCGCTGGCGGAAAAGTCAGCGGGTTTTTTATTTCCTGCGCAGGCGTCGTGGCAGACGTTGCAGCCGCTGAAGAAGGCACTGGATCAGGCGCGTCAGGCTGGTGGCGGAGGGCAGGGCTGACATGCTGAATTTTTCCCCGCTGTCCGAGTCCACCAATGTCTTTCTGCGCGCCTTGCTGGCAAGCGATCTCGACTTGGTGGTGGAAAGTGAGACGCTGTCGCAGAAGAACCCGTGGTCCAAACTCATTTTTTCCGATTGCCTGCAAGCGGGATATGAGTGCTGGGTGCTGGCGACCCGCGATCGGATTGTGGCCCACGGTGTGCTGTCAGTCGGTATGGCAGCCCATGTGCTGACAGTTTGTGTGCATCCTGATTTCCGGCACCAGGGCTATGGGAGGCGGATGCTCAAACATCTGCTGGACAAAGGCTATCGCAAGGGTGCCCGCGCCTGTTTTCTGGAAGTACGGCCTTCCAACATCCAGGCGCGGCAACTCTATGTGTCGATGGGTTTCGTGCAGGTGGACGAGAGGCGCCAGTATTACCCCGCGGACCCAGGGCAAACGCAGCGCGAGGACGCGCTCATTCTTTCTTGTCCTCTGCCTCTGTAGTGCTGTACCCGAGCAGTCGGCGCTCGGTTAAATTCCGGCAGCCCTTGCGGGGCCAGCCTCTTGTTGTCCCACGCCCTCCTTTAGCAGCCAACAGTGTGTTGGTGTCCAGCCTTGCAGTACTGGCGATTGCGCCGTCGCAAAACACCCGCGCAAAAAAAAGCCCCGCAACAGCGAGGCTCCATGCACCCCAAACTGGGCTAATCAAATAACCTGCAGCGCCTTCATGATGGGTAGCTGCTTCGTGGCAAACGCAGTAGCCTGCAGATTCAATTCGGCCAAATTCTCATCCGCGGTTTCCAGCGTTGTACCTTCCTTCACAATCTTTTGCCCCTGTGCCGACAGTATCTGCAAGGTGAACTGCGCCCACTCTGCGGGTTGTTTCTTGCCTTGGCTGAGTGCGAGCATAAAAAGCTGCTGGAAGCGGTTGACGTTGACTCCCCCACCGCTCACAGGGCTTGCCAGATAGCTGATGTCAACACTGCCTCGGGCTTTGTCCATGATGCAGGCGTTGAGCTTGTCGGTGTGTTTCTTGGCTTTCGGGATCATGACATCTTCCTGCACGGCCACCAAGGTGCCCGACGCCGCCAAAATCATCACGGCTTGGGTAAGCTGGGCAAAGGAAATGTTCTTGTCGTTGAGGGCAAGCTCCAGTTGACCCAGTGTCTTGGGCTTGTGGTCGGCCAGTGCGTCCAGTATGGGGTTGTACACCGCATCATGCATGGTGGCCTCGCCAATGGCTCCATTGACTTTGAGGGAGACATCCACACGCGGTGTTGCCAGCAGCACCTTTTGTGCCCGGAAGGCTTCGGCTTGTTCCAGTGGGCCAAGGCGCCTAGCACCTTTGACCCAGTAATCTTTGCGAAACTGCTGATTGACCATGAAGTCGCGCACGGTTTGGGCAAACATGGCGTCAGGTATCTCTTTGAGCAGGGTTTGTTGCTCAGGGGTGAGGTTGACCGCGTCAACGTGGCCCAAGTAGTCTGCATTGCAGGCAAAGCTTACTTTGGCAGGAGCCAACCACTGTGCCAGCTTGGAGAAGGGCATGGGCAGCCAGTCACGGTTGAAGTATTCGTGAGCCAGGTAATTGCGATTGTGGGCCTTCATGCCCTTCAGACGCTCTGCCACGACCGGGTTGGCTTTGAGGTAAGTGGGATTGGCAGCCATGAGCTTGTCGGCAAAGTCCAGAGCGCCGTCAATCCGGTTCACGATGCCGTTACCCGCTGTACCCATCACCTCGCTGTGTTCGGTCAGCAAATCGCGCATAGGCACCATAGCCGCCCAGCCGGGCTGGGTGTTGTAGCTGATGTAAAGCACACCCCCAACTTTGAGTTTCCGGCGGATGAAGTCGACGATCACTGCGCGGTTCTCGTCACTGATCCAACTCCAGATGCCGTGCAGACCAATACTGTCGAATACTGGCAAATCTGCACGGTTACAAAATTCGGAAAAAGCTTCGTCGGTGAGGTGGGCGTTGGCACCTGATTCCTGCGCCAATAATTGGGCAAAGCCTGCTTGAGACGGGTTGAAATCGTTGGCATGCCAAGTGCTGGCTGACGCTGCAGCGTGGATGTTGACACTCATACCTTGACCGTAGCCGAGCTCGCAGTGGAATCCGTTGTCTGGGGGCACCAGACCGGCGCTCAGAAAGGCCAGACGGGCACGCAAGGGGTTGAGCTCTTGGTAATAGCCAAAGGTGTAGCCAATGTCTGCGACGTATCCGGAGGTCCAGTCGTTCATGCAAATTCCTGAAAGAGGGGTTTGGTATAAAGACGAAGCGGTGTAGATGCATTCTAACCATCGTCATAGGAAAACCCCAGCCCTTGGGAGGGATTTTGTAATACCGCTTGCCTGGCCTGCCTAATCGGGGTTAGGTCTCCTGTGTGAGTGCGTTGAGCCATGATACACAGAGGTGGCTCCGCTTTTTAAGACAACCGCATAAGTGAATTTGCGTCCTGATTGGGGCAAGATTGTCCCGTAAACAGGAGCATGAAATGACCAGAAGACCTCGACGTAACCACTCACCGGCTTTCAA
>Ga0255139_1000339_pt1 | contig 15535 bp, 15 predicted proteins | sample Law_Colum_RepB_8_FD_188549 | JGI IMG/M metagenome (GOLD analysis project Ga0255139, IMG submission 188549) | Freshwater microbial communities from St. Lawrence River, New York, United States - Law_Colum_RepB_8d | ecosystem: Environmental > Aquatic > Freshwater > River | place: USA: New York...
CCCTGACCGGCTTGCAGCTGTCCAGCGACACCGGGTTGCGGGCCCATGACTTCGTCACGAGCCAGGCGCTGCAAACCATCACTGCCAGCCTGAGTACCACACTGGGGGCCAACGACCGGCTCTACGGCCGCCTGGACGGCACCAACACAAGCATCGCCAGCACCGGCTGGGCAGACCTGACGGCCATGGTGCAAGGCACCACGCTGTACTGGGCCAACGCCCATCTGGAAACCGGCACTGGCAAAACCATCCAGCTGCAGGTGGTGCGCAACGGCAGCGCCCTGGAGGGCCAGCGCCTTGTGCAAAGCTACGAGCTGATCACCACGGCGCCGGCAGCCCCCTTGCAAGCGCCTGTGCTGATCGGGCCGAACCCGTCGCCCAGCGGCATGATCAGCCTGAGTGTCGAGCCCATGCCTGCGGGCGTGGCCCGTGTGGCATTGGTGGTGGATGGTCGGGTCATCCCAAGCCTCTACCACGCAGCCACCCACACCATCATGGCCTTGGCCGCCTTGCCAGAAGGCAACTGGACCGTGCAGTACCAGTTCGAGGACCGGGCGGGCAACGTCTCGCAGACCAGTCCGTCCACACCGGTGCGGATCGTGTCGCCACAAAGCCAGACCGACCAGCAAGAACTGGACGGCGATGGCATCGTCTTTGCAGAAGAAAAAGGCTTTTTCGACCTGAACAACGACGGCATCGACGACGCGGATCAACGCGATGTGGCCACGCTGCAAATGAGCACAGGTCAGAATGTCGCCATTGACGCCACGGTGCAAGCGCCGGTATTCAGCAACCTGCTTGACGACCCCAGCTTCAACGCAGGGGGCTACCTCAAGGTGGAGATGCAGATCGACAGCATCCAGAACCGTGCCGTCAGCAGTGGCGAAATCTTGAGCGCGTCGTTGGGCAGCACGCAAACCGTGACGAACATCAGCGATGTGCTCGAATTCCGGATGTACCCACAAATTGTGCGAACCGGTTTGGTGGATGAAAGTCAGGTCGATCTGCTGGCCGCACAGGTGATCAACCAGACCGTGGGACAAATTCACCGCATTGATTTGCGCTTGCGTGAAGGCGAGTACAACACCTACTTCAAGGTCAATGCCAACACCCAAACCGTCTGGGCTTTCACCTGGGATGCCGTATCGGGCACCGGTGCCATCTTCAGCGACAGCAACGGTAACGGCTTGATCGACACGGTCAGCCTGTTCATCCGTGATGGTGGACGCGGCGACGACGACGGCACGGCCGATGGCGTGATTTTGGATCCGGGTTTTGTCGCCAAGAGTGCGCCCAATCCGGAAATCAGTTTCAGCAGCGCCAGCGTGACACCAGACAACGTCGTCAACGCACAAGAAGCATCCGCTTTGACGATCAGCGGCACCACATCGACCGTGGGCGCTGGACAAAGTGTGACACTGACACTGACCGACACCGAACAAAACAGCGTGTCAGTCCAAATCACCACCGATGCGCAAGGTGCATGGACTTCTCCGGTGCTGGATTTGACAACCCTGGTCGATGGTGACATCCAGGTTTCGGTGGCCGTGACCAACAGCTACGGCGCCACCGCCACCAACCAGCTCAGCTTTGCTCTTGATAGGACACCAGCAAAAGTTCCGCCAATCGATGATCAGAGCAAGAACAACAGTAACAACATAGATCGGGATAAAAAACAAAAGCTTGGTATCCACGAAGGTGTCGAATTCATCGACTTCAAAGCGCTCGGCTTTGATGCCAGGGAGCTGGACACGCCAGCGGCAGGATGGACTTCGCTCAAAGGCGAACTGCCCAAGCCTGCCGCTTCGCTACTGAGCCCGAACAGTGGCTGGATGAAGCGGGTCGGTGGCCACCGCGCATGGGATGCTGGCCCATCCACATCGCAAAACTGGATGGATGCAGGTGAGGACTGGGGGTCTGCATTGCCGGTGAGTGACTGGTTCACACCTGAACCCGCCGTGACCCGTGCAGACGGTTTCCCGGTGGTGGTGACCCGCCTCTCAGAAGGACGCATCGGTGTGCTGCGCGGTCAAACCGACCAGACCGTGCCAGTGGGGGAAACCAGCATCGTGCTGATCGCACCCGATGCGTTTGGCCATGTCAGCGCCGAAGCGCAAGTGGCGCTGAGCCTGAGCTTGGCCGATGGCCAGGCACTGCCCGCGTGGGCGCGCTTCAACGGCCAAACTGGTCAACTGCTGGTGCAGCCGCCTGACAATGCGCAGCAAGAGCTGGAATTGCATCTGACCGCCATGGACCAGGATGGCGAAAAGGTGACAACCACCTTCCTGTTGAAAATCAAACCCAAGCTTTCAGCGCCCGAAGGGCGCATGAGCTTCAGCGAAAAAATGCGCCAATCCGCCAGCGTCACGCTGTCGGCTGCGCTGTTCAACCTGGGAACTCCTCTGCGTCATGGCTAAACCTGAAAAACAAGCGCCCGAGCGTGTCCCTCCTGCAGCAGCGGCTGGCGTCCCCCCTGCTTTGCTGGGCCTGCTGGAAATGGGCCGACGTGCCCGCAACGCGGCCTCAGCGGATGAGCTGGCCTTCATGCTGGTCAATGGCAGTCACAGCCTCACGCCCTACCGGCAAGCTGCGCTGTGGTGGTCTGATACCGGCGTGCAGGCTTTGTCGGGCGTGATTCAGCCCGACCAGAACGCACCGTACGTCGACTGGCTCAAACAAGTGTTCAAGGCCCGAGCAGCTTTGCCAGATGCCCCCGTGCGGATATCTACCGCCGAGCTGCCCGAGGCCGTGGGTCAGGCCTGGGCTGATTGGCTGCCGGCGCACGCGGTCCTGCTGCCCTTGCCCGGCCCAAACGCTGGTGCGTTTCTGATGGCGCGTGACACCGAATGGACAGATGGTGATCTGGCGCTGCAACAAGAGTGGTGCCAAACTTGGCTCCACGCTTGGCGAGCCTGCACCGCGCCCAAAGGCAAGCCCGCTTGGGTGCAGTGGCGAAACTGGCGGCAATGGCGCGAGTGCTTCCAGTTCAAAGACACCGGTCAGGTGTGGTACCGCCGCAAAAGCAGCTGGATCGTCGGGGTCCTGCTGCTCTTCTTGTTCATGCCGGTACGCACTACCGTGTTGGCCCCGGGCGAAGTCGTCCCTGCACAACCGGTCGTGGTGCGTGCGCCCATCGAGGGGGTGATTGAGCGCTTTGATGTACAGCCCAACACGCAGGTCAAAAAAGACCAGCCCCTGTTTGGCTTTGACCCGGTGCTGATCGAAACCCGCGTCAATGTGGCCCGTCAATCGCTGGAAACGGCATTGGCGCAATACCGGCAAACCAGCCAGATGGCGCTGGTGGATCCCAAATACAAAATCGATTTGGCCAGCCAGGCCGGCAGCATCGAAGAAAAACGCGCTGAATTCGAATACCTCAAAGACCAAAAACAAAGGGCCACCGTCAAGGCACCGGCCGATGGTCTGGTCCTGTTTGACGACCCCTCTTCATGGATCGGCAAGCCCGTGGCCATTGGCGAGCGCATCATGCGCATTGCCAAAACCGACGATGCCGAAGTCGAGGCCTGGCTCCCGATCGCCGATGCGGTGGATTTGAAGGTGGGTGACAGCATCGTGCTGTACCTGCAGGCCGACCCACTGTCCCCGGTCAGCGCCCGCTTGGTGTACTTTTCGCACGAAGCGGTGCAACGGCCGGACGGCAACTACGCCTACCGGGTGCGCGGCCAAATTGACACAGATCCAAGCCCGCGCGTGGGCCTCAAGGGCACCGCCAAAATCTCGGGCCGCTGGACGGTTTTGAGCTATTGGATTTTGCGCCGCCCTCTGGCCGTGATCCGCACCACACTGGGCATCTGACATGGCACTGCCCTCCTTGCGCGAAGAGCTGGACATTTTTGAAGGGCCCAAATTGGCCAATGGCCAGCCCAGCTGGGTCTTGCAAGACCCGGTGCGCCAGCAATTCTTCCGAATCGACTGGTTGACCTTCGAAATCCTCAGTCGCTGGCACCTGGACGATGGCCAAGCCATCATGGCGGCCATCGAGCGGGACACGCCCCTCGAAGTCGAGTCCGACGATCTGGAACGAACCTTGAAGTTCCTCAGCGAACAGCAACTGCTGCGTGTGGACAGCGCCGAAGCCATCCAGAAAATGGCCGAGCGCAAACAAGCCGCACAAAGCAGCTGGTGGCAATGGTTGATCCACCACTACCTGTTTTTCCGCTTTCCACTGGTGCGCCCCGACCCTTGGCTGGAGCGCACCATGGGCTTGGCCGAGGTGTTTTTTTCCAAAAAATTCCGCTGGCTCACCTTGGCCGCACTGCTCTTGGGTCTGTCACAGGTCATCCAGCAATGGGACATTTTTCACGCCTTTTTGCTCGACACCTTCACCCTGCAGGGTCTGGCTTCTTATGGGGTGGCGCTGTTTGTCGTCAAGGTCTTGCACGAGCTGGGCCATGCCTACGCCGTCAAGCGCCACGGCGGGCGCGTACCCACCATGGGGGTGGCGTTTCTGGTCATGTGGCCCATGGCCTACACCGACACCAACGAGGCCTGGAAAATCCCCGACCGGGCCAAACGACTGCAAATTTCCAGTGCTGGCATCGCCACCGAGGCCATGCTGGCCGCTTGGGCCTTGCTGGCCTGGGCCTTGTTGCCCGATGGTGCTTTGCGCTCGGCCATGTTCTTTGTGGCCTCCATCAGCCTGAGCTTGACCATCGCCCTGAACGCCAGCCCCTTCATGCGCTTTGATGGTTATTTCATCGTGTGTGACCTGCTGGAGATGCCCAACCTGCACCAACGCAGTTTTGCACTGGCCCGCTGGCGGTTGCGTGAGTGGTTGTTCCAACTGAACGAACCCGTGCCCGAAGTGCTCGCCCCATGGAAGCAAGCCAGCCTCATCCTATTTGCCTGGGCCACCTGGCTCTACCGCCTGGTGCTGTTCATCGGCATTGCCTTGATGGTCTACCACCTCTTCACCAAGCTGCTGGGGGTGGTGCTCTTCATCATCGAGATTTATTGGTTCATCTGGTTTCCCGTGCGCAGCGAATTGCGCGAATGGCACACGCGCAAAGACAAGATCGTGCACAGTCCGCGCTCACGCATTTCGGCCAGTGTGGCCGGTTTGTTGTTGCTGCTGTTTGCCATCCCACTGCCGACCCAAGTGGCGGTGTCGGCCTTGTTCAAACCCTCTGAAATATGGCCTGTGCACACACCAGGGCCTGCCGTGATCGATGTGCTGCACGCGCAACACGGACAAGCAGTCGCCAAGGGCGACAAGCTGGTTCATTTGCGTGCGCCCGATGTGCTGTTGCAAATGAACATTTCCCAATCGCGCTGGCAGCGACTGAACTGGCAGGCCGCAACGGCCGGCATGCCTGAGGGACAGCAAGGCACACCGCTGGCCCTGTCGCAGAGCCAGCTGCAATCGGCGCAGGCCGAATTTGACCGCGCCCAGCAAATGCAACTGCGCTACCAACCGCAGGCACCCTTTGCCGGGCGATTTGTGCTGTCAGACCCGGACATGCGACCCGGTCAATGGCTGGACAAAAATGAAAAAGTGGGCGTGGTCATTGGCCAGGCGCCGTGGCGCATCGAGACCTGGGTAGACGAGGACCAAGCGCGTCGCCTGCAAATCGGGGCATCGGCCAAGTTCCTCTCTCCCGGCTTATCGCAGGCCTTGACCGCGCAAATCGTGGGCATCGACAAGGACAGCACCCGGGTACTGCCTGACGGCCAACTGAGCGCCTTGCACGGCGGACACATCCTCGTGCGCGAACAGCAAGGCAAGTGGATCCCCGAGCACGCCATTTACCGGATCAGCCTGGAGCTGAAGCAGCCTTACACCCATGATCTGATGGCGGTGCAGCGCGGTCTGCTGTCCATGGATGCCAATGCACAGTCTTTGGCAGGCCAGTACCTGCGGCATGCGCTGTCGGTGGTGATTCGGGAGCTCAAGCCCTGAAGAAACAATGTGACTGCCGTTGTGTGCCATTGAAGTTTTCAATGCCACCAAGAAGAAAGGACTTAGCCCCTTCCGAAGCTAAGTCCTTGATTCATATGGTCGGCGTGGCGGGATTCGAACTCGCGACCCCTTGCACCCCATGCAAGTGCGCTACCAGGCTGCGCTACACGCCGACAAGACTCAAATTATAACCGGATAAATCAGGCCCCAATGGTCAGCAAGGCTCTAATTTCTAGCAGTTCCTTGTGCAACGGTGAGGAAGCGAACTCGGGAACAGAAAATTCGGGGCCAATCGAGATCAAATGATCTACCGAAGGCTGAAGCAACGCATCTGAGCGGCTGGGTGCATCGGCAGCCTCAAAGCCATCGGAGGCATCGCGCCGCAGCTGACGGTCTGTCTGGACCAACTCCTGCAACCGGTTGCGTGCACCGCTGATGGTGAAGCCTTGGTCATAAAGCAAGTCGCGTATGCGCCGGATCATCAACACTTCATGGTGCTGGTAATAACGGCGGTTGCCCCTGCGTTTGACGGGCCGCAACTGCGTGAACTCCTGCTCCCAATAGCGCAAAACGTGCGGCTTGACACCGCACAATTCGCCCACTTCACCGATGGTGAAATAGCGTTTGGCTGGAATGGAGGGAAGCGGACTGTCCATGAACGACAACAAGTTACGTGGAAAACCTTGTAGCTTACTGCAACTGGGCCACTGGCGTCCAGATGAATCCAACTTGCCGATTGGTCGGCCGCCTTTGGGCGCTGGACATAAAATTGCCTGAATCTGTGGCCAACGAAATAGCATCGTCAAAGATTGCCCTAACGGTCAAATCAAAGGCTCTCGTCTTTTGAAAAAATCATCATCATTGCAGGACCTAACGGCGCAGGCAAAACGACCTTCGCTCGTGACTTTCTGCCAGCCGAAGCTCAAACGCTCCGATTCATCAATGCTGATTTGATCGCTGCGGGTCTGGCGCCGTTCAATCCAGAGTCTGCGGCATTCAAAGCCGGGCGTTTGATGCTGTAAGAAATTGATGAATGTGTAGATGCGGGTCACAGCTTTGCCTTTGAAACCACTCTTTCAGGTTTGGGTTACCTGAAAAAAATTGCGGCTTGGCAACGACTCGGCTACCAAGTTAAGCTATGGTTTTTATCTTTACCTAGCGATGACATCGCTGTGTCCAGGGTGGCTCACCGTGTCGCCCAAGGTGGACACCACATTCCAGAGGATGTCATTCGCCGACGTTTCAAAGCGGGCTTGGCTAATTTTCACAACCGATACAGCAGGCTTGTGGATTCATGGGCTTTGTACGACAACTACGGCATTGAGCCAAAACTGATTGACTGGAGTAACAAATGAACCCTAAGGACATCCGCACATCCAATGATCCTGATTTGGCGGGATCTTTTGCTGCTATTCAACGAGCCGCCAGGTCCGCCCAAGACTTGGCGATCAGAACGAACACCAGCATCGTCGTTTCCCTGGATGGAAAAGATGTAGAGTTAACAGCCGCCGATTTGATCAAAATGCGCGAAAAAGAATCACGTCAGCCGCACCATTGAGCCAAGTCTGGATGCTGTCAGCGATCATCCGTTTGAAGCAAGAAATTTCTCCGGCCCCAAACTACAAAAAAAGCACTTGAGATTTCTCTCAAGTGCTTTTTTAATCGGGAATTTTTGGTGGGCAGTACAAGTTTCGAACTTGTGACCCCTGCAGTGTGAAGACCCCTGACTTTTTAAAGAATTCAGCATTTATGCGGGTTACAAGCCATATTCATCATTGTAGTACGGTTAAGTAGTACGCACAAGCATAGTGCAAAAACAATTAAATTGGCGTGTCACCAGCTACCAGCCCTCCATGCCTTGCACTCAGCTTGGGGCGTGCAGTTTGCACTGGTGGCAATGCAGTGCTTGGTGTCTGTGGCCTAGCAACGCTTGGTGGCAATTGTGATGGCAAAACTGGCTGCATTGCTGGTGTTTTTGCTGCTTGCACAGCACCCAAACGTGGCAGTGGTCCTTGACCTTGTGGCACTGCTTTTTGCTGTGCTGACTTTTGAGGTTGTGCTACTGCATCTGCTGCTTTCGCATCACTCGTCTTGGGTGGTGGTGGTGCACTTATCTTGAGCGATGGCATGGCAACTGGGCCAGCAGATTTGGGCACAGACTTTCGCCCTCCTCCACGCTTGGAACGTTTGGATTTGGCAGCAGCTGCCTTCTCTGCTTTGGCACGTGCCTCTTGTTCAGCTTGCGTGCTGATGGCTTGCCACACGTTGTCACTCACCAGCTTCCACAACCCCAGCTGCTCCTCTGCACTTGCAATTTCATTTATGCGCATAGCGTCACTCCCACACATATTTATGTGGGAGTGAATTCGCACTCAATGTTTGAAGCGTTCACGCACAGCAGCACTGGCAGCATCAATTTGAGCATCTAGCTCGCCAGCCTCCACGCATTTTTTGACTGTTTCCAGCACAGACAGCAAATCAGCCACAGTGCCAACCTCAATGCTGTTCTTGCCTTTTGCCAATTCCAGCATGCGTGTGCCATAGCGCACTTGCAAGCAAACACGCCCACTGTCAGCAACAAACCACCACTGCTTTACACGCTTGACAGCTTCCACCAGCTTGCGATCGCCAGTGTGCTTGTCCTTGATGCTGCGCACACGAGTGGGAGCATAGGTCTTGCCATCAGCTTGGCAACGTGCCAGCTCAATTTGCTCATGCAGTTGATTGCTGAGCTTGTTGCGACGAAGAACGATTGGAGCTGCAGTTTGGGGACGTTTAGCGCTGACCAATTTCAATGTATTAAATGCACTCATTTTCTACTCCTTGTGTGTTGAACGAGTGCAGTAACTTTATTTTCAAAATCTATTGAACGCGACCAAAATCGCACTGATTTAGCCAAGAAAGGCTTTGGTTTTTATTGATTAGCTTTGGTTCTGCATAAATAAATGCATAACAGAACTACAAGTTAGCATCACTTGAAAGAATGCCGAAAATCCGTTCTCTTCGTGCAGTGACGGTGGAACGTGTGATGTTCTGCACACGCTTTGTGGAACTATCCTCGCAAGGACGCTTTAAATGAACTGCCCACTGGCAAGTAACATTTTCCACATCGTAACAGTAACGGCTTGGCAACAAGAAGCAAGACTAGTCTATTCCGTAAAGTTTTCAGATAGCATCAATTCACCTTAAAGATGCTTTAAAAATCGCTGTTGGTTGGGTAAGGAGCAGAGCCCATTGAAAACTAGAACTAGCATAAAATAAAATTTGCATGGCTCAATGTATGAGTGCACATACTATGCAAATCCCAACTGAACAGTCACGTGGCGACGGACAATGTTTTTAACAAGTTCACCCCTATTTTTTAGTAGGGTGAACTTGGCTCAAAACAATGGATACCTTTACAAGTTGCTCACATAAAACATTGCTTAAATTACTTCTAAAAAAGTGCTGAGCAAATGCGATTGAGCGATAGCGAATGAGCTTTGCGAAAGCACTGAGTGAACGCAGTTCACTCAACTAATATCAAAAGGGAAATAAAAGAAAATTATGAATTGGAAGAAATATATAATCACACATCCTCGCTTAATCATTTATCATCAAATATAAATTCACCTCTTGTAAGTGTTGCGCGAATTTAATTATAAACATATAGTATAATTTAAAATAATTTCAAAATTACCGATTTTTAAATCTTTTCTTTAATTCATTCAATGCTTGGCGTTCAAAATCATCGAAGTTATTATTCTTGAATTTTTCAGCAGTCTCCTTCATTAAAATAATAATCTCATCTTTCGTGATCTCCTCATTACCATCTTCACGTTGCTTTCTTAACAAATCATCTGCCATTGCATCGTAATTTAAATTATCTATAGTATATTTTCTTGCGATCTCTTCACAACGCTTTAAGGCACGATAAGCACCAAAATAGGCTGAGGTCAGCAAGCGAATAAATAAAAATAAACAAAATACAAATTTTCCAAACCCATCATCAATGCTAATCATCAACGACAATAAAAGAGCATAGGCAAATAAGACTGAAAGTGAGGTAGAAAGCAACCATGTAATAATTCGAATTATTGGATTACGCCACGCAGGTGGGCAGTTATATGATAAATGTTTTTCATATACACCACTCATTTGACGCCACGAACCAATTGCAACTGCAAGGACGAAACAAACCAATGCCGAAAAGAACATATCAATCCTTGTTTAACGTTTTAATAAAAACAATGGATAAAAAACAACAACACCTAAGCGTATCACAACGGTAAATAATACTAATCTGATAGGAGTAGCATTGTCAGAAGAAGCAGCATTCATTTGGGCAACCCAAATTTTACGCTTCAATGGCGGTGTGAAATTCAAGACCACACCAATCCCAATATAGATCAAAAAAATTATCAGCATAGTTTTTTAACGATTAAATTTTTCAACAATACACTTATTAATCCAATGGCAATATAGTTTATATTATACAAATAATATTTAATTTTGTCAAGTCAGATAAAAATAAATTGAATGAATTGCATAAATCCAAATTCACCCAAAAAATGCAGTCAAATACAAATCAATTGTAAACAGCTGCTGGAAGCTTTTTTGGCAAAAGCGTTTTGCTATCCACTTTATTTTTTTCCTCTCAACCTCTCTAATAGTGCAAATTATGGCAAGCTCTTTAAATGAGTACTCTTGCTTTTTACATACATCCAAGTTCTCCACATAAGCCTCATTAAACTTTAATGTTGACAACTCTGCTTGCTTTGCACTTTTTCTAACAAGAATTTCATCCTCAATATGCTCTGAACCGAAAATACCCCAGTGCTTTATTTCGTCCGTTGTAAGCCTCCTTAAAGCCCAGTTCGGGGTAAAGTTTATTGCCTCGATTAACAACACACTACCTCCCATCTCAATAATATATTCAGAATTTTCTTGTTTATGCTCTCTGATAGCCATTTCTATTTTTTCACTGGACAAATCATCCTTAACTAAAGCCAAGCGATGAACCAATACATTTCCATATATCATTCGTCGAACACCACTTATCGCCAGATATATGCAAGCACTAACACAATCTGCATTTGGTGCCAAAAAAGTATTCAACTTATTTTTCCTAATAACTTGACCTATTGATCTGGCAACACCTGGATCACCACCATGCACATCCAATTGAATAGCATTCATATGTAAAATAAATTTTTTATTTTTTACCTCATCAATTATCGACTGGAATCTTTCCAAATCACCAGATCTAATTGATTTAGTGATTTTTATTGTATGATTTTTTGAGTTACTAATTTTTTCAAGTGACATTTCAGCAGAAGAAAATCCATGAACACAAATCAAGAGCACCAATAATATTATTTTTTCATCTATATTACCTTATTTAAAAAACTACAAAGAATTAAACGCGCCCAGAAGCTGCTAAATACATGCATGCAAGGCTTGGGCAGCTGACAGCACCAAACGCAGCTTGTAGGGCTTGCAGTTCATCGCGCAGCAGTCATGCTAACGCACAAACAAAGGAAATATGTAAATGCTTTGGTTATCGCGTATCTCGTTGATTTTGAACAACTTTTTTCCAAGTCAAAAAGTGGTCGTCCAGTCAAAACAAAGAAAACATACTCACATGCACACAAACACAACTTTTAAGGCGACCCCAATGGCTCAAGCACGTGTGCTCACTGAACGCGAACTTCGCAAAGTTTTGAACTTCTGCAACACACAGCCCCACGCTGCACGCAATCGTGTCATGCTGCTGTGCACACACCAGGCTGGCATGCGTGTTGGAGAAGTGTCAGCTCTACGCATCTGTGACGTGCTGGCAGCTGATGGCACCATAGTTGAGGAGATTTCGCTGTCAGCCCACCAAACCAAGGGCAACAAAGCACGCACAGTTCTAGTGCCCAAAAAACTACGCGATGAGCTAGAGCAGTACTTGCAGCAGCGATTTGGCTTGAAGGACTTGCTGGCAGTCACCCACACAGACACGCAACGTGCATTGTTCCCCACGCAGAAGAACCCCAAGCGAGGCTTCACAGCCAACACACTTTGCCAGCTGTTTCACAAAATTTACAAGGATGCCCACATGACTGGCGCCACCAGCCACAGTGGTCGCAGAACCTTTATCACCAAGCTGGCTGACAAGGGCGTGGGGGTGCGTGTGTTGATGGCGCTGGCTGGACACAAGAGCATTGCCACAACACAACGCTACATTGAACTCAACCCCACAGTGATGAAGGCTGCTGTTGAGTTAATTTGATAGTAAATAAATTATCTTTTCAATTGAATTCTATTTTTCAAATCTTCAATTGATGCAGTGCTTCTCCCCAAAGTCCATCCTACAACAATAACGTATCTATCAGTAAAGCGATAAAAATTATGCACATATTTAGATGGAATTTTATTATAAGTACCAGATGATATTTGCTGCATGTGATTGCGACCATTAGACATAAAGACGAGTTGTTTCAAATTTTGAAAATTCTCTATGCCAGAAATTTTCATTGCTTTGTTTGAAAGCTCAACGTAATCAGATAAATTCAAGTCAACAACTTCTTCATAAACAGAAAAATAACTGTCATTAGCTTCATTTACATATGTCACTTTATGTTCAGGACGCACATTAGTGGGCATTTTTCTCCAACCTTTTACGTCTATCGAAATTTTATCACTCTCCCAAATATCTCTTGCAGCTTGGGCATTGCTTTGAAAAACACTGGCTTCTTCATAGTCCCAAGTTTTATTTTCCTTGATAACTATTTTTCTACCATTTGGCAACTCAAATAAAATTGGCTGCGCAAACAAATTTAAAGAATAAAAAACAAAGGCGATGATACATAATATCTTATTCATAATAAATTCACTTTGAAATTTGCAGAGTAGGTTTTCAAAAACGAAATTTTTTGCGACAAACAATGCCCAACAAATACCAACACTTTGCTTGGTAAACCTTAAAGAAAAATTTAACCTCAAAAAACGCAGTTTTCAGATTCAAATCATTTTCACAATTTGAAATAGTCTCTACTGGGGAAGTCACCCACAGCAGCAGCCTTCACAAGGTTGCTGGCGATTGCCAAGTAGCGACGTACAGCACGCTCTGCGCCAAGATCACTGCCATTTGAGATCACTTGATCATTCTCAACATCATAAACAATGTCACCAACTAAAGCCATGGGCAACCCTTCTACCTTGCGCTTGGTGTTCTTCCACTTGTGGCTTCGCGCCATGTACACACGCCGCACCTCAGCAAGCAACAACTTGGCTGGCACTCTGTGCAGATCTAGCGTTGTGATCAAGCGCTGGTTGGCATCGTAGGTTGCTAGATATGAACGCAGCGCACTGACCTTGAGCTCTGCACCAGGCGTTAGCTGATACACACGCTGTGGCTTGGGGTCATGGTCAATCCCTTTGTAGTGGTCAATCAACACTTGCCTAACTTGGTTGGCAGCCTCAGTGGGGGTCAATGCCATGGGCACGCTGACATGGACCACGCCAGCGTCACTTAAGTAACGCTGCACCACCTCCACCTTTCTGTAGGGAAACAGCTGTTCAGCATTGGTCTTCCACCAAGTTTCAAACTTGGTCGCAGTGACATCGCCCCAGTCTTTGTAGTACTTGGCATTCACTGCGATGTTGGTATCAGCACAAGCTCGTTTCAAAAACTCATACCAAAGCCTAATTGCCTCTTTGCCAGTTGCACGTGCCATGTATTCGCCCCCCTTGCCAAGGTTGTACAGGCAAAACTCTCAGTAATCAAGTTCTTGATCTACCAAGACTTTATTATTAACTAATTGGGATTACAAAATATTCGCAAATCACTATAATTAAGGCATCAAAGCAAATAACTGTTTTGATGTTTTTAACTTTGAAAGGATAGTGAAATGCTGAAAGCAAAAACTTACAAAACGAAATATGGCACTTTTTATGATGAGCTTAATGAAGACGACATTAAGTTTTTTGAGATGACAGAGGAGGAAATAGATGAACGAACATACAGACTAGGGCATAAAACGCTTAATGGAATACGCGATAAAGAAGTTATTGAGGCTGATGCAAGAGCATTTAGAAACGAAGAGTTGCTTTATGGCAAAGAAGCAGCGTTGCTTTGGAAAAAAAATATGAAGAAAATGTTTGGTTATTAAACAATGCGCAGTACGCGAAAGCGTACTGCTTTTTAACGACATACGTCATCATTTGCATAGTAAAAATAGATATCATTAATTTAATCATCTAAAGGAAAAATAAATCATGTTTAAAGCAACAAGAGATCTTATCAGTGCACGTCAGAAATTGTCAAAATTTGTTATTCAAAAGGTAACTGTTGATCAATTGGGTGGTGGCAATTTAAACGATTGCTTCAACAATAGTTGCACATACAAAGAGAATAATATTTCTAGCAAAGTAGTAAGTGGCTGGATCGTTAAAAAATTTGATGCAAAAACAAACTCCACTGCAATTATTCAACACTATTGGAACGTTACCCATGATGGACAGCATGTTGACACTACACCCTTGATAGGAAATGATTTCGAATATGTTATCGATATTGAAATAGCTTTATTTTCTCAAATGAATTACGACAAGATTTTTGAATGTGTTTGTTCGTCACTTTTACTCTCCAATGGACTTTACTCAACTATAAAATTAACTGATGACGATGTTGTTACTACACCAATCAAGGAATTAAATTTAGAGAGTTTATTTCGCGACTCAATTGAAAAACAATCAGGAATTCTTTATGCCTAAAAAAATCAATGAGCAATGCGTTATTAAAAATGCTGATTCAATCGCTGAACGTCATGCCAAGTATGTAAACGACTTCGTTACTCGTGCAAACACTGAGCTGTATGCCATCTTGGCAGACATACTAGAACTGCACGAACAAATTGAAGCCAGCCAACAGCGCGACAAGCTGATAAAGCTAATGCGTGAACGCTTGAAATCAAGCCACAACATCAAGACCCAAGCCAACACCAAGACCACAGCACTGGTGACCAAATACGTAACCAGAGCCAGTCGCAAAACAGCTCACGTTTACAGTCGCGTGTTGGAAGTCGCTATCGCTAACGGCATTGGCTCAAGTGGCTTGGTGGCATTTATCCAGAGCAAGGGGGGCATTGACAAGGTGCGCATGGCAGTCAACAGCGCAGAGACCACCAAGCAGCTCAAGGCAGTAGAAAAAACACTGCAGCAGCAACTGCGTGGTCAGCTTGCCCAAAAGCTACCAATTGGCAACGTGGACTTGTCAGCAGTCAGCCACACGCTGCCCAAAGCGTGCGACGTGGAGTTTCAGCACTTGCTTTGTCGCTACAACCCACACACCAAATCACATGAGATTGTGGGTGTGATGTATCCCAGTAGCGCCCTTGAGAGTCAAGCCATGAGCGAGTACTTGACCATGCTGGATGTGGCGTGCAGCAGCGACCAAAGCAGCTTTTATGAACGCTGCCAGCAGCATGGCTTGAACATGGACGTGCTGCTGCGATGGATGGGTGCAAATGGCATCAAAGACGCAGCAGCTGCCAAGGCTGTTGCGCAGCGTCTCAAGCCATCAGCAAACACTGCAGCCACGCCACCACAATCTGCCTTGAGCAAAGCAGCATGAAAGGCATGGCAGTG
>Ga0255139_1000345_pt1 | contig 15325 bp, 11 predicted proteins | sample Law_Colum_RepB_8_FD_188549 | JGI IMG/M metagenome (GOLD analysis project Ga0255139, IMG submission 188549) | Freshwater microbial communities from St. Lawrence River, New York, United States - Law_Colum_RepB_8d | ecosystem: Environmental > Aquatic > Freshwater > River | place: USA: New York...
CACGACAGCGCCATCTTGCAGCGCAGTAATGGAGCCTGGTGGCAGGAAGTACTGGGCTGGCTGCTCAGTGCCTTCGATGTTAATGACATTGCCTTTGGCATCAACCAAACGCACGGCTGGACGCAAGTCCTTACCGGCGGCTGGACGATCCTTAGGATCCATAATTTCGATGTTGGTCAGGCCGGTCAGTTCGTCGGTCTGGTGACGCACGGTGATGCCGTCTTCCATATCAACAAACTTCACGCGACCCGTCTGCTCGGTGATGATCGGGTGGGTATGCGGATCCCAGGTAGCCACGATCTGGCCGCCCTTCACTTCCTGACCATCCACTACCGACAGCACGGCACCGTAAGGCAGCTTATAACGCTCACGCTCACGACCACGGGCATCAGCAATACCGATTTCACCGGAACGCGAAACGGCCACGAGGTTACCATTCGACTGCTGTACGGTCTTGATGTTGTGCAGACGCGCTTTACCGTCGTTACGGATTTGCACGCTGGAAACGGCCGAAGCACGGCTCGCGGCACCACCGATGTGGAAGGTACGCATGGTCAGCTGGGTACCCGGCTCACCGATCGACTGCGCAGCCATAACACCAATGGACTCACCGATGTTGACGCGATGACCACGGGCCAAATCACGGCCGTAGCACATCGAGCACACGCCGAAGCGCGTTTCACAAGTAATCACGGAACGGCCATAGACTTCGTCTACACCGGCCAGTTCCAGACGGTCCACCCACTTCTCATCGAGCAAGGTGCCGGCAGGCGCCAAGACTTCATCAGTGCCTGGCACCAGAATGTCTTTCGCGACCACACGACCCAGTACGCGCTCGCGCAGCGGCTCAACGATATCGCCACCTTCGATCAGTGGTGTCATCAGAACGCCGCGTGTCGTACCGCAATCGTTAACGGTAACCACGAGATCCTGAGCAACGTCAACGAGACGGCGGGTCAGGTAACCGGAGTTAGCAGTCTTCAATGCCGTATCCGCGAGGCCCTTACGAGCACCGTGGGTGGAGATGAAGTACTGAAGAACCGTCAAGCCTTCACGGAAGTTCGCCTTAATTGGCGTTTCAATGATGGAGCCGTCTGGCTTAGCCATGAGGCCACGCATACCGGCGAGCTGACGAATCTGTGCAGCCGAACCACGCGCACCGGAATCGGCCATGATGAAGATCGAGTTGAACGACTTCTGGCTTTCTTCCACGCCCTGCTTGTTGATGACCTTCTCCGTGGAGAGGTTGTCCATCATTGCCTTGGCGACTTGTTCGTTAGTACGCGACCAGATGTCCACGACCTTGTTGTAACGCTCACCCTTGGTGACCAGACCGGAAGCGAACTGCGATTCAATTTCACGCACTTCTTCTTCAGCGCCGCCAATGATCTTGGCTTTGGCTTCTGGAATGACCATGTCTTCCATGCCGACGGAAACGCCGGAGTAGGTCGCCTGGGCAAAGCCGAGGTACATCAGTTGGTCAGCGAAGATCACCGTGTCTTTCAGACCCAGCACGCGGTAGCAGCTGTTCAGAAGACGCGAAATGTTCTTCTTGGTCATGGCCTGGTTGATCAGCTCGAACGGCAAGCCCTTGGGCACGATATTCCACAACAAGCAACGGCCTGGGGTGGTGTCGGCGAGGAACTTACGCTCAACCTTTTCACCATCGTCATTGATGGTGACTTCGTTGATACGAACCTTGATGCGCGTATGAACTTCAACAAACTTGTTGCCGAGCGCACGCGTCACTTCGGCGAAGTCAGCGAAGATCATGCCCTCACCCTTGCCGTTAACACGGTCGCGGGTGATGTAGTAGAGACCGAGCACCACGTCCTGCGACGGCACGATGATAGGCTCACCGTTGGCTGGCGACAGAATGTTGTTGGTCGACATCATCAGCGCACGCGCTTCGAGCTGGGCTTCCAGCGTCAGCGGCACGTGGACAGCCATTTGGTCACCGTCGAAGTCGGCGTTGAATGCCGTACAGACGAGCGGATGCAACTGGATTGCCTTACCTTCAATCAGTACCGGTTCGAACGCTTGCAGACCGAGACGGTGAAGTGTCGGCGCGCGGTTCAGCATGACCGGATGTTCGCGAATCACGTCGGCGAGAATATCCCAGACTTCCGGGGTTTCGCGCTCAACCATCTTCTTCGCGGCTTTAATGGTGGTTGCCAAGCCTTGGGCCTGCAGCTTGCCGAAAATGAACGGCTTGAACAGCTCCAGCGCCATCTTCTTGGGCAAACCACACTGGTGCAGACGCAGTGTTGGGCCCACGGTGATGACGGAACGGCCGGAGTAATCGACGCGCTTACCGAGCAAGTTCTGACGGAAACGACCCTGCTTACCCTTGATCATGTCGGCCAAGGATTTCAGTGGGCGCTTGTTGGTACCGGTAATGGCACGACCGCGACGGCCGTTATCCAACAGGGCGTCAACCGCTTCCTGCAACATACGCTTTTCGTTGCGCACGATGATGTCTGGCGCGCTCAAGTCGAGCAGACGCTTGAGACGGTTGTTACGGTTGATCACGCGACGGTAAAGGTCGTTCAGATCGGAGGTCGCAAAGCGGCCGCCATCGAGCGGAACCAGCGGGCGCAGGTCCGGCGGCAGAACCGGCAGAACTGTCATGACCATCCACTCCGGCTTGTTGCCCGAGTTCAGGAACGATTCAACCAGCTTGAGACGCTTGGACAGCTTCTTCAGCTTGGTTTCCGACGAGGTTGCCGGGATTTCTTCGCGCAGACGCACGACTTCGTTTTCGAGGTCGATGTCGGCCAGCAGAGCCTGGATGGCTTCGGCACCCATGCGGGCATCGAACTCATCACCATGCTCTTCAAGGGCGGTGTAATACTCTTCGTCATTGAGCAGCTGACCCTTTTCGAGCGTGGTCATGCCGGCATCGATAACAACGAAGTTTTCGAAATAAAGCACGCGCTCGATGTCACGCAGGGTCATGTCCAGCAGCAGGCCGATACGCGACGGCAGCGACTTCAAGAACCAGATGTGCGCGGTCGGCGACGCCAGTTCGATGTGACCCATGCGCTCACGACGAACCTTCGCCATGGTGACTTCAACGCCACACTTTTCGCAGATGACGCCGCGGAACTTCATGCGCTTGTACTTACCGCACAGGCACTCGTAGTCCTTGATCGGGCCAAAGATTTTGGCGCAGAACAGGCCATCACGCTCAGGTTTGAACGTGCGGTAATTAATGGTTTCCGGCTTTTTAACTTCGCCGAATGACCAGGAACGGATCAGGTCTGGCGAGGCCAGGCCGATGCGGATGCGGTCGAACTCTTCGACATCACTTCCCTGGTTGCGCAGTTGGCTGAGCAGATCTTTCAAGGCAATTCTCCCAAAGCAACTTGTGGGGACGGCGTGCGCGACTTGGTCGCCACACGCCGCCTCTCGTCAGGCTTACTCGTTGTCCAGTTCCATGTTGATCGCGAGCGACCGGATTTCCTTCACGAGTACGTTGAAGGACTCTGGCATGCCCGGCTCCATACGGTGATCGCCGTCGACAATGTTCTTGTAGACGCGGGTACGGCCGTTCACATCGTCGGACTTCACCGTCAGCATTTCCTGCAAGGTGTAAGCCGCGCCGTAGGCCTGAAGTGCCCAGCACTCCATTTCCCCGAAACGCTGACCACCGAACTGCGCCTTACCACCCAGCGGCTGCTGGGTAACGAGCGAGTAGGAGCCGGTCGAACGCGCATGCATCTTGTCATCAACCAAATGGTTGAGCTTGAGCATGTACATGTAGCCGACGGTAACCTGGCGATCGAAACGCTCACCGGTACGGCCGTCATAGAGCCACTGCTGACCGTTCTCGTTCTGGCCTGCCAGCTTCAGCAGGGCCTTGATCTCGGACTCGTGAGCACCGTCGAATACCGGCGTCGCGATGGGCACACCGGCGCGCAGGTTCTTCGCCAGAGCGGTCACTTCGTCGTCAGTCAACGAACTGATCTGTTCTTGCTGACCGCCCACGCCGTTGTAGATCTGGTCGAGGTACTTACGTACTTCACTGATCTTGCGCTGCTCATCGAGCATCTCGCCGATACGCTGGCCGAGACCCTTAGCCGCCCAACCGAGGTGGGTTTCGAGAATCTGACCGACGTTCATACGGGAAGGAACGCCAAGCGGGTTAAGCACGATGTCTACGGGTTCGCCATGCTCGTCATGCGGCATGTCTTCCACTGGCATGATGATGGAGACCACACCCTTGTTACCGTGACGACCAGCCATCTTGTCGCCTGGCTGGATGCGACGCTTCACCGCCAGATAGACTTTGACGACCTTGAGAACGCCATGCGCGAGGTCGTCGCCCGTGGTGATCTTGCGCTTCTTGTCTTCGAACTTCGCTTCGATGTCGGCCTGACGCTCAGCGAGGAAGGCTTGAGCCTTTTCTAGCTGCTCAGCAACCAGCTCGTCCGCCGGACGCAATTCGAACCACTTAGCCAGCTCCATGCCGTACAGATCTTCTTCTGTCAGCACAGCGCCTTTCTTGAAGCCAGCACCGCCATTAACCTTCTGACCGGTCAGGGCTTCACGCAGACGCGCAGCCGTGGCCTCTTCGAAGATTCGGTACTCTTCCTTCAAGTCCTTGCGGTATTCGTCGAGCTGAGCCTTTTCAATGGCCTTTGCACGTGGATCTTTTTCGATACCATCGCGAGTAAAGACTTGCACGTCGATGACCGTGCCTTTGGTGCCGGACGGCACGCGCAGGGACGAGTCTTTAACGTCAGACGCCTTCTCACCGAAGATGGCACGCAACAGCTTCTCTTCTGGAGACAGCTGGGTTTCGCCTTTCGGCGTAACCTTGCCCACCAGAATGTCGCCGGCATTGACTTCAGCACCGATGTAAACAATACCTGACTCGTCCAGCTTGGAGAGTGCAGCTTCGCCTACGTTCGGGATGTCAGCGGTAATTTCTTCTGCACCCAGCTTGGTGTCACGCGCAATACATGACAATTCCTGGATGTGGATGGAGGTGAAACGGTCTTCCTTAACAACACGCTCCGACAGGAGGATGGAGTCTTCGAAGTTGTAACCGTTCCACGGCATGAACGCGACGCGCATGTTCTGACCCAGCGCCAGCTCACCGAGATCCACGGATGGACCATCAGCCAGCGTGTCGCCACGCTCAACCACGTCACCGACTTTGACCAGCGCACGCTGGTTGATGCAGGTGTTTTGGTTGGAGCGGGTGTACTTGGTCAGGTTGTAGATGTCGGCACCGGCTTCGCCGAGCACAACTTCATCATTCTTAACGCGAACCACGATACGTGCGGCATCAACATAGTCGATCACGCCACCGCGACGAGCCATGACGCAAACGCCGGAGTCACGCGCAACATAGCGCTCCATGCCGGTGCCCACGAGTGGCTTTTCCGAACGCAGAGTCGGCACGGCCTGACGCTGCATGTTCGAACCCATGAGGGCACGGTTAGCGTCGTCGTGCTCAAGGAACGGAATCAGCGAAGCAGCGACCGATACCACTTGGCGCGGCGACACGTCCATGAACGTCACCTTCTCAGGTGTCATCACGGTGAATTCGTTCTTGTGACGAACGTCTACCAGGTCATCGATCAGCATGCCTTTGGAGTCAACCCCAGAGTCAGCCTGCGCAATGACCTGGTCCGCTTCTTCGATAGCGGACAGGTAGACGTAGTCGTCGGTGACCTTGCCATCGATGACTTTGCGATATGGCGATTCGAGGAAACCATACTCGTTGGTGCGGGCAAAGCTCGAGAGCGAGTTGATCAGACCAATGTTCGGACCTTCCGGCGTTTCGATTGGACACACACGACCGTAGTGCGTTGGGTGAACGTCACGCACTTCGAAGCCAGCGCGCTCACGGGTCAAACCGCCCGGGCCAAGCGCGGAAACGCGGCGTTTGTGGGTAATTTCCGAGAGCGGATTGTTTTGGTCCATGAACTGCGAAAGCTGCGAGGAACCAAAGAATTCCTTGATCGCTGCAGACACCGGCTTGGCGTTAATCAAGTCCTGCGGCATGAGGTTGTCGGACTCTGCCATCGACAGACGTTCCTTTACCGCACGTTCAACACGAACCAGACCAACACGGAATTGGTTCTCGGTCATTTCACCGACGGAACGGATACGACGGTTGCCGAGGTGATCGATGTCATCGACTTCGCCCTTACCGTTACGGATATCGATCATGCCCTTGAGCACGGCAACGATATCTTCACGCGACAGCACGCCTTCGCCAGTGTCGATGTCACGGCCCAGACGACGGTTGAACTTCATGCGGCCAACGGCCGACAGGTCGTAACGCTCTGCCGAGAAGAACAAGTTCTTGAACAGGTTCTCAGCCGCATCCTTAGTGGGCGGCTCGCCCGGACGCATCATGCGATAGATTTCGACCAGGGCTTCCAGCTCCGAACGGGCAGGATCTGCGCGCAGGGTGTCGGCCAAGAACGGACCACGGTCCAGATCGTTGGTGTACAGAATGCCGAACGACTTAATGCCGGCTTGGCCAACTTTCTTCAGTACTTCGTCATTGAGAATCGTGTTGCATTCTGCAATGACTTCACCCGTGTGCTGGTTGACCAGGGCTTTGCCGTTGACCTTGCCGAACAGATACTCTGGTGGAATATCGAGCTGAGTCAGACCCGCTTTTTCGATGTCACGGATGTGGCGCGCAGTAATACGGCGACCCGCTTCAACAATGACTTTACCCTTGGCCATAATATCAAAGGTTGCGGTCTCACCACGCAGACGCTCGGCGACGAGGTCTAACTTGAACTGACCATCTTCAACATGAATGGTGCTGAACTCGAAGAACATTTCCAGCATTTCTTCAGAGCTATAGCCCAGCGCACGCAACATGATGGTGGCCGGCAATTTACGACGACGGTCAATACGTGCGAATACCAGGTCCTTTGGGTCGAACTCAAAGTCCAACCAAGAACCACGGTAAGGAATGATGCGGGCGTTATACAGCAGCTTACCGGACGAGTGCGTCTTGCCCTTGTCGTGATCGAAGAACACGCCAGGGGAACGATGCAGCTGCGACACAATGACACGCTCGGTGCCATTGATGATGAAGGTGCCATTCTCAGTCATGAGCGGCATTTCGCCCATGTAGACTTCCTGTTCGCGGATGTCTTTGATGGTCTTTACGGAAGCTTCACGATCATAAATGATCAGACGAATCTTCACGCGCAACGGCGCGGCATAAGTTACGCCACGCAATACGCATTCGCGTACATCGAACATCGGGTTGCCGAGGTTGTACTCAACGAACTCGAGGGCGGCGTTGCCGGAATAGCTGACGATAGGGAACACGGAACGGAACGCTGCCTGCAGGCCAACATCTTCGCGGCCTTTGGCGCTTTTGCCATCTTGCAGGAAGGCTCTATACGAGTCCACCTGAATGGCCAGAAGATACGGCACGTCCATCAATGACGGGAGCTTGCCGAAGTTCTTTCGGATGCGTTTCTTCTCGGTATATGAGTATGCCATCTGGGTCCTCAACTGTGCTTGAGCCTCGTGAAAAGGCGCCGCTTCGTGCTGCAAAGCGACGGCCTAAGCACTGATAGATCAGAGCTTAGGCCGGCACTTTGGCCTATGTTCTTAATTCATTTCCGCATTAACGGAAAAAGGCCGGAGGCTCCGTGGAGCCTCCAGCCGTGCTGCATGCCGGGCTTAGCCCGTGCGGCACTGTAAAGCCAAGACTTACTTGACTTCGACAGTGGCGCCAGCTTCTTCCAACTTCTTCTTGATTTCGGCAGCTTCGTCTTTCGACACCGCTTCCTTAACAGCCTTAGGAGCCGCTTCAACCAGATCCTTAGCTTCTTTCAAGCCCAGGCCGGTGATTTCGCGAACAACCTTAATGACCGCAACCTTGTTACCACCGAAGCTGGTCATAACAACGTTGAATTCAGTCTGTTCTTCAGCAACAGCAGCGCCAGCGCCTGGAGCAGCAGCAACGGCAACAGCAGCGGCCGACACGCCGAACTTTTCTTCAACAGCCGAAATCAGGTCGACCAGTTCCATCACGGTCATTTCAGCTACGGCATTCAGAATATCATCTTTGGACAGAGCCATTTTTCGTCTCCCAACGGGGTTTCAATAGGTGTTGATTTCAAGCAGCAATCAAGCAGCTTCTTTCTGTTCTTTGACCGACGTCATCAGTCGGGCGAACTTCGAGATAGGCGCCTGAAGCACAGATGCGAACATCGTCAGAGCCTGTTCACGGTTCGGCAGCTTGGCGACGACATCGATGTCTTTCGCGCCATAGAGCTTGCCGTCAATGGACAGAGCCTTCACTTCCAACGGAGCTTTCGGATTGTCTTTCAAGAAGTCTTGGAAGATACGGGCAGCAGCGCCCATGTCATTCTCGGACAACGAAAGCGCAATGATGCTTGGTCCGACCAGCGATGCATCCAATACTTCAAACGAAGTACCAGCGATCGCGCGACGTGCCAGCGTGTTACGAACAACGCGCAGGTACACATCTTGTTCGCGAGCCTTTGTGCGCAGCTGAGTCAGCTGGCCCACAGTGAGACCGCGATAGTCGGCGACAACAGCTGCGAAAGCACCGGAAGCTGCCTTATTAACGGCAGCGACGATCTCTCTTTTATCTTCAATACGAAGAGTCACTGTAACCTCCTTCCACTAAGTTCATCGGCGGCAAAACCGCCGACCCCATGCAATCTTGCGATTGCGCGCGGGGGTTACAGAGCCTTTGAGCTTGAAACCACACCGCGTCTACGCAGGCTGATGTTTTAAGTCGTGTCATCGGCAAGCCGAGCACAACGCCTGTGGTCTTTAACGCTCGCCCGCGAACGGGCGACTTCAAAGTCCATGTGTAAGCCCTAAGGCCTACGAATTTTTACGCTGTTGCGCCCAGTGTGGACAGGTCGATGGCCAAGCCTGGGCCCATCGTTGTCGACAGGGTTACCTTCTTAAGGTAAACACCCTTGCTGGTTGCTGGCTTAGCTTTCTTCAAATCGGAAACCAAGGCTTCAACGTTTTGCTTGATCGCATCAGCCGAGAAATCGACCTGGCCAACAGCGGCGTGAATGATACCGCCCTTGTCAACGCGGTAGCGCGCCTGACCGGCCTTGGCATTTTTCACAGCACCGGCGACGTCTGGCGTCACAGTACCGACTTTCGGGTTTGGCATCAGACCACGCGGACCGAGAACCGTACCGAGCTTACCGACAACGCGCATGGCGTCTGGCGAAGCGATAACGACATCAAAGTCTAAGTTGCCGGCCAGAATCGACTCAGCCAGGTCATCAAAACCGACGACATCGGCGCCTGCAGCCTTGGCGGCTTCAGCGTTTGCGCCCTGAGCGAAAACAGCAACGCGAACAGTCTTGCCGGTACCTGCTGGCAGAACAGTAGCGCCACGAACCACTTGGTCCGACTTACGTGGATCGATGCCGAGGTTTACAGCAACATCGATCGACTCTTTGAACTTGGCGGGCTGCAGCGAAGCTAAAAATGCTACAGCTTCTTCGATGCTGTAGAGCTTGCCTGGAACCAATTTGGCTTTAATAGCGGCCTGACGCTTGCTTAACTTAGCCATGATCAGACTCCTTCTACTTCAAGACCCATGGAGCGTGCAGAACCGGCGATCGTACGCACGGCAGCATCCATGTCGGCAGCCGTCAAATCGGCCTTCTTAGTGGTAGCAATTTCTTCGAGCTGAGCACGAGTTACCTTGCCAACCTTCTGTGTATTTGGACGCGGCGAACCACTCTTCAGGCCAGCGGCCTTCTTGAGCAGGTAAGTTGCCGGCGGTGTCTTCATCACAAAAGTGAATGAGCGATCGGAATAAACCGTAATCACGACAGGAATGGGCTGGCCCACTTCCATTTTCTGCGTGGCAGCGTTGAATGCCTTACAGAATTCCATGATGTTTACGCCTTTCTGACCCAGTGCTGGGCCGATGGGTGGCGACGGGTTTGCCTTGCCTGCAGGAACCTGCAGCTTGATGTAGGCATCAATTTTCTTTGCCATGGTACTACTCCGTGGGTGCTAGCGCCTTACGGCTCCCCAAGTTCAATCACGCAGCCTATCTGCATGACGAAACGCCCCCGAAGGGACGTATTGGCTCAGACCTTTTCGACCTGAGTAAATTCGAGCTCAACCGGGGTTGAACGACCGAAAATCATCACCGCAACACGCAGGCGACTCTTCTCGTAATTAACTTCTTCAACAGTGCCGTTGAAATCTGCAAATGGACCATCCGAGACACGAACCATTTCGCCCGGCTCAAACAGCGTCTTCGGACGCGGTGCATCCACCGTCGTACGAACACGATTCAGAATGGCTTCAGCTTCACGATCACTAATTGGGGCAGGCTTATCTGCCTTGCCACCAATAAAACCCATGACCTTTGGACACTCTTTCACGAGATGCCATGTCTCTTCCGACATTTCCATCTGAACCAGAACATAGCCCGGGAAAAACTTGCGCTCGGTCTTACGCTTCACGCCGTTTTTCATTTCAACGACTTCTTCAGTTGGCACGAGGATATCCCCGAAGCGATCCTCCATTTCTGCCAAACGAACACGCTCCGTTAAGGAGCGCATGACTTGCTTCTCGAAGCCCGAGTAGGCGTGCACAACAAACCAACGCTTGCTCATATTGACTCCGATTAACCAATGACCGCAGAAATTGCAAAGCCAAACAACGAGTCCATGCCCCACAACAGCAGCGACATAATGACCACAACCACGAGAACAATTAATGTGGTCTGTGAAGTCTCTTGGCGAGTCGGCCAAACAACTTTACGTAGCTCAACCTGTGCTTGCTGCAGGAGATCAATAAATGACTTTCCTTGCAATGTCAGCGCAGCCAAGACCAATGCCGCAACACCCAAGGCCGTCATGAGCAGACCACGCAGCACCAGCGACATCTCTGGCAGCATGCGATTCACCAAAGCAGCAGCTGCGATTAGTGCAATCGCTACGACCCACTTCATTGTATTTTTAGGGTCACGAACCGTTTCGACTGGTGCCGTCATAAATCAGACTCTCAGACACGAAAAAAACGCGTTACCGCGCTTGAATATGGCAGGCCAGGAGGGACTCGAACCCCCAACACCCGGTTTTGGAGACCGGTGCTCTACCAATTGAACTACTGGCCTAAACAAGTACAACAGGCTGAGGGCGAACCCTCAGCCTTTATTCACCCTTAGGCGAAGATTTTAGCTACAACACCCGCGCCGACGGTACGACCGCCTTCACGAATGGCGAAGCGCAGACCTTCTTCCATAGCGATTGGAGCGATCAGGACAACGTTCACCTTGATGTTGTCGCCTGGCATAACCATCTCAACGCCTTCTGGCAGTTCGATAGCGCCAGTTACGTCCGTTGTACGGAAGTAGAACTGTGGACGGTAGCCCTTGAAGAATGGCGTGTGACGACCACCTTCTTCTTTGGCCAGAACGTAGATTTCCGACTCAAAGGAAGTATGTGGCTTGATCGTGCCTGGCTTAGCCAGAACCTGACCACGCTGTACGTCTTCACGCTTCACACCACGCAGCAGAACACCACAGTTCTCGCCAGCACGACCTTCGTCGAGCAGCTTGCGGAACATTTCAACACCGGTACAGGTGCTCTTCACGGTGTCTTTCAGACCAACGATTTCAACTTCTTCGCCGACCTTAACGATACCGCGCTCAACACGACCCGTAACAACCGTGCCACGACCCGAGATCGAGAACACGTCTTCGATTGGCATGAGGAATGGACGATCGATGGCACGTACTGGCTCAGGAATGTAGCTGTCCAGTGTTTCAATCAGCTTAACGATCGATGGTGTACCGAATTCTGTTTCTTCGCCGTTCAGGGCTTGCAGAGCGGAACCACGGATAACCGGGGTGTCATCGCCTGGGAACTTGTACATGGTGAGAAGTTCACGAACTTCCATTTCAACCAATTCCAGCAGCTCTTCGTCGTCAACCATGTCGCACTTGTTGAGGAACACAACAATGTACGGAACGCCAACTTGACGCGACAGCAGGATGTGCTCACGGGTCTGAGCCATTGGGCCGTCAGTAGCAGCGATCACGAGGATAGCGCCGTCCATCTGTGCAGCACCGGTGATCATGTTCTTAACGTAGTCAGCGTGACCTGGGCAGTCGACGTGAGCGTAGTGACGGATCGGGCTGTCGTATTCAACGTGAGCCGTGTTAATCGTGATACCACGGGCCTTTTCTTCTGGCGCGGAGTCGATCTGGTCGTAGCCCTTAGCTTCGCCGCCGTACAGCTTGGCGCAGTTAGTTGCGATTGCTGCGGTCAGTGTGGTTTTACCGTGGTCAACGTGACCAATGGTGCCGACGTTCACGTGCGGCTTGTTACGTTCAAACTTTGCCTTTGCCATGACTAAACTCCGCGCGTCAGCGCCAACTTTTCAACAAATAAAAGCAATCGCCACAGGACGATTGCTTTCCGAATGTGGAGCTCATAACCGGACTCGAACCGGTGACCTCTTCCTTACCAAGGAAGTGCTCTACCTACTGAGCTATATGAGCTGAAATACAAAAACTCCAGTAAATACTGGAGCGGGTAGCGGGAATCGAACCCGCACCATTAGCTTGGAAGGCTAAGGTTCTACCACTAAACTATACCCGCGCTTCCGCCCAAGGGCGGTAATGGTGGTGGGGGAAGGATTCGAACCTTCGAAACTTTCGTGGCAGATTTACAGTCTGCTCCCTTTGACCGCTCGGGAACCCCACCCACGCGAGGGTGCGCATTCTTGCTTTGCGCACTCTCCTTGTCAACCTTTTACACACTCTTTGCGCAGTTCTTGCTCAATTAAGATCAAGACTGGCCTTTATGCGTTGTGGTGCCGGCACCAGGAATCGAACCCGGGACCTACTGATTACAAGTCAGTTGCTCTACCAGCTGAGCTATACCGGCATACAGACAAGGCGCGAAAGTATAGGCAGGATTCAAGCCTGATACAAGCCTATGTTTGACGCTTTAGCTTACTTCTTGCTCAACACTGCTCAGGAATTGCCGTGATTGAGATGAGTTTCTTCAGATTTGCTCTTTCTTGCGTCATTCTTTCTGCCAACTTATCCAAGCTCCAGCTCTCGAAGCGGATAAAGTATTTGTTTAAAGCCACTTTATCGATCCGCCACGCCTTTACTAATGACTGAGCCGATCCTGTGTCGCCGGCTAATATCTCAGCAACGCGCTCCGCCCAGTCCCGTGATGGAAATACGCCCAATCGCGCGCATACTTTCCCTTCGGGTAGTTTAGGCTCAGCCTCAAGCATCTCCTCAGGCACTTTCTCAGGCACTACTTCGGGCATAGTCGTAATCTCCGGCAGATCTGGCGCAACAGCCATCAGCGCTGCCGTGGCGTAGTCGCTTTGGACCACGGAGTTAAGCTCGTTTTGCTTAACGATGAATACTCCAGCACATACCGCGAGAAGCCAAAGCGCAATGGCAAGCGTCCTCACTGGTTGCCCCTGGAGTAATGAAGAAAGGCCTGCATACCAATTTGCACCAAATTGCTCTCCACCCGGGCAAACGGTAAAAACTCGGCCAGAACAGCGGCATTGCCCCCTGTTAAGTAGACATCAGCGGGCGTGTGCGATGCAGCCGCCATCTCCCTAATCAGTGCGCACAATGAGCGAATGCTGCCATGCCCAACGGCGGCTGCAGTATCCGTCCCCAGGCTTTCACTCGCCCAATCTGCATCTGGGGAAATTCACACGCGCTGTATGTGCCGCCAAACTCGCTTGCTGCATACTCAGCCCCGGCAAAATATAGCCCCCTAAATGACCTGATGACTGCTCGTAGACATCAATAGTTGCAGCAGTTCCCGCATCTACCACAATGGCATTGTGACTACCTAAATACCGGGCAGCCAGCACACCAAGCCAGCGATCAATACCTAGCTTACGGGGATCATGATAATGAGTAGGCAAAATTCGGGGCGTGACCTCAACCCACGTCACCTGAATTGACGGCCCACATAATGCACCCAACTGAGTCAGTAGCTCCTCACGAGACTTTACTGTTGCCAACACAATGTGGGACACCTTAGCGCTCAATAGAGACGCCACTAATGTTCGCAAATCCTGTGCGTGACCCAGCACAGCCGGTATCTCGCCAGACATCAACCAATACTTAATCCGAGAGTTGCCTTCGTCTATAAATAGAGTACTACTCATGCGGATTCACCTGTGGCACCACTAAACTCACCTCACTTGCATGACACACCATGAGGACTCCGTCCACCTCTACGATGAGGTTACCCTCTGCATCCACCCCTCGGCCTAATCCTCGCCTCGCCTCACCTTTATGCTCAAACTGTAGTGACTGACCGTGCAATAAATCATACTTAGGCCATCGAGCCAGATATCCCGAAATGCCCTCTCCAGGATAGTCGTGTAGCAATTTCACGAGTCTTTCAAGCAAGAGGCGCAGCAATTGTTCTCGCTCATACGAATGTGCATATTGATGCAGGTCACTGACAGGCCGATCTAGGCTTTGCCGCTCGACCTCGGTAATACACTCATTTAAACCGACCCCAACAATAATGGCACTCGGCCCATCACTCGCGCCCTCTAATTCCACAAGTATTCCACCGAGCTTAGCGCCAGCAAGCCATAGATCGTTCGGCCATTTTAGCCGCGCCGGAATACCCAGATTGTTTAAGGCCTCTGCGATCTCGATGCCCACTGCCAATGCAAGACCTCGCCATGGCCAGGGCCCTTGTTGGCTGTCTTGACGCAAGCTGAACGTAAGCTGCCGACCTGGAGGCGACACCCAAGCCCTTTCGCGACGACCTCGCCCTGCGCTTTGCCAGTCCGTTAGCGCAAGATGTGGCGACTGACCCGTTGGTTGCTCACGCAACCAAGTATTGGTCGAATCAATGTCGTCTAAAAGTGTCGCCTCAATGCTTAGGTGCGCTTGAATTGATTGGATGAAATCCTGCCCCCACCATCGATAGTCATATTCCAAGTGGTAGCCGACCTTAGACTTCGCCGCAATTAACACACCGGCATTTTTTAACGCTTCAATTTGCTTAGATATAGCCGCACGGCTACATGAAAACTTTGTGGCTAAGTCTTCGCCTGATATCGGGTGTGACGCTGAAAGATGGGGCAATAAAGACTTATTCATGGGCAAATCTTAGCGCACTTAAAGCGTCGAATAGAGGCAGCTAAATATTTTATACGCATTAAAAATGGCTATAAAAGCAAAAACCCCTGACCAGTATAACTGATCAGGGGTTCGTGCATTAGGTGCCTGGCAATGACCTACTTTCGCATGGCTACTGCCACACTATCATCGGCGCGGAGTGGTTTCACTTCTGAGTTC
>Ga0255139_1000350_pt1 | contig 15221 bp, 17 predicted proteins | sample Law_Colum_RepB_8_FD_188549 | JGI IMG/M metagenome (GOLD analysis project Ga0255139, IMG submission 188549) | Freshwater microbial communities from St. Lawrence River, New York, United States - Law_Colum_RepB_8d | ecosystem: Environmental > Aquatic > Freshwater > River | place: USA: New York...
GATGAAGTGCGCGTCGCGCTTCTTGTAAGCATTCTTAATAAAAGCGAAAAAAGTTTGTTTTGGGCTTATGAATTATATTATTCTGGTTTTGACGCAGAGTTATTCACCTTCTTATGGAAAATCTATTTTGACTTTTATTACACACTCAATCCAGGATTCTACAAGTATTTTATTAAAAAACAGAAAGAATGGAGCAAAGTGAAAGACTCTTTTGAAAAACACAAGACCATAGGAGTTATCGTGAACAACCTCTTAATAAGACCTCATAACATGGACGTGTTCTTGTTGAGACAAATTGTGAGAAATTTTGAGATTGAAACTGAAACTGAAACTGAAACTGAAACTGAAACTGATTTTACTATGAAAATTTCCAAGTGGTTGGATCAAAGAAACTACCTTAATATTGCGGATTATATATTCAATAAATGCTCCTCCGCGACGGCGTTAAATTCTTCTATTCAACAAATGACAAACTATTTCAAAGAGAGAAATGTAAAGGTTGGTGAGAGCGAGAAAAACGTTGGATTAGACCAGAAACACTTTGCCCTTGCAAATGTTATGCTCATGTTCTCCCACGCTCAGAAGTTGACCATGGGTAAAAATCTGTATCTTATTGTGGAAGACGAAGAAATTTTAAAGTATAACACTATGGAATCAGACTATGATAAAAGTTTCTATCCATATAAAATCTTACCATTGGTAACAAAGCATGCAATTGACGAAGAAAATTATCTAAGTTTGTTTGCATTGCAGAGAGAAATAATAGATCTAAAAACGGCTTACTATTACCATTGGGATTATTATGCGGTTGGGTCACCTGTTTGGAAGGAACGCGTTGAAACCTTCAAAGGTCATGCAAACCATACAACAAAGCGATTGGATTTCCCTGATGATGATTACTTTGAAGACTTTTATAACAAGTATAATTACGAACCAGACGAACAGAGTAGCGAAACTCAAAATAAAAATATTCAACCAATCCGACAAGAGAGAACTTGGAAACAATTTTATGAAGAACATAAAAAAAATGGGTTATATGTTCCTGATGAAGAGTATCTTGAAGATTTTGATAAGGTAAACTATTAAAAAGAATAAATAATTTAATTAAATAACCTTCACGCTTTTGCAGTCTTCCGGAATAAAAACCATCCCAGGAGTATTCGTCTTTTGAATATTTTTAACACGCGTAAATACAATTGGCAAACTTTTTTCTTTAGGATATGAGTGTTTTTTGCACAACACTGCTCCTTGACTAATAATATATTTCAGATTTTTTCTGTCAAAATTGTCTGGAACAGTCGCAATGACGTGGCAAGATTTTTTATTATCAACATGAAACCAAATGTCGTTTGAATATGCGGCGTCAATAATTTGGTTGTTCTCGTCCGCATTTTGACCAATAGTAAAGGTGATTTCGCACTTAAGGCTTGGGATGGAAATAACTTCAGTCTTCATATTTGCAATGTCTATATGTAATTAATGAGAGAAAAAAATGAATCAATTTTTATTTCTGAAAAAGTCTATGTTTTTATTTTATTCCCGTATAAAATAAAAATTGAAATGCAAATAAGCCAAAATAATAATCTTAACAAATACAAGGCAAGATGGTTAAAAACACAAAAGGTGGCTCTGGTCATAAATCTCAGGCTCGCAAATTTGCAGGCGGAAGCGTCAAAACTGCAAATAAAGCAACGCGATTTTCGCAAGATGAATACGAATATTATGCTCAAGTTGTCGCTGCATTAGGTAATGGAATGTGTCATGTAATGTGCAAAGATGGAAAAAAACGTCTTTGTCACATTCGTGGCAAGTTTCGCGGAAGAGGGATGCGCGATAATATGGTAAAAAATGGTGTGTGGGTTCTGGTTGGTGGTCGCGATTTTGAGGCCGAAAGAACAAAAGATGATAAAAAGTTGGAAAATTGTGATCTTCTTGAGGTTTACAGCGATTTGGATAAAGAACGTCTAAAAACTCTTGGCGGATTCGGTGATTTTACTGCAAGAGATCATATGTTTACAAATACAACTGGGCAAGCCGATGATGATCTAGAATTTACAGACAATGCTACAGAGGATGAGTATTTCAACATTATGAAGCAAAAAGTTCCTGAAAAAGATATTAATTTGGAAATGGTTACACAAGATGAAGAAGTCAACGTAGACGATATCTAATCCACATCCATGTTTTCATCAACAGTATCAAAATTCATTGGGTAAATTTCATCGTTTGATATGCTTTCGTTTGCTGAAATAATATTATTATATGAATTGTTGTTCACATTATTAATAAAATCAAAAAAATTGTTCATATTTATTTGTTCTAGTTCTTCATATTCATAATAAACATTCTCGTTTTCTTCTTCATTTATTTCAATATTTTCTTCTTCTCCCACGTTTTTTTCCATAGAGTCAAATTTATATCGGCAAACCGGACATTCGCAACTGTCTTCCGTGAGCCACTTCATAATAGGTTCAACAAAGAAACAGTGGTTGCACGGCAATTCAATGATATCGTCATTTTCTTGAAATGGTTCGCACATTATTGAACACGTTAAATTATTTTCAATGTCTTTTGCGTGGATGAATTTTATTGGTATAAGTGTGTTTTTTACTTCATCAGTTATAACGTGTCTTATAGGATTTCTATCATATAAGCTTGATTGCATGACTCTTTGGGTTGGGGACCTTGGAATAACTGGTAAATACATCTCATTATAAATAATATCGTTTAATAGAAGTCTAAGTATATTACTGAAATTATTATTTTCCATATAAATATAACAATACAAAATATCTAAATTAGTTTAAATATTTTGTTTTCACTTACCCACTTATTCAATCCATTTGTTGTTTTTTGTTTTTTGTTTTTTGTTTTTTGTTTTTTGTTTTTTGTTTTTTGTTTTTTGTTTGCGATCTCCTGTAAATATATATAATGTGTTTACGCTCGGCAAAGACGCAAATTGAAGACATAAATCTATGAGGTTGCTGTTAGGAGATAGTATTATATCACTAGTTTTCTTTAAATCATTATTTTGAAATGCTATTTAAGGAATAAAATATAACCGCTTAGAGGCTATTGCAGTATAAATGTATACTCCAAGGTTTAGAGCGACGCTTTCAAGACACCATGTTTAAGTCATCAGAACGAAAACCAAATAACAGAAACAATGATAGGAATTATCTATCAAATAGTTTCAGACCTACACGCGAACCACCGATTAAAAAGTTTGAAATTAAAGAGGAAGATTTCCCAGAACTACACATAGAAGGCCAAACACAAGCCAAAAATGAAAATGTCTTGCAATACAAGAATGCAATGTTGAAGAGCGATGATATTCCTGAGGATTCAAAAGATGATTTGAAACCAGGTTGGACAAGAATTTATTATGATACAAATAGAAAACTGGTTATGGAAAAATATTACGACTGTTTTAATTATGAAGAAGATTTCCACACTTATGCACAAAGAGGAATCCAAACACTCATAGACAGATGGGAAAATGAAAGAATAACGTATAATAATTTGTATGGAGAAGGCGAATATGAGCGCATATACTATATGCCTGGAAGTGAAGAAAATAACTATTATGCCGATGATTCGGATGAAGAAGTTGCTTCTGTAGAAGAGGCTAACAATGACGAATATCACGACGATGAAGCACAATACTACGATTTATATTAAATTAGCGTCACGTTAAAATTTATATTGAATTATATGCACATAATTCATTATGAGCTTATATGCAGAAATATCAGATAAAATGGATTTAGACACAAAATGGATAGAAGAATTTGAATCACTTGATAATAATTACAAGACATTTTATGCTGAAGACATAATGCACATAAAATTTCACTATATTTACATTAATAAAGAAAACAACATTGATAAAGTAAAAGAAGAAACTGTATTATTAAGAAGTCCAAATTATATTTCGCGAGAAGAATTAATTGGAATACTTAAAAAGAACAATAAACTTTCCGAAACAAATTACACTGTTTTATCTATATTGAAATATAATATTGACATTGAACCATCGGATGTGGGACATTATATCAAAAATAACGTGGAGCAAGATGAAACATATCACTTTTTAAAATCAGTAAAAAACATTGACGCTATTCCATTAAACAAATCTATTTCAATGTTTCAAGATTTGAATAACATTATTATCATTTTTTACGAAAAATCAGTAAATTATAAATTGGATGACACTCAGACACACAATCAAACAAAGAGGATTTATATTAACACCATTTATGCTAACAAACGTAGAACATATCGCAAAAAGGCTTAAAGACGAAGCGCGATTATAATATACCATGGCAGCACTTGTGAACGCTCTTGACTCTTATACTCCTATGCAGGTCGGTGAAAATGGTCACACCGAATATGCGTGGTCTGGTGACCTACAGGAAAAAATTCTTCAATTGAGTTTTCAATTTACTCGGTGCGATTCAGCAAAAATTGAATCGCACGCGCAAATGCTACGGCAGCTTTTGCGAAATCTTACGGCGAGTAGGGATATCTCAAGAGAAAAGTTTGTAGAGTTAATGACGACAGCATATAAAATGGTCGGTCACACTCGTGATATTATTGACGGAAAGGGGGAGTATGCCCTTGCATATATGCAGATTCTGGTTTGGAATGAGTTCTATCCAGAGCTTGCTCGTTTTGTTCTTACAAAGTTTGTGTCGTCTGAGGGCCACCCTTATGGATCTTGGAAGGACATCAAGTATTTTTGCAACTATTGCAGGTCCAACGGTGTCGCTGTCTCGGATCCTCTTATGCAACACGCATTCCAGCTTCTGCTTGACCAGCTTCGCGTTGATGCCAGCGCCGAGAAGAAGTCGCTCGCCGCCAAGTGGGTGCCTCGCGCTAAGTCCCACCGATTTGGATGGATTTTCAACGAGCTTTCTATAATGCATTTTGCAAAGTATATTGAGACCGCAAAGACAAACGTTCAGGTTGAGCGCGCCATAAATAAGGCCAAGATGGATTTCCGCAAGCTGCTTGCAAACATGAATCGTGAGCTTGATACCACTCAGATTCATCAGTGTGATGGGACTTGGGCTAAGATTGATCACGCAAAGACTACATCCATTACCATCTCTAAGCAGAAGACGTCTTTTCTGAACAAGAAGAAGGATGGCACTCAGCGTTCTGAGACCGAAGACCGTGTTCAGTGCGCCGAGAATTTCACTGCTCGCATTAAGAAGGCCGCCGCTGGTGAGGTAGAGATGAAGGGCAAGCGCGTTGGTCTGAATACCTTCACTGTTCAGGCGCGTGACCTCATCTTCAGAAAGCCATCCGATGATATCCAAACTGAGACTGACCTTCTCAACTCACAGTGGCGCAACAACGCCACTCAGACAGGAGCACTTGGTCCAATGGTCGCTATGTTGGATTTTTCTGGCTCCATGAATGGCGACCCTCTTGACTGTGCAATGGCTCTTGGTTGTCGCGTTGCGGAGAAGTCTATCCTTGGTAAGCGCGTCATGTCTTTCAGCACCAATCCCACGTGGCACAACTTGGATGAGTGCGAGAACTTTGTGGACATGATTCGTATTCTTCAGAATGGTGAGGTTGGTTACTCCACCAATTTCCACAGCGCATTTGACCGTATTCTTGACGCCATTGTTGAGAAGAAGTTGACACCTGACCAGGTTGAGGGGATGATTCTCGCAGTCTTCTCGGACATGCAGATTGACACTCCAAACATTGGAGTGCCTGATAACATGGAATCATTCTACCAGTCCATGGAAACCAAGTATGCTGATACTGGTATAAGGCTCTGGGGAAAGGCATTCAAGCCTCCTCACATCCTCTTCTGGAACTTGAGGTCCACCAACGGATTCCCAAGCCTTTCTTCCCAAAAGAATGTGAGTATGATGTCTGGGTTTAGCCCTGCTCTTCTCAACCTCTTTTGTGAGAAGGGTTTGGATGCTCTTCAGGGATGCACCCCTTGGTCAATCCTCGTAGAGCAGATGAACAAGCCTAGGTATCAGTGCCTGGAGGAAAAGGTGAAGGAGGTTCTTGCTTAAAGCCTATGATCTGGAGGCAATTGTCTAACGGTAAATCTTGAACCTTGTGGCTCAGTAACAGGTGCGCCATATAAAACTAGGTCGTCTGTAATTGGTCTAACTGTAAACTCTTTTCCAGGTCTAATAAAAGTAACGTCCGATTTTGGCACATTTCTAATTTCGGTTTTTGAATTACTTTTATCATAAAATGCAACATTAACTGTGTCATCTTCATTAATGCCAATTATAAAGCCTTTTACAGAAACAACGTCTTTCAGGTTAAATCCTCCTCTTTGACGCCTTTTTTTTGTTTTTCCTCTTTCACCTTTTTTTGTTTTTCTACTCTTGAGCATTATATATAAATAAAACAATTAAAAATTAGTAAAATTATACATTTTAATAAAAAGTATAATTTATATGGCGACAATTGCAGTAGTAGTTTTAACGCGTGGTTATCAAGAGACTCGTAAATACAACACTCTTATAAGGAGAAATATTTCAATTGCTAAAAATCTAGGAGCTCTTAAAAACACCGATATACTAATTTTTCATGAAGGAAATATATTACCACAACACCAAGAATACATTGCCAAATTTACACCAACTCTTAGAATAATCTTCAAGTGCATTAAAGAGCACGCATTTAAGGACGAAAAAAAAGAAATTCATATGTTTGAACCAACTCGCGCGTTTGGCTTAAATTATCGTCACATGTGTTCATTTTGGTTTGTGGATTTCTGGAAGTTTGTTGAAGAGTATGACATGATTCTGCGAATAGACGAAGACTGTGTAATAGAGTTTAATATTCCAGAGCTATTTTACACTCTTCATAACAAAACCGCCGTATATGGCATGTGGACAAGAGATCAAGATTTTGTAACCGTTGGATTAAACCAGTTTACTAGGTTATTCTTGAAAGAAAATTTGCCAGAAGAAAACGGTCAGCAAATAATACAACATAATCCTTCAGGACCTTACACAAATGTTATTGGTTTTAATTTGAAGTCATTGAGAGAAAACGAGCTTCTTCAAAAATATATCAAAAGGGTGGGAATAATGGACTGCATTTATGAATTCAGATGGGGAGATCTGCCGTTGTGGGGAGAATCATTATTCTATTTTTGCAACCCAAATTCTTATTCTAAATCCGATAAAATCAAATACTTTCACGGAAGCCACAACACATACGTTGGTGGAACGCTCATTAATCAACGATTGCAAAGAATGACGTTTTAACTCAACTCAAATAATCCAACACCTGAAACTGAAGAAACGGTATATTATGCAATGTTGCACACCATTGGCTGAACCCTGAGCCCCAATTATACGGAGAAAAACTAATAATTTGAAATGCATTTGACATTATGTAAAAATCCAATAACGTGTCCATAACACCTTGATCGCTTGGATTAAAGGTCTCGCCCAAATGAACTATATTTGTCATTTGAATGATAAGTTGAGGAAATATACTTTTTAATAAAAGTTTAATTTGATTGTTATCACTGAGAATCAAATACTTTGTTCCTGCCTTTATATTTTTTGCTAGAATACCTGTTATCTTTTTCAATACAAATGCGTTCATCTGATTGTTTTTAAGCATATATTTATCGCCGCTCCTGATATGAATTACAGCAAATTGCTTGGATCTAATTCCCAAATTATTTAAAGAGACGCCAATTTTTTTCTGCATTAGTTCGTTTGGAACCAATTTACTTTGCACAAAATAACGACCAACGTCCTTATAATTATCAAATATTGGAATACTATTGAAAAATGTAAAAAACACATCACAATCAAGTGAATTCAACTTTTCAACAAATTCGCTGAAAAATCTAATGGAATCCTTTTTAAAAACCTTTGAGTTAATTGGGATATAATTAATATTTTCGTATTTTGCAATGGTTTCATAATTTGTATTATATTTTACTGAATGCGCTTCTTGCGCAAGAAACTTTGACATGGGATGGTTGGATAAATCCATGTCAAATTCTAATCCCAAGAGAGAAGAGATTTGCATAAGACAAAAACATCCTCGTATATAATCCCCTAATCCTTGCGCAGGACCATTCGTGTATTTTAGCTGATAAACGTTTACAATTCGTTTTAATTTTTTATTGTGAAATGTTTTTAAAATTAAGTCCATTAATAAATGCCAAATATTATAAAAATAAAATTGAAGCGTATTATTGCAAATAAAGTGAGAGAAACATCAATATGGAAAACACAATTACAATTGCTTCAAGTCGGTTTAATCAGCAAACCTGGGATGAAAACTGTTCGTATCGCAGAGAGAAAAATATGAATGGTTGTATATATGGTTCTCCATGTCAACTATCGTCTAAAATCCAACCCAAAACCCTTGTATTTATTCAGGAAATGAACAATGCTACAAATAAGATTGAAGGTATTGGACTCATTTACAATAGTATTAAATGTGACAAGTATTACAGAGTTTATGACACTGGTAATTACAACCGCTACATATACGGAAGCGATTTCCGAATTAGTCGCAACGTTCTAATGCAATATAATCCAGAGTTGGTTAAAGCCCTGGAACACATTCTATTCAAAGAAAAGACCCATATGAAACGCGGATCCGGAATTACAACTGTTCCAGAGAAACTTTTGAAGCACAAGTTATTCAATGGCATGAATGCGCGAAAAGAGTTGATTAACATCTTTAAACAATATTTCCAAAGGGGAATATCTATGCAAGAGGAAAACGGCTGAAAAAGAAACTAAAAAAGGCACCAACTTTGAAATCGTCTTTGTTTCAATATAAATATAAATAATTCTATTATAATATATAATATAACACACATGTCTAATCTAGACACAAATGTTGATAATTATACTATACCTGAATTGCTCACCATTTTAGATTTAGATAATGATCCAACTGGTGAAGAAGTTGTTAAAAAAACGGACTTTTATATTCAAAAATTTACAGATGAAAATAATGAAGAAATGGTAAATTTTTTTACAGATATGCAAAACACATTACTGCAGTACATTGAAGATGTCAACGATGAAGAAACGGAAAAAACTCCTACCGCTAGACAAACTAATGATTGGTTTGAAAATGAAGTATTAAAGCAGTCTAACCCACAACAAAGTGGAAAAAATACTGATAGGAAGCAGAAAATAGATGTTTATAATAGCCCTCATGTTCCAATGAACCGCGAGCATTTAGGTGTCAGTAACACCTTTACGATTCCAGTTGCGCAAGATGTATTAAATCCAAATCTAAAAAATACGACATCCAGAATTATTGTATTGGATAGTCAATATCGCCAATCTACAGCTCCCACTGAAACTGCAACAGATTATACTTTGGATTTATCTGAACCTCTTTTGAATGTTATCTCATTAAGACTCTATTCTTTTTCTATTCCTTATACTTGGTACGCAATTGACACTATTTATGGAAATACATGCTTTTGGATAACTTTTAATGATGGTAGTGGTTTGCCTATTACCAGCGTGAAAATATCAATTGAACCTGGCAATTATTCAAATACAACTATTGTCACAACGTTAATAGCAAGTATCGCAGCAGCTGGAATAAATACGAGTACTATTAGCGCAATACCTGGATATCCTGTTCCACCCAACACAATTCAATCTGTTTACATGAATCTAAATAACTCCAAAATTACACTTAATTTATATGGAGCTACATATTTACACGAAGGCTCAACATTAACTATAGACACTACTACAATTATTACTTTTTTTGATCCTGGTGCCGACTTATCTTGTAATTCTGTTTGCGCCATGTCTATTGCAATCAATCAGACGTTGGGTTGGGTCTTGGGATTTCGTGTCCCTGTTGTTAATGTTATAAAAACTGGCAACAATGCAATAGCAATACCAGAATTATATGGACCAAAATATTTCATATTGGTTATAGATGATTTGAATCAGAATCATATAAATAGTGGATTAATTGGTATTACTGAAATGTCAAAAACTGTTAAACTTCCGAGTTATTATTCTCCAGATTTGCCTTATACTTGTATCCCTGCAAACCCTGCTGGAACAAACTTGGCGTACAATAGCTTTGCTTTGGCAAACGATGCGGATGCAGGAACGTTGATAATAGATAAATTAGACGCTACTTATGCTCCCACTCCGCGCGTTTTACCAAGCGCCCCTAGAATATTAACACAATCACAAATTTACACAATTAATGAAATTATGAAAAATAATGGGAAAACATATAACTATAAATTAAAAGCGCCAGTTGTTTCGGATACGTTTGCTATATTACCAATTAAATTGGGTAGTATGCAAATGGGAGACGTGAACACGGAGTTTGGTGGTTCAATGCAAGATAATAAGCGCATTTACTTTGGACCTGTGAATATAAGTAGACTGCGAGTTAAATTACTTGATGATAGAGGAAATGTTGTTAATTTAAACGGTTGCGACTGGTGTGTTACTCTTATAAGTGAAAATTTATATCAATATTAAAATTTATTTGTCTCTTTGTCGCTTTATAATATCAATATTGTATAAGACAATGGAATCATTGAATTATATAACAAAAACATTTGATTATATTGGTTATTTAGGTCCATTTATATTGCTTGTAACAACCAGTTGGTTGCTTAAAAGTAAAAAAACATTACTAGTATATTATGCAATTGGATACATTTTAAATGTCGGATTGAATATAATTTTAAAAAGTCTTATACAACATCCTCGTCCATCTGAGGATTTGCACGTATTTAATGCGTCTATTGCACAAGGAAAACGAATGGGTTTTGATGTATATGGAATGCCATCTGGGCACGCCCAGGGAGCTTTTTATTCCGTTGGGTTTATTTTCTTTGCATTGGGTAACCCAATTATTACGACAATTTACCTTGCACTTGCATTAAATGCGACTTATCAAAGAGTAAAATATAAGAATCACACTATTATGCAGGTAATATGCGGTGGAATTATTGGCACCATTATGGGATGCATATTTTATTTTTTCTCCTCCAAAAAAATAATAGGATTATTAAAATATAAAAAAGACGACAACGCACCACTCTAGTATTTTATTTTATAGCAATAAAATAAGATGAACAAAACGATTATTTTTATCATTATTGGAATATTATCTGGTATAATAAATGGATTGACAGGTTTAGGACACGCAGGAGCCATTTTAATTGGATTAACTCTAAGCAAGACAATGAGTGATTACTCAACAATAATCGGAACAGCACTATACTCCCAACTACTTCCAGTAGTAGCAATCGGAGTTTGGGAATTTTATAAAAGAGGCCAAATAGATTTTTACGCTGGAAATATAATTTTGATCTGTCTAGTTTTCTCCGTATTTATTGGAGCTTGGTTGAAACAATTTGTTTCAAATAAAATTACAAAAATAATAACGGCTATTTTATTGTTATTAACAGCATTTAATTTTTTAATAGATGCCTACAATGAATAAGTGCTATTGCTATTGCTATTGCTATTGCTGCAATCTAAATAATGACCAAGGAGCAGTATTTGAAATCTCCTCATTATAAGCAAATAATACGCCATAGAATAATTCAAATATTGTATGAAATAGCAATTTCATATAATAAAGCGGTAAAATATTTATTATGGAGGAGTAGGACTTTTACCCTTTTTGGGCCTTTTAACTGCTGCCGGTGGGCCTAGCTTTTTTAGGAATTCATTCAGTTTATCAAAATCTACACTGTCATTTTCGTCAACGTTAAAAACAGATTTTGGTAACAATGTCTTTGGTGTTGTTGGTTTTCCAATTTTGTCAGAAAAATCTGCTATAATTTGGCATATAGCTGCGTCACTGTTTATTCTCGCCTTCTCCGTATTTGAGTTTTTATTAAATAAAAATGATACAGGTGTTGTTATAGAATCGTTATCTCTTAACCACACATCAAGTCTTGTTTTAATTAATTTTTCTGAAATATCTGTTGAAGCTTTTAAATAATTACGTTTATAAATATCATATGCCGTTTTTCCATTCATCAAATTTACTATATACTCATTAGTTACTATTGGATTTTCGCTAATAAACGCTTGAAAAATGTTAAATATTCCTTCTGAATCAAAGTTTGTACCGTCGCCACCATTAAACAATTGGTTCAACCTATTAAACAACTCAGCTTCCGGATTGACTCTTAATTTATATATTGGACACAACCTTGAAGATAAAACCATGAGAGACAATAATCTGGCTGGAATTATTTTTGTAGGATCGGTCGCAACTCCAGGTGAAGGTAATTGAACCGCGTCTAATAAATTAAAACTGCTTCCTAAACCAATTTTACTTCCAATTGTTTTTTGGGAATTTTGTATTAAAGTCGCATTTAATATATTAATTAATTCAATTTTTCTCACATAAGAAAGAAATAACTCTATAAAAATAATATAATTTTCTAAATTAGAAGATTCTGGATAATCAAGCATATTGTCGCCAAATTTTAAAATAGATACAACGCGAGGGTTATCACTTTGCAATCTCCCATCACCAATCATATTATTAATATCTTGTATAAAATTTTGAATAACACCTCCAACGCGAGTGCCAATAATGGGGCGAGGAATTGGTCCACTCTTCTGTCTTTCTAATGGATTGGGTTGCTGTGTTACCATAAAACTCAAATCTAATCCAGGTGCAGGGCCTGCTGAAGGAGGAACTGGAGGTCCACCTGAAGAACCTGGGGGTCCACCTGAAGAACCTAGAGGTCCACCTGAAGAATCTGGGGGTCCACCTGAAGAACCTGGACGTGGAGGAACTGGAGGCGCTGAAGGTGGATACATTCTTAATAATGCATCATATCGCGCTCTTGTTACCGGATTCATTAAAATGTTTCTCATTTCTCCTACAGCTTGAAATACAGGACCATATTCTATTTTTTCTGCATCAGGGAGTTTATCTGGGTGAATATGAAGCGCAATATTTCGTGTAAATGCTTTATTTATAACTGCATCGTCTGCATCTGATGCAACATTTAAAACGTCATAATAAGTGGAATTTGGTGTTATTTTCCACAACATTTTTGCATTAAACAATCTAACTATATCTGCTGGAATAGGAGGCGGTGGAGGTGGAACGCCTGAAGATGGAGAATCTGGTTTTTTTGTAAAGAAACTCCTTAAAAAATCTCTAAAACGTCCACCTCCATTCTGTCTTCTTGTTTTTTTATGGGTTTTATAGTTTAGTTTTCTAGTTAAAGTCATACTTAATATATGAGAATAAAAAAATAAACCTTATTGACCACATTATTTTACACGATAATATAATAATAATTGATATCCGTTCATAAACGACCATTTCAATGGAGTTCCATCTGTGTCATTTGATCCTTCAAATCCCCATGTTTTATTTGCATTTATAGTGTTTTTCCATTTCATTGGAACCAATCTGTGAAAGCTCATACCATCATAACCCATTTCTTTGCCTTCGCAAGTTATGGTTGCGCAAAAATGCTGTTGGGTTGTATCTCTTATAACACCACTATCCAATTTATATTCCGCGTCTCCCAATTTGAAAGCCTCCGGTTTATTCATAGTTTCAGAAGCCTTGTCAAAAATTTCAAGTATAATAATATGCGGTTTATGCACCAGTGCTTTTACATCCGCGCTAACACGAGTCTTCCAGTCAGTTTCTAACTTGGAAACAAAGAGGAATTGCAACGAGTGTTCATCCAAATAATTAATAATACTTCCATAATATCTAATAGGGTTGCTCGCCTCATCCACTCCAACCAAATATGGCATCTTTTTGTGATAATGATCTGGAATACTTTCATATATCTGTTTTATTATGCTATTTGTATTCAATTCATATGCGTATTTTGATCCTGTTAACGCGGATTCAACCGCAAAATTAAGAAGAGCAAATGCATCCGCCAGCTTTTCAGGTATTTTTGCACCTCTTGCTTGTTTTCCTTCTATCATTAACTCTCTAAAATAGTGGAAAAACTTTCGTCCTTTATCGCTAATAAAAAGAGTTGCAAACATTGTATTAAACCAGCAATTTGACTGCATTTGAATGGGAGGAACGACTATGCTAGGATTAATGTGTTTGTTTGCAGAGAGATTGTGCAACAAAAATTTTTTAGCTTCTGGTTGACTGTATTTAAAGCAATAGTTGCCATACATAGAACCAGGAATTGCAATTTTTAGTGGTTCTCTTAATTTAAACGCAAATTCATTATTACAGTCACCTATTTTCTCTCTTGGAATTGATTTCAAAGATACCAATTGATCATTTATAGTTGGCGCGTATGAAGACTTTACACCCATTCCGTGTATTGGATCTATAATACCTTTGGCTAAATCGTGCGCTCCATGTTTACGTTTTAACGAGTCTGAAATAACTAAACTAATGCGTTCAATATCTCTCGGAGTTTTGCTTTTTATGATTCGTTGCTTACTGGTTTTTGTTCGCCTTTTACCGTCTCTATTATTCTTTTTTTGTTTACTCGGTTTATTGTATTTATTGTGTTTTCTTGTTTTGGTCATCTTATATTTTATCTAGAGAAAAATAATATTACGTTAATTTATGGGAGCTGGAATATTGCCAACATGCATTCATAAAAATAAATTATATTTTTTATTTGGTAAGGAGCACGACTATTGCGACACACCAGGATGGAGCGACTTTGGAGGAGGAACTGATGACAAAGAAACATATATACAAACCGCTGTAAGAGAGGGTGGTGAAGAACTTACTGGTTTTTTAGGAAGCGATACGGATTTATCAAGGATGTTGAAACGCAACGGCACATTCAATATTGACTATAATAGCAATGGTCATAGCATGTATCGCATGCATATATTTAAAATGAGTTATGATGAGGCATTGCCATATTATTATAACAATAACCAGAGCTTTTTGCAAAAACACCTTGACCCAGCAATCATTAAACGAACCAAGATATTTGAAAAAGCTCAAATAAGATGGATATGCATTGATGAATTACCAAAAATGCGCAAAAATTTTCGCAGGTATTTTCAAGACATTGTTGGCATGATATGCGACAAGAAATCGGAGATTCTTAGATTTATAAGTAAAGGTTCTAATAAGCAAACTAGAAGTTATTATTCAAAGAAGAACTATACACGCAAGCACAAAAAAAGAGGTTAATATAATTTAATTCTATCATTATATTATACCGGCTATGAAAATGCAGATGAATATGAGACTTGCAGTATTTTATATGA